>JAEEGL012883709.1_pt1 | contig 12607 bp, 15 predicted proteins | sample 9134231 | NCBI WGS metagenome assembly JAEEGL01 (sample SAMN16246548, study PRJNA631951) | gut metagenome | biome: gut microbiome; feature: rumen; material: fiber-attached | host: Bos | place: Iran: Karaj | collected 2018-10
GCTTCATGACGGAGCGGCCATCATTCGGAACGGAAGGATCCAGGCCGCGGGATGCATGCTGCCGCTGTCCTCCAATCCGAACCTGAGTCGCGAGCTCGGTATGCGGCATCGCGCGGGCATAGGGATGAGCGAGGCCTCCGACGCCCTTGTGGTGATCGTATCCGAGGAAACCGGAGCGATCTCCGTCGCCGAGGGCGGCATGCTCAAACGGCATCTGTCGAAGGAGACCTTTGAGAAGATCCTGCGCACAGGCCTGATCACGGAAGAAGAAAAGACAGGCTTCCAGCGGTTCCGGAAGAAGAAAAAGGAAGGCTGAGATGAAGAATACACCGATAAAAAAGGAAAAGAAAAAGATCACCGACAGCAACGTGCTCTGGATGCTGGTCTCTATCCTGGCTGCTGTCTTTTTCTGGATGTACGTTTCCTCGACGGAAGGCGTGGAGGTCACGCGTTCTATCACCAACGTCCCGGTCGCTTTTCGGGGAGAAGAATCTTTGAGAGTATCGCGGGACCTGATCGTTACCGAGCAGGACCAGACGAGCGTAGATCTTACACTCTCCGGCAAGAGAAGGGTGCTCAGCCAGCTGAACAACGACAATGTTACCGCCGTCATCGACCTCTCGAGGCTGACGAGCGACGGACAATACACCGTGGCGTACGAACTCAGCTATCCAAGCGGCGTCACAGGCAGCGACGTCTCCATCGTTGACCGGAGCGTGGATGTGATCAACTTTTATCTGGACAAGCTCTCCCGGAAGACTGTGGAAGTGCGCGGCGACTTCACGGGGACTACGGCAGAGGGATACCTGGCTGAGGAAAGCCTGGAGTTTGATCCCCTCGTTGTCAACCTAAGCGGTCCGAAGAAATCGATCAGCCGTGTGGACTGCGCATATGTTTCCATCAGCAGAGAGAATGTCGACCGTACGCTGCAGTATTCGACGACGTTCGACCTCCTGGATGCGGACGGAGAAGTGGTGGACGACAGCCAGATCGAGCACGATATCGACGAGGTGCGGGTGACGCTGAACATCCTCTCCACCAAGCAGGTCCCGCTGGATGTTACCATCCTTGACGGCGGCGGCGCCACCAGGGCGGACAACACGAACATCGTGATCGAACCGGCTTCGATCCTCCTCGCCGGAGACGCATCTGTGATCGACAGCACCACCAAGCTCAACCTTGGCACCATCGACCTTTCCCTGTTCGCGACCGACTATTCCGCGACCTACAACATCGTGATCCCTGCGGAAACGGAGAACCTCACGGGCGTCACCGAAGCGTCCGTCACTGTCTCGATCACCGGCCTGGCTACGAAGACGTTCTCGATCCCGCAGGACAATCTCTCGTGCATCAACGTGCCGGAAGAATACACCGCTGCGATCATCACACAGTCTCTTAACGTTACAGTGCGTGCTCCGCAGGAGATCCTCAACCAGATCGAAGACGAGAACCTCCGCGCCGTAGCGGATCTCTCGGATGCAGCCGCTCTCTCCCCCGGGGTTTTCAACCCGACGACCCGTATTTATATCGATGGCTTCACCGAAGCAGGTGTGGTAGGAGATTACCGGATCTACATCATGCTCAATCCGGTCCTGTGACCGCGGTTATCGCAGGATAGAAAGGAACAGACGTGTACGGTTATGTTCGGCCCGCCAAGGACGAACTCAAAGTAAAGGAATTCGAGCGTTTCCGCTCCGCATACTGCGGCCTGTGCGAGACGCTTCGCCGGCGCTGCGGCCTGGCGGCAAGGTTCGTTGTCAATTATGATCTCACGTTTCTTGTGATGGCCCTCTCGCCGCCCTGCAGGACGCAAGAGAGGCGCTGCCTTGCCCACCCGGTGTCCAAACGCCCGTGCCTGTGTGGAGACGCTCTCCTGGACGATGCGGCAGACTACAGCGTCATCCTTGCGTGGTGGAAGCTGCGCGATGACCTGTGCGACGGGACATTTCCGGAGCGCGTCAGGGCCAGGGCGGCCATGCTGTTCCTCCGCCGGGCTTACAGGGCAGCGTCGGTGCGTAATGAGGCCTTTGACAAAAACACACAGCTGCGGCTCGCCGAACTGCGCAGGCTGGAAGAGGATCGATCCGATTCCATCGACCAGACAGCGGACTGCTTTGCGGCTGTCCTGACAAATGCAGCGGAGAAAACGGAGGATCCAGCACGGAAGCGTCTCCTGAAGGAAGTGTTCTATCATGTAGGCAGATGCGTGTACCTGCTGGACGCTGCGGACGACCTCCCGAAGGATATCCAGAGCGGTTCCTACAACCCGTTGATCTTTCGCTGGGGACTCACCGAAGGACTGACAGAGCCGGTAAAAGAGGAACTGGCGGGCACGATCAATGTTTCGCTGAACATGGCCCTCAGGGCATTGGACCTGAGAGAGGCGGACGAGTGGCAGCCCATTCTGGAAAACATCGTTTCCCTGGGGATCCCCCGCGTCAGAGACGCGGTCTTCTCAGGGGTGTGGAAAAAAAGAAAGCGCAAAAAAACTCCGGAAAGGAGCGGTGAACGCATATGAACGATCCCTACAGCACGCTGGGCGTATCACGCGGTGCTTCGGACGAAGAGATCAAGAAGGCATATCGTGAGCTGGCGAGAAAGTACCATCCGGACAGCTATGTGGATAATCCTCTCGCCGATCTGGCTCAGGAAAAAATGAAGGAGATCAACGAGGCCTACGATGCGATCCAGAAGGAACGCTCAGGGCAGGGATATGCCTATCAGTACCAGTCGGATCCGTTTTCCGGCAGCAGTGCAGGTTCGTATGGCTCCGCATCCTACCGGGATGCGAGAGAGGCGATCAATGCCGGAGATCTCGCCCGCGCGGAGATCCTTCTGGGCTCAATGACGAACCGGGGCGCCGAGTGGAATTATCTGATGGGACAGCTTGCTTTTCGGAAGGGCTGGATGGCGGACGCTTCCCGCTATTTCCGCACGGCGGCAACGATGGATCCTACGAATCCGGACTACCGGCAGGCCGTGGCGTATATGGAAAAGAACTCGCAGAATGTTTATCCTGCCAGCAGCATGAGCGGCGATTCCGACGCCTGCTGCAGGGCTTTTTCCACAGTCATGTGCGCTGACTGCTGCTGCGAGATGATGGGCGGAGATCTGATCCGCTGCTGCTGATGCAGAATAAAACGCGTCTGCTCACGATCTCGGCACTGTGCTGCGCAGCCGGGACGGCGCTGCTGTGCCTGGCCTCGATCCTTCCGGCAGGGGTGGCCGGCATTGTGCTCCTCGCCTCTGCCGGAGCCGCCGCCACGAGGGTCTATGCGGGTGAAAAATGGGCCTGGATCTGCTTTGCCGCCACGGCGATCCTTGCCTGGGTCCTGCCGCCGTCCAGGTTTCCTGCGCTGCTGTATACCGCCTTCATGGGATACTATCCTCTCATTGTGCTGAGACTTGAAAGGATCCGCGGAAAGCCCGTACGCTGGGCGGTCAGGATCGTCATTTTCAACGCCGCCGCCGTAGCGATGTTTTATCTGGCGTCCTCTTTTTTCCCGGACCGGATCACATCCGCCTCGGGAAGGCCGTGGCTTTTTCTTCTCGCCGGCAATGTATTGTTCCTGCTCTATGACAGAGCCGTGCGGGAGCTTCTTTTGTTTTGTATACGGACGATCGTAAGGAGAACATGAAATGGGACAGATCCTGAGCATGACCGGGTACGGCAGCGCATCCGCTGTCGTGAACGGCCAGAAATTCACTCTGGAGATCAAAAGCGTCAACAACCGCTACCTTGACTGCTCGGTACGCCTGCCTAGGAGTTATCTCTTCTGCGAGGACGACATCCGAAAGGAGATCTCCGGCGGCGTTTCGCGCGGCAAACTGGACGTATACGTCAGCATCGACCGGGGAGAGACAAAGGGGAATCGGGTGATACTGGACCGGGAACTTGCGGACGGTTATTACTCCGCTGTCTGTGAGCTTGCCCGCAGTTACGGACTCGAGCCCGGTCTGACCGCCGCTGGGCTGGCCTCGATGCCGGAGACGCTTTCCATCGAAACAGCAGAGATCGATCGAGAGGAGGCTTCCGACACCCTGATCCGCATGGCCCGCGAAGCAGTAGAGGATCTCAACAGGATGCGCCTGCGGGAAGGAGAGAATCTCAAGTCCGATATTTTGGAGAAACTGCGAAAGATCGAAGATCTGCTCAGCCGGATCGAGATCCGCTCGCCGCAGATCGTGACGGAATATCGCTCGAGGATGGAAGAGAGGCTGAGGGAGCTGCTGGCGTCAGCCTCCGTAGACGAACAACGCCTCCTCACCGAAGCGGCGATCTTCGCGGACAAGACCGCGGTCGATGAGGAGACGGTACGCCTTCACTCTCACATAGTCCAGTGCCGTACGATGCTGGATGCCGGTTCGCCTATCGGCAGGAAGCTCGATTTCCTGATCCAGGAATTCAACCGGGAGGCGAACACGATCGGATCAAAATGCAACGATGCGGCGCTTGCTTCGCTGGTCGTCGATCTCAAGTCAGAGATCGAAAAGGTCCGCGAGCAGGTCCAGAACATCGAATAAACCGGGGAGGGATCGGTTTGAAGCTGCTGAACATCGGATTCGGGAACATGGTATCCGTATCCAAGCTGGTGGCGATCGTCAGCCCGGATTCCGCACCGATCAAGAGGATTGTGCAGGAAGCTAGAGATCAGGGAACGGTTGTGGACGCCTCATTCGGAAGAAGGACAAGGGCGGTGCTCATAATGGACAGCGGGCACATCGTGCTTTCCGCACTGCAGCCGGAGACACTGACGTCCCGCATCAGCGAGATGTCTGCCGTTGACGATACGGAGGAATGACGAAAATGAAGAAGAGAGGGAAACTTGTCGTGATCTCCGGCCCGTCGGGTGTGGGGAAATCGACGGTGATCGCAAGAGCGATCGAGGGCGCGGATAACGTCCGGTTTTCAGTGTCCGCTACGACCAGACCACCCCGCCCGGGGGAGGAGGACGGCAGGGAATACTTTTTCGTGAGCCGCGACGAATTCGAACGCATGATTCGGGACGGCGACCTGCTGGAGCATGCGGAATTTGCCGGCAACTGCTATGGGACCCCCCGCGCACAGGTCCTGGACGCTGTAGGAGCAGGAGACGTCCTGATCCTGGATATCGAAGTCCAGGGAGCGGCACAGGTGAAAGCGGCTTATCCTGAGGCGGTGACCGTCTTTGTTCTGCCGCCAAGCCTGGAGGAACTGGAAAGAAGGCTTACCTCCCGCGGTACCGAGACACCGGAAAAGATCGCGCTCCGGCTCGAAACAGCAAGGCGGGAGATCCCGCTGGCCGCAACGTACGACCATCAGATCATAAACGACGACCTGGCAAACGCAGCCGCCGCCATGAAGGAGATCATCTTCGGCGGGGCATCCGATATATACAAAGAGGGAGAGGAAACAACGCCATGATGCTATATCCGCCGATGTCTGCTCTTGTCGATAAAGTGGGGAGCAGCTATCTTCTCGTGAATCTGGTGGCCCGCCGGGCCAGAGAGATCTCCGGGAAAGCCGAAGAAAACGATGAGAAGCTGGACAAGAAACCTGTGTCCAGCGCTATCGATGAGGTCTACTCCGGAAAACTCACCATTGCCGGGAAAGAATGAAAGACGCCATAGTGACGGCGAAGATCGCCGTCGCTGACGCCGTATACTGTTTCGACCGCGTCTACGAATACCGGATCCCGGAGGAGTATGTATCCGCTGCCGTACCCGGTGTGCGGGCCGTCGTTCCGTTCGGACAAGGCAACAAGCACCGCGAAGGACTGATCCTGCGCGTCAGCCCGAAAAAGTCTGACCGCGAACTCAAACAGATCCTTCGGATCCTTGATCCTGAGCCGGTCCTGTCGGAAGAGATGATCTCGCTCGCCGTATGGATGCGGAACCGCTATTTCTGCACGATCTACGACGCCGTGCATGCCATACTTCCCGCCGGACTCTGGTATATGCTGGAAGCGGGTTATTCTCTCTGTGAGGGAATAGACCGGGAGACTGCATACGCCGCGGCAGAGGGGGCCGATGACGAGACGCTGGTCCTGGACGCCATTTTTGCCCACGGCGGTGTATGCCCGGAAGAGGATCTCCGCCGCTTGTTCGACGGCAGCCTTCCCGGAAAAGCGATTTCTTCCCTGAAACGCAAGAGAGTGATCGCACCGGACAGCCGGGGGAAGAAGCGTACCAAAGACAAGAGTGTGCGCATGATCACCCTGCGCGCCCCCATGGAAGAGGCGAGGCAGTATGTCTCCGCACGCGAGAAACGCGCACCGATGCAGGCTGCTGTCGTACGGCTGCTGTGCGTCCTGGAGAGAGCTTCTGTCGCCGAGGTGCGCGGTTTCACCGGCGCGTCTGCGAAAAGCGTCGACGCTGTTATCCGGGCAGGGATCGCAGAATACTCCGACGAAGAGATTTTTCGTCGGCCGAAGTATACGACCTCAGAGGGTGCGCCGCTCCCGGTGCTCAACACTGAGCAGACGGCAGCCTATGAGGGGATCATGTCTCTCTTTCACCGAGGGGAAGCATCCGCTTCGCTGCTGTACGGCGTGACAGGGAGCGGAAAGACAGCGGTATATATCCGCCTGATCCATTCCGTTCTGCAGGAAGGGAAGTCCGTTATCCTTCTGGTCCCGGAGATCGCCCTGACGCCGCAGATGATCCGTGTTTTCTCCGCCCATTTCGGGAGGGAGATCGCCGTGCTGCACAGTTCTCTTCCAGTGGGCGAGCGGTACGATGAATGGAAACGGATCAGGAAGGGCGATGCCCGTGTGGTCATCGGGACGCGCAGCGCGGTTTTTGCGCCGGCAGCTGACCTCGGCATGATCATCATCGATGAGGAACACGAGTATTCCTAGAAGTCCGGGAATGAGCCGAGATATCACGCTCTGGACGTTGCGAAATATCGCTGCGCTTCCCGTAACGCCCACCTTCTTCTGGGATCGGCGACCCCCGACATCGTTTCCATGTATCATGCTGCGAACGGCCGGTACAGCCTGTTCACACTCAAGAATCGCTTCAATGAAAGAAAGCTTCCCACGGTCGAGATCGTGGATATGCGTGAAGAACTCAGGAGCGGGAACGGCGGAGAACTCAGCAGCCGGCTGCAGCAGGAGCTCCGGAAGAACCTCGAGCGGGGAGAACAAAGCATCCTGTTCCTGAACCGGCGCGGGACCAACAGCCTCGTCACCTGCATGGACTGCGGGTTTACCTATGAGTGTCCGAGATGCAGCGTGAAGCTCATCTGGCACGGACACCGCAGACGGCTCATGTGTCATCATTGCGGCTTTTCACGCTCGGTCGACACCGCGTGCCCTGAGTGCGGCGGTGAGATCGGCTTCTTTGGAACGGGGACCCAGAACGTTGAGGACCAGCTCCGCGAGGCGCTGCCCGGAGCGGAGATCCTTCGCATGGACGCGGATTCTGTCAGCGCGGACAACAACCACGAGAAGATCCTTTCCAGGTTTCGGGAAGAAAAGATCCCGATCCTCATCGGAACGCAGATGGTCACCAAAGGCCTGGATTTTGAGAATGTCACACTGGTCGGGGTCCTTTCTGCGGACCAGATGCTCTACAGCTCGGATTACCACGCATCGGAACGCTGCTTTTCCCTGATCACCCAGGTCGTCGGACGATCCGGCAGGGGAGAGAAGCCGGGACGTGCGCTGATCCAGACGTTCACACCGGGAAACGCGATCATCCGGTTTGCAGCAAAGCAGGATTATGATTCTTTCTACCGCTCTGAGCTGGAGATCCGGAGGCTTCAGAACTGTCCGCCTTTTTCCGAGATCGTCACACTGACCGTGACTTCCCCGCAGGAGAGCCGTGCGATCGCGTGCTGTGCGGATCTGCGTGATGCTCTTTCAGAAGAAATGCGCCATCGCGATGACGTCACCGTTCTTGGACCTGCACCGCTCCCGGTCGTGCGTGTGATGGATATCTTCCGCTACCGGCTCACCCTGCAGTGCACATTCGACCGGGAGATCCGTGAGATCGTCTCCCGTGCGCTGATTTTTTTCAATTCTGAAAAACGATACCGCGGCATCTCCGTATACGCGGATCTTGATCCTATGGAGTGAATTCGATAATGGCATTGAGAAATGTACTGACCGACGGCAACCCCTCCCTTCGAAAGGTCTGCAGGCCTTACACAGAGTTCGGCGAGAGGCTCCACCAGCTGCTGGACGATATGAAAGAGACCATGATGAAGGAGAACGGCGTCGGACTGGCAGCCCCTCAGGTGGGCATCCTCCGGCGTGCCTGCATCGTGTTGGAAACGAACGTCGCCGAGGGGGAGCAGGAATATGTGATCGAACTGATCAACCCCGAGATCGTCGAGACCGAAGGATCGCAGGAAGGGTGCGAGGGCTGCCTGAGTTTCCCGGGGGAATTCGGCATCGTCGAGCGCCCGGAGCGCGTGGTCGTCCGGGCGCAGGACCGGAACGGGGTCCCTTTCCGGGTGGAGGGGACCGGGCTCACGGCCCGCGCGTTCTGCCATGAGATAGACCACCTTGACGGCGTACTGTTCGTGGATAAGACGGACCATATCCTCACGCCGGAAGAATTGAACGACCTGATGGGCGGAGACGGGGACGAATGAAGATCGCATTCATGGGTACGCCGTCCTTCGCAGAGCAGTCCCTGCGGACGCTGCTGGACAACGGAATACAGGTCGCCGGCGTGTTCACACAGCCGGATAAGCCGAAAGGAAGGGGCATGCAGTACCAGGCCTCTCCCGTGAAGATCCTTGCGCTGGAGCGGGGCCTTCCGGTGTACCAGCCGGAGAATTTTTCCGATGGCAGGGCAGCAGACGCCCTGGCCTCCCTGGAGGCGGACCTTCTCGTAGTCGTTGCGTACGGAAAGATCCTTCCCGTGGATTTTCTGTCGGTACCAAGACTGGGCGCGATCAACCTGCACGGTTCTCTCCTGCCCCGGTACCGCGGCGCTGCGCCCATCCAGTGGGCCGTTCTGAACGGAGATGAGATCACAGGCGTGACGGTGCAGTATATCGACCGCAGGATGGATGCGGGAGACGTGATCGCGCGCAGGGAGACCATGATCGGTGAATTCGAGACATCCGGCGAGCTCTACGATAGGCTTGCCGTCATCGGCGCTGATCTCCTGCTCAAAACAGTCCGGAGTATAGGGAGCGGAGATGCTGTCCGCATACCGCAGGAGGAAGATCAGGCGACCTATACGAGGATGCTGGATAAATCGCTCAGCCCCATTGACTGGGCCTGTTCTCCGAGGGAGATCGTGAAGCATATCTGCGGGCTGATCCCCTGGCCGGTCGCCACCATGGAACTTTCCGGTTCGACTGTGAAAGTGTTCGGCGCGGCATACACCGACCGAAAGACTGACAAGGATCCGGGAACGATCCTCACGGCCGATAAAAACGGGCTCGAGATCGCCTGCGGAGGCGGCAACACACTGCGGATCACCGAGATCCAGCCCGCAGGCGGGAAGAGGATGAGCGTGGGAGCGTATCTGCTGGGCCATCCGGTCAGGATCGATGAAGCCTGAGGCCTCTCCTGCGCGGGAAGCGGCTCTCGACGTCCTTCGGCGTTACCGCCGCGCCGGCGCATGGTCGCAGCAGGCGATCAGCGCCGCAGCCGTGAGGTTCTCACTCGACCGGCGGGATGCGGCGCTGTGTGCCGGCCTTTGCTACAGCGTTCTGAGGAACACGCTGCTGTGTGACCACTACATCCGCTGCTTCTCCGAACGGCCGGATCCGGAGATCGAACCGCAGATCCGGGATATCCTTCGGCTGGGCATCTGCCAGATCCTGTTTATGGACCGGATCCCCGACCGGGCTGCCGCCGACGAAGCGGTGGAACAGGCGAAGCGTGCCCGGCCGAAGGCGGCCCCGTTCGTGAACGCTGTCCTGAGACGGATCTGCTCGGAGAAAGACCGGCTGCCGCCCATACCCGATCCGGACACGCCGCGCGGGCTGTCCGTCCGCTACAGCCATCCGCTGTGGATCTGCGAAAAACTGGCGGAAGAATACGGGATCGAACGCACCCGCGCGTTCCTGGAGACAAACAACCGTGAGCCGATGCTCACTGTGACCGTCAACGGCTGCCGCACGAACGTTTCCGAACTCTGCCGCGTCTTTCGTGACAACGGGATCCGCGCTGCCGTGAATCCCGTCTCGGACGTATCTGTCGATATTCCCGGCGCGCGCGGAGACGTTCGGAGCCTGCCGGGGTTCTCGGAAGGAGCGTTTTTCGTCCAGGACGCGGCAGCAGCCCGTTCGGTCCTCTCCGCATCGCCTCGTCCCGGCGAGTCCGTGCTGGACGTTTGCGCCGCACCGGGAGGCAAAAGCCTTCTGTGCGCGATCCTTATGAAAAACCAAGGCTCGGTCCTCTCCTGTGACATCCACGGGAAAAAGATCTCGCTCATCGAAGAAAACCGTGACCGGCTCGGGCTGGACATCATCACGACCCGCACAGCGGACGCATCGGTCCCGGACGGAGAATTGTACGAACTCTTTGACCTGGTGATCGCCGATGTTCCGTGTTCCGGCTTTGGCGTCATCCGCGGGAAACCCGAGATCCGGTATAAACCGTGGAAGTCCGTCGCCGGACTTCCGGCGATCCAGCAAAAGATCCTTGAGAACGTTTCCCGCTATGTGAGACCGGGCGGCAGGCTGCTTTACTCCACCTGCACGGTCTTCCGGGAGGAGAACGACGACGTCGTGGAGGCTTTTCTATCCGCGCACCCGGAGTACAAGGCGGGTACATCGGAGCTGATCTGGCCACAGGATCACGACACGGACGGGTTTTACTACTGCTGTATGGAGCGTATCGATCCCAATGCCTGATAACAGAACGGACATCAAAGCGCTGTATCCCGAAGAGCTTTCCGCGTTCATGGGGGAACTGGGCCAGCCGCGGTATCGGGCGGACCAGCTGTTCTCCTGGTTTTCGCGCGGCTGCTCTTCCTGGGATGAGATGACGGACCTTCCGCAGCGCCTACGCTCCGAGCTGTCCGGGACCGTGAAACTCACGGCGCCTGTCCTGATTGCAGAGAGAGTTTCAGAGAGCGACGGAACGGCAAAATACCTGTGGGAGATGGACGACGGGAACCTGATCGAAACAGTCGTGATGCGATATCGGTACGGAAACACGGTGTGCATTTCGTCACAGGTCGGATGCGCGCAGGGGTGCGCGTTCTGCGCCTCCTCCATAGGCGGCAAGGTCCGCGACCTCCGGGCATCTGAAATGCTCGATGAAGTGCTGTTTTCAGAGAAAGCCTTCGGTGCGCCGATTTCCCGAATCGTGATCATGGGTATCGGAGAACCGCTGGACAATTACGAGGAGGTTATTCGCTTCCTGCGCCTCATCAGCCACGGGAAAGGCCGTAACATCAGCTGCAGGAACATCACGATCTCGACCTGCGGACTGATCGAACGTTTTGACGATCTCGCGGCGGAGGATCTGCCGGTGACGCTCTCCGTCTCGCTTCATGCACCGGATGACGAGACGAGAAACCTCATTATGCCTTCCAACCGGAGCAGGGGCGTAAAGGCCATCGCGAAGAAATGCGGCGAGTATTACCGCAGGACGGGAAGACGGGTAACGTTCGAATACGCGATGATCCGGGACGTGAACGATTCCACCGAACAGGCTGCTATGCTTGCCGGACTTGCGGGACCTCTGCACATACACGTGAATCTGATCCCGCTCAATCATGTGGAAGAAAGAGATCTGAAACCTTCCTCCCCGGAGAGGATCCGGGAATTCGCACGGATCCTGGAGGAGAAACGGGTGAACGTCACTGTCCGCCGGTCGTTAGGCGGAGACGTGGATGCTGCCTGCGGACAGCTCAGAAGGAGATACCGAAAGGAGCAGGAATGAAGGGCTCTGGTTCCAGCGATATCGGATTGATCCGAAAACAAAACCAGGATACGTTCTGCCTGCGGCTCGAAACGGAGCTGCCGGCGGCCGCTGCCGTGGTATGCGACGGGATGGGCGGCGCGAAGGGCGGGGAGACAGCCTCCGCTGTTGCCGCCGAGACGTTTATGGAACACCTGACGGCAGAAGCGTGGCAGGAGAGATCCGCGGAGGGCATCGCTGCGCTTCTTCGTGAGTCAGTTGCGCGCGCGAATCTCGCGGTGTTTGACCGGTCGAGGACCGATACCCGCCTGCATGGGATGGGGACGACCCTGGTAGCTGCGGTCCTGAAAGGAAACATGGCCATCGTGGCCAATGTCGGGGACAGCCGCTGCTACTGCCTTACGAACGGGGTCCTTCGCAGAGTCACTGTGGATCATTCCCGCGTCCAGGAACTCGTCGACCAGGGAAGCATTACCCCCGAAGAAGCCAGGTTCCATCCTGAAAAGAATCTGATCACCAGGGCCATCGGCATCCGGAGAAAGGTGCTCTGCGACCTTTTCACATTCGAGACCGGAAAAGGAGACCGCTTCCTGCTCTGCTCTGACGGGCTGAGCGGGCCGCTTTCAGACCTGGAGATCCGGGATATCCTCGCGGATACACAGGATCTTGGCGGATGCTGCCGGGCCCTGACACAGGCCGCTCTGGACCGGGGAGCGCCGGACAACGTCACAGTCGTTGTCCTCGACGTTTGAATCCCGGTTCCCTCAGAACGGAGAGACAGTCATGAA
>JAEEGL012970079.1_pt1 | contig 12607 bp, 8 predicted proteins | sample 9134231 | NCBI WGS metagenome assembly JAEEGL01 (sample SAMN16246548, study PRJNA631951) | gut metagenome | biome: gut microbiome; feature: rumen; material: fiber-attached | host: Bos | place: Iran: Karaj | collected 2018-10
GACGTCGGCGGCGAGGGCCAGTACTAGCTTGGTCTGGACGTAGTGGCAGAGCACCCGGCTGATGATGCGGTCGCGCCTGTCTTCGAATTTGCGGGATCCCTCGTTGTCGAGGGTGTAGATGGTCATGGTCCCGATGATGCTGTCGTCCGGGGTCAGTCCGGCGTCGGTGTGGAAGGCCAGGGCGAGATCGACCGGGATATCTTTCTCCTTGCGCATCATCACGGTCCAGGCTCCCCGGGCCGAATAATCGTTGGTGTAGTCGGTTTCCCAGCCCCGGGTGATGGTCGTGTCGGTCCCCGCCCAGTGCATCCAGTAGTGGGCCCCTTCCGCGGAGGCGGCCATGCCGGAGGTCCGGCCGCCGCGTTCGAGCTTGCCCATGCCCCCGCCCAGTTTGACCGCATCGGCGCTGACCACGCTCCCGGCCGGTCCCTGGTTGTCCAGGACCACCCGTCCGGACGTCCCTTCGGCGAATTCGAAGGTCCCCAGGTAGATCCAGGTGCCGCCGCCGCGGCGCTGGTTGACGGTGAATTCCGTCCGGCCGCCGAGGTGGTGGACCGTGTAGTGGGCGGCCTCGCTGCTGTTGGGGAGGCTCTTGTAGGAAATATAGACGGCATAGCGGCCCCGCCGGGCGATCACGGGGGTCCAGGTGGCGCTGGCGTCGGCCGTGACGCTGCAGGCGGCCTGCCGGGCCGTGCCGGAGCGCCAGGGGAAATCCTGGAAGGTATAGACCGCCTTCGTGTCGGCGAAACCTTCGCCGGCGGAACGCCAGTTCCCGGTCTCGGTGTAGGTGCCGCGCTGGCGCATGAGGGGATCCCGCGGGCCGTCGAAAGCCGGATCGTTGTCGGTGATGACTTCCAGTCGCTGCGTATCCCGCTCCCGCGGGGTCATCACATAGGCGCCGGCGCCCTCCAGCATCGGAATCAGGAAGGGCAGCACGAAAGTCTGCGAGAACATGTCCTCGACGGTACGGTGGAGGCCGGCCCGCTGCCAGATCCAGCGGTCCTTCTCCTCGTCATAGTAGCGACCGTGGCTCTGCCAAAGGACGATGTAGCGGTCATCCATGCCCTTGGGATAGCGCCGTTCCCCGATCCGCCGGATGAAACGGGGCTGCTCCCGGCGCGGGTCTTCCGTGCTGAGGGAATAGCCGGAAGGCTTCCCGTCCGCATGAAGCACCGGGGTTTCAAGTTCCGAGAGTTCGTAGCCGTTGGTCACGATGCGCCCGGGTTTGAAGCCGGAGAAAGTCCAGAGCGCCTCCAGCTGCTCGCGGAACCAGCTCACGTCCTCCTTGTGCCATGGGTAGTAGGAGAGGTTGGCGCTGAAGGTGAGGTTCAGCGTACTTCCGCTGCGGGTCACGCGGGAGACCGACAGGGGGAAATCCACGCTCGTGCGCCGCTTGAGCCGGGCGGAGAGGGAGTCGCAGACCGGGCGGAAATCCCGTGTACGGGGGACGGTCTGGCCGGTGACGGGGAGGGCCGTCAAAAGGGTCAGCAACAGGAGGAAGAACCTTCGATTCATGACTTCCGCTGCATCTTGAAGACGTCGAACAGGAACATCAGGACCGAAGCGATACCGATGGCGAGGCAGTCCGCCCCGAAGTCGGATATGTCCTGGACGCGGTAAGGGAGCGACCCCTGGACGATTTCCGTGATCCCGGCGAAGATGCCGCCGAATGCGAAAATGCAGACCATGGCGGCCAGGGCCTGCCAGGGCGTGCGGGTCAGTCCGTCGTAGGCGAGGAAGCCGAGGATGGGGAAGGGGAAGAACATGCAGAAGTGGACGATCTTGTCCAGCCGGATGCCCAGGAAGGTTTTCGGGAAATCCGGAAGCTTGTCGAAATTGGCGAAGCACAGGTAAGCCACGGCTCCGAGGTACAGGAGCAGCAGCAGACGGAATACGAGGGCGCGGGTGCGGTTTCTCTTCATTTCCTAGAGGGCCTGCATGTCATGAAGTTTCCGGTAATAGCCTCCCCGGGCGATCAATTGGTCATGGGTCCCGCGTTCGACGATGCGGCCCTCGTCCATGACGATGATCTCGTCGGCATGCTTGATGGTGCTCAGCCGGTGGGCGATGGCGATGGTCGTACGCCCTTCCATCAATTTTTCGAGCGCTTCCTGGACGCTGCGTTCGGATTCGGTATCCAGCGAGGCCGTGGCCTCGTCCAGGATGAGGATGGGCGGGTTCTTGAGGATGGCCCGGGCGATGCTGATACGCTGGCGCTGTCCACCGGACAGCTTGACGCCGCGGTCGCCGATGTTGGTATCGTAGCCTTCTTCCTTTTCCAGGATGAATTCGTGGGCCCCTGCGATGCGGGCGGCGGTCTCCACCTCCTCCCGCGTGGCATCCTGCTTGCCGAAGGCGATATTGGCGAAGATGCTGTCGTTGAACAGGATGGGATCCTGGTTGACGTTGCCCATCAGGGCCCGTAGGTCGTGCAGGCGCATCCGGCGTATGTCCACCCCATCGATGGTGATGCTGCCTGCATCCGGGTCGTAGAAACGCGGGATCAGGTCCACGAGCGTGGATTTTCCGGCTCCGCTCGCCCCCACGATGGCGATGGTCTTTCCCTTCGGGATCTCCAGGTCGATGCCGCGGAGCACCTCGCGTCCGTCTTCGTAGCGGAAGTGGACGTCATGGAGCCGGATCGCATCGTGGAAACCGTCCACGCCGATCGGCTGCTCCGCTTCGCGGATGGGGTTCTCCGCCCGGAGGATCACGTCGATGCGTTCCATGGAAGCGAGTCCCTTGGGGATGCCGTATGCGGCCTTGGAGAGGTCCTTAATCGGCTGGATGATGCTGTAGAGGATGGCCATATAGGCCATGAAGGACGGAGCGTCGATCACCGCCTTCTCACCCAGGATCAGCGTGCCGCCGAACCACAGGACGATGGCGATCATCGCCGAACCGAGGAATTCGCTCACGGGGTGGGCGCTGGCTTGCCGTACGGCCACCTGGCTGCTCTTGCGGCGCATGGCTTCCGTGACGCTGTCGAAGCGGGACTCCATGCGGCGCTCGGCGCGGAAGGCCTTGACGATGCGCAGGCCGCCGAGGGTTTCCTCGACCTGGCTCATCGTATCGCTCCAGAACTTCTGCGCTTCGGCCGAATCCGCCTTGAGCCGGCGCCCGGTGGCGCTGATGACGAAGATCATGAGCGGAGCGAAGATGATGACGAAGAGGGTGAGCTGCCAGGACATGCGGAAGAGCACGAAGAGGTAGATGAGGATCAGGATGGGGTTCTTGATCAGCATCTCGATGGTGCTGGTGATGGAGGTCTCGACCTCCTGCACGTCACCGCTGATGCGGGCGATGATGTCTCCCTTGCGCTCCTGGCTGAAAAAGCCCAGCGGCAGGGAGAGGATCTTGCGGTAGATCTCCATGCGCAGGTCCTTGACCACGCCGGTGCGGATGGGGACCATGACGGCGGCCGCCCCGAAGTAGCAGCTGACCTTGATCAGCACGATGGCGATGAACACGAGGCAGAGGCCCAGCAGGACGCGGCTCTGGCCATATTGGGCGATGTACTGGCCGACGAAATAATAGGCGTTGTTGCTGATTTCGTTGAACGGCATGCCGCGGTACCAGGGGATGAATTCATAGTGGGTGTCCCCGATGTTGAACAGGATCTGCAGGATGGGAATCAGCAGCGAAAAGGAGAAGACGTTGAAGATGGCCGACAGGATGTTGAGGACCACCGATCCGCCCACATAGCCTTTGTAGGGAGAGACGTAGCGCTTGAGTATCTGCCAGAATGCTTTCATACCACCTTACAAAGATAGTATTTTTTCAGAGGATAAAAAGCGGGGACGGCGTCATCCGGGGCAGGGGGCACAGGCGGGGCGGACGCCCGGAAACGACGGCCGTATCCTGCAATACGGCGGCGGTGGTCTGCAGGGCGAGCGCGGGGGTGTTGTTGTGTTCGGAGAGGTGGCAGAGGAAGATGTTGCGCAACTCCGGGTGCAGGAAGGACGCCACGGCGTCGGCGCATTCCGGGTTGGACAGGTGGCCGTGGCCGCCGCGGATGCGGTCCTGCAGATCCTTGGGATAGGGACCGTGGAGGAGCATGTCGGGGTCGTAATTGGACTCGATGACGACGGTCTGCGCCTGCTGGGCGAAGCCGAGGCCCTGGGGGACCATGCGCCCGATGTCGGTCATGATCACGAAGCGGTACCCGTCCAGCATCAGGGCGTAGCCGTAGGTGAAACTGGCGTCGTGGGGGACCTCGAAATAGTGGGCGAGGATGCGGCCGGGGACAAGTTCGTTCCAGCCCGGGGCAAGTTCGCGGTGGCACGGACCGTAGTGCTCCCCGGTGATGAAATGCCGCGCGAGCGCCCGGCTCAGGTCGGCCGGCGCCCAGACCGGCTTGCGCAGGTGCTTGCAGTAGGAGCCCAGCGAACGGATGTGGTCGTTGTGGTCGTGGGTGATGAGCAGCCCCGCGAAATCGTCGAAGCCGAGCCCCTCCCGTTCGAGCTCCTTGCGCAGCCTGCGCGGGCTGAAGCCGGCGTCGATCAGCACCCCGCATTCGCAGGCGCCGTCTTCGCTGAAAATACCCAGGAAATAGCAGTTGCCGCAGCTGCCGGAAGAGAAGGACTTGAACCTAATAGTTTTCATCCTCCGAGCAATATTTGGAGATCACCCCATAGGAGTCCGCCACACCCAGTTCGCCCGCGCGGGACAGGTCGATGCATCCCTTTTCCTTGTCTTTGAGGTAGATGAGGACGAGCCCCCGGTTGAAATAGGCGTCTCCCATGTTGGGATAGAGCTTGAGGGCCATGTCGTAGTTGTCCAGGGCTTCCACAAAATTGGAAGACAGGCATTCGAGGTTGCCCAGGTCGAAATACAGGTAAGGGACGTCGGGGAGGATGGACAGGGCTTCCCGGATGTCGGAGATGGCTTCCGAATAGTCGTAGGTCCGGGCCACGCGGTCACTGACGCGGGCGCGCGTGGTGCCGTCCGTGTCCATCGACAGGGTCTGCAGGCTGCCTTCGAGCGAGGCGATGAAATCGATCATCTCCGCCTTGAGCACACCCCGGTTCATCAGGTAGAAAGCTTTGTAGTAGCGGGCGTAGCGGTCCCTTTCGGCATCGTCCTCCGCCGCGCCGACCGCCCGGTCGAACCAGCTCAGGGCGGCGTTGAACTGCTTGCGCTGGAGTTCCTGGAGGCCCCGGACGAAGTATTCTTCAGCGTGGGTGGCGGGCAGGGGGGCTTCGGTGCCCTTGCTTTCCCGGTTGCCCAGCACGATCGGGGTGGAAGCGGCCTCGATGAAGCGGTCGATCAGGGCGTTCTCGTATTGGCGGGAGAGGGCCACGTTGCGGTTCTCCGTTTCTTCGGCCAGGCTGAACTTGTACAGCGGCCGCAGGCGGATGTCGATGTCGCGGTGCTGGAGGAGCTCGTCGTCAAAATCCCGTTTGGCGAAGTCGGCGTCCAGGGCCAGGAGCGAGTTGTACTGGCTCGTGGTGTCCGTCAGGGCGGATTCGCGTCCGCGGTACTCCTCCACTTTCTGCTGGGCGGTACGGTAGTCGGCCCGGGATTCGCGGGTCCGGCCGAGCATGTTTTCGACGTAGGAGCGGTTGAGGTAGGCCTTGGCGAAGTCGGGGTAGAGCTCGATGGCGCGGTTGTAGTCTTCGAGGGCGTCCATCCAGCGGCCCATCTCCACGAAGATGGCCGCCCGGTTGAAGTGGGCAAGGACGTTGCCGGGATTGATGTTGATCACCCGGTCCATGTCGGCGAGCGCCTGCTCGAAAGCGCCGACCTGGGCGTAGATGAGACTGCGGTTGTACAGGGTGAGGGCGTTGCCGGGTTCGTGCTCCAGCACGGTATCCAGGTCGGCCATGGCTTCGTTGTAGCGCTTCTGCTCATAGTAGATGAGCGCCCGGTTGAAGTAGGCGAAGGTGTTGTCCTTGTCCAGTTCGATGGCGTGGTTCAGGTCGTCCACGGCTTCGTCGTAGCGTCCCTGCGAGGCGTAAACCCGGGCCCTGCGGACGAAGCCTTCGGGCTCGAAACGGTCCAGGCGTATGGCGTGGTTGTAGTCTTCGAGGGCCCGGGTGGTATCGGCCAGGAAGAGGTAGCTGGCTCCCCGGTTGAGGTAGGCGGAAGGGTCGGAGGGCTCGCGTCTGATGTAGAAATCAAAATCCGCCACGGCGTCTTCGAATTTCTGGGCCAGGAAGTTGGCCACTCCGCGTGAAAAGTAGATCCCGATCTGGCCGGGGCGGAGTTCCAGGGCTTTGTCGAAATCCCGGAAAGCGCTTTCGTAGTCGCCGAAACGGCTGCTCGTGATGGCGCGGTAGTGGTAACCGTTGGTGAAGACGGGGTTGTGCCGGACGGAAGCGTTGAAGTCGCTCTGTGCGCCGCGCAGGTCGCCGAGGTTGTATTTGGCGATGCCGCGGAAGAAGAAACTCCAGTAGTCCGTGGTGTCGAGGCTGGTCAGGATGTTGAAATTCTCGATGGCCTGGGCGTATTTCCCTTCGGAGAGCGCCTGCCGCCCCCGCCACATGAAGACATCCTTGTCGTACTGGGCAAGGGCAAAAGTCGCCCCGAACAGCGACAATACGATGGCCAAGAGAAACTTTTTCATTACTTTTGCAAAGATAAACAATTATCGGACCCGAATTGAAGCATTTCCTGAAAATCCTCCCCGTCCTCTTCCTGTCGCTCGCCCTCCCTGCCCGGGGCCAGGACCGCCTGGCCGAGCTGCAGGCCGAGGTGGCTTTCTTCTCGGATTCGCTTTATACCGGACGCGGCATGGGTACGCCCGGGATCCAGGGCGCCACGACTTATCTCCTGCGCCAGTTCCGGAGTGCCGGTCTGAGGACCCGGGTCCAGTCTTTTGATACCGGAGGGCGTATCGGACACAATGTCGTGGCCGTGACTCCCGGCTGGTTCCGCCGTTATATCGTCGTGGGGGCGTATTTCGACGGTCTCGGGACCATGGAGGGACGGATGTATCCCGGCGCGGATTCCAATGCTTCCGGGGTGGCGGCCCTGCTTGCCCTGGCCCGGATGCTGCCGGCGGCCTGTGCGGGCCAGATGGGGGTGATCTTCGTGGCTTTCGACGGCCATAATGCCGACCTGGCCGGTTCCCGCGTCTTCCTGGAGCAGTTCCGGAAGCAGTATCCGATGTCCATGATGGTGTGCCTGGACATCCTCGGCTCTTCGCTCGCGCCGGTGTCTCCGTCCCGTCCCGACTATCTGATAGCCCTGGGAGGCAGTTCCTGGCGCAGTTCCCTCGAGATAGCCAATCTGAGTACCCGGCTGGACCTCAGTTATGATTATTACGGGAGCCGCGCGTTTACGGATGTCTTCTACAGGAAGGTGGGTGACCAGCGCTGGTTCCTGGAAGCCGGAGTCCCTTCCGTGATGTTCACTTCCGGCATCACGATGCATACCAACAAAGTCACCGACACGCCCGCCACCCTCGACTACGCCCTGCTTTCCCGCCGCATCGACCTCATCGCCATCTGGCTGCGGAGCCTGCTGTAGGCGGCCTGCAGGCGCGTGGCGGATTCCGGGATAATTGCTATATTTGCAAGCTCATTGAAATCAACAAGAAAAGCATACAACATGGTCAAGATCAATCTCGGAGGTTGCAGCTCCTTTGTCAAAGATGCAGATTATCAGCAATATGTCCAGAAGGCCCTTGCGGCGTATGACGTCCTCCAGTCCGGCAGCGGCGCGGGCAACGATTTCCTGGGTTGGAAGACCCTCCCGATCGACACCCCGGAATCCCTGATCGCCGATTGCGAGGCCATCCGCGAAGACTGGGCGATCCGCGAAGTGGACCTGATCGTCGTGATCGGTATCGGCGGCAGCTACCTCGGTGCACGCTGCGCCATCGAGGCCCTTTCCCACAGCTTCCTCCACCAGGTCGGCGCACCGCAGATCGTCTTCGCCGGCAACAATCTCTCCGAAGACTACCTGGCTGAACTGATGGACCTTGCCCAGTTGCACAGCACCGCCTGCGTGGTCATCTCCAAGTCCGGCACCACGACGGAACCCGCCGTTGCTTTCCGCGTCGTCAAGGAATACCTGGAGCAGGCCTACGGCAAGTCGGAAGCCGCCGCCCGTATCGTCGCCATCACCGATGCGAAGAAGGGCGCCCTCAAGACCCTCGCTGCGCAGGAAGGCTACAAGACCTTCGTCGTCCCCGACAATGTGGGCGGCCGCTACAGCGTCCTCACCCCGGTCGGCATCCTGCCCATCATCCTGGCCGGATTCGACATGCGCGCCATGCTGAAGGGCGCTGCCGACGAGCGGGAGGCCCTGCAGGAGAGGTCCGCCGCCAACGCCGCCGTCCAGTACGCCGCGATGCGCAACCTCCTCTACCGGGAAGCCGGCAAGAAGGTCGAGGTGCTCGTGACCTTCCACCCGAAACTCCAATACCTCGGCGAGTGGTGGAAGCAGCTCTTCGGCGAATCCGAAGGCAAGGAAGGCGTCGGTATCTTCCCGGCCTCCGTCGTCTGCACCACGGACCTGCATTCCATGGGCCAGTTCATCCAGGAAGGCGACCGCGTACTATTCGAGACCACGGTGACCGTGGAAAATGCGGCCCGCAAGGTGGTGATCGGTTCCGATGAGCAGAACCTCGACCAGCTCAATTACCTGGCCGGCCAGCGTGTCGAGCACTGCAACAAGATGGCCCAGCTCGGTACCAAGCTCGCCCACATCGACGGCGGCGTGCCCCAGCTCGAGCTCAGCGTGGAGAAGCTCGACGAATACAACCTCGGCTCCCTGTTCTACTTCTTTGAGTTCGCCTGTGGCGTCAGCGCCTATGTGCTGGGGATCAATCCCTTCAACCAGCCGGGCGTAGAAGCCTACAAGAAGAACATGTTCGCGTTGCTCCGCAAGCCGGGCTACGAGGCCCGGACCGAGGAGATCCTCAAGCGCATCTAATCAAGCACATATTCCGAGGGGGCCTTGAGTCCGGGTATTCCATAATACGCGGACACGAGGTCCCCTCGCAGGTAAACGGCCCGGCCGAGGATGCCGGGGTTGTCCTGGAGGTTCAGCGCGTCCCGGATGGCCCCGGCGCGCAGTTCCACCGACAGGCAACGCTCGGGATCGGAACTGTTCTCCCGGGGACCCAGGACCAGGTTGGTGTTCTTGCTGAAGGGAGGTTCGAACTCGATCCGGGACGAGGAAACGGCGACCCCGACGATGTAGCCCCGGACCCAGACTCCCTGCTCGCCCGGCCGGGTCCGCGCCGTGGCGACGTCGTAGGCGTTTTCCTTCGCGCCGGCATCCGCGTCGCCGTACACGAAAGACTCTGTGAGCCAGCTGCGGACGGTGTCCACCTGGATGGACACGCCGCCGGAATTCCGGCCCATGCTGGCACCGAGCCGCAGCGAGAGGACTTCCCGGGCGGAAAGCGCCCGGCTCAGCAGGGTGTGCATGTAGCCGCCGTCGTCCAACAGCAGGGAGACGGTCCCGGGGAGGAAGTAGGCCGTACGGGACTCGTCGTAAGGATAGGGGAGATCCCCTTCGGCCGTACGCAGCAGGAGCGTCCCGCCCGGAAAGGAACGACGGAAGCTCTCTTCCACCTCAAGCCTCAGACCGCTGTTGCACTGGCTGCAGACCAGCTCCACCGCCAGGCTGCCGCCGGCGGCCACGCTCACGACCTGGATGTCGCCCCACAGGGGTGTGTCAAAGGCGGGTTCGTAGAAGGGCCCGGAACTGGCGCTGACCGTGTAGGTGCCGGCGGGAACGGAGAGTTCCTCCGGACAGCGGGCGTAGCTGCTTTCGTGCAGCAGTTGCCCGGATGCGTCCGTGACGGTGATGAGGAAGGATCCGGTGTCCGGCATGCCGCCGCCGGCGCGGGTCTCGGGAAGGGGCGGGACCCGGAGGTTGATAAGCAGGGTGCCCGGGGGTGCCTGCCGGAAGAGTTCCTGGCAGGAAGCGGGAAGCAGAAGCAGGGCGCAAAGGCCCGCGAGGGTAAGAATCCGGTTTTTCATAGTCATCTCGATTTGGTCGCAAGATGCACAAAAAACCCGTAACTCCCGCTCAAAAACGTACAATTGACGTTTTTGAGCAAAACTGCTGTTTTTTTGTGCCGTTCGGGGCGTGAAAAATTCACGGGCCAGTTGCATCCCTGCGACTGGCCCGTTACTTAACCTAAACTTAAACTATGAAAAACTTCGCAGCCAAAGTATGTACTTTTTCGCAGAAAAACAAGCATTTCCGGCTGTTTTTTTGCGTTTTTCGGCCCGATGACGCAGTTGTCCGGCGAATGGTAATGCTTGTTTATTGTATGGAAAAGTCCGGCGCGGGCCGGACTCCTGGAGCAGGATAAGGGAGTCGAACCCTCCTCCTTGGCTTGGGAAGCCAATGCACTACCGATGTGCTAATCCTGCGGTGACGGTGCAAATATAACAAAAAATCATTAAATTAGAATCCTCAAAAATATACGAGACTATGTATGCTTTGGGATTCGATATCGGATCGTCCTCCATCAAGCTCGCCTTGCTGGACATCGCGTCCGGAAAAGGCGTTTGCGTGGTTGCCAACCCCAAGACGGAGGCCCCGATCCATGCCCCGCACAAAGGCTGGGCGGAACAGGACCCGCGTTCCTGGTGGGACTATGCCTGCGATGGCCTCCGCGAACTGAAGTCGAAGGGCTTCGACCTTTCGCGGGTGGCTGCGATCGGCATCTCCTACCAGATGCACGGACTGGTGGCGCTGGATGAAGCCGGGAATCCGGTCCGGGAGTCCATCATCTGGTGTGATTCACGGGCTGTCGCCACCGGCGAGCGGGCCCTGCGGGAGATCGGCTACGAGCGCTGCATGCGGCATCTGCTGGGCTCCCCGGGCAACTTCACGGCTTCCAAACTGGCCTGGGTCCGGGAGAACGAAGCGGAAGTCTATGCCCGCATCCGGAAATTCCTGCTGCCCGGCGACTACATCGCCTGGCGGCTGACCGGGACGTTCACGACCACGGCGACAGGTCTCTCGGAAGGGACCCTGTGGGACTTCGCCGAGAACCGCCGGGCCGATTTCGTGGCTGCGTACTACGGTATTGAAGCCGACAAGTTCGCCGACCTCGTACCGGCCGTCGGCATCCAGGGGTACACCACGGACGTGCTCGCGGCGGAGTTCGGCATCCCTGCCGGCATCCCGGTTTCCTACCGGGCCGGCGACCAGCCCAACAACGCCTTCTCGCTGAATGTGCTCCGTCCGGGCGAGATCGCCGCCACGGCCGGGACCAGCGGGGTCGTGTACGGGGTGACGGACGTGCCCGAGGCCGATCCGCAGTCGCGGGTCAACAGCTTCCTGCACGTGACGGATTCGGAGGAACCCCGCCTGGGTGTGCTCCTGTGCATCAACGGGACGGGCATCATGAACGCCTGGGCCCGGCGCCGGATGGCCCCGGAACTCTCCTATCCTGAAATGAACGTCCTGGCCGCCGCCGCCCCCGCCGGCTCGGACGGGCTGCTGGTCATTCCTTTCGGCAACGGCGCCGAACGGGTCCTCGCGAACCGCGTCGCGGGCGCCCGCATGCTGGGAATCGACCTGATCCGTCACGAGCGGGCGCATTGCCTGCGGGCCGTCCAGGAAGGAATTGCCTTCTCCTTCCGCTACGGCATCGATATCATGAAGGGCATGGGCCTCCGGCCGGACGTGATCCGGGCGGGCCACGCCAACCTCTTCCTCAGCCCGGTCTTCCGTTCGACCCTGGCGACGCTCTGCGACGCGCGCATCGAACTCTTCGATACCGACGGGGCGCTGGGAGCGGCCCGCGGAGCCGCCCTCGGCGCCGGAATCTACCGCAGCGCGGAGGAGGCCTTCGCCTCGCTCCGGCGCCTGGAGACCGTCGGGGAGGAGGCGGACTGGAAGGCTCCCCTCGAAGATGCTTACGCCCGCTGGAAGCAGGAACTTGAAAAATCAATCAACTAATTTATAACATGATGGCTAATAAAGAGTACTTCCCGCAACTGGGAAAGATCCGGTTTGAGGGACCCGCATCCCAAAATCCCTTCGCCTACCGCTACTATGACGCCGAGAAGGTGGTCGCGGGCAGGAAGATGAAAGACTGGTTCAAATTCGCCATGGCCTGGTGGCACACCCTGTGCGCCGAAGGTGCCGACCAGTTCGGACCCGGCACCAAGACCTTCCCCTGGAACGAAGGCAAGACACCCCTGGAGCGTGCCCGCAACAAGATGGACGCCGGTTTCGAAATCATGCAGAAGCTCGGTATCGGCTATTACTGCTTCCACGATGTGGACCTCGTGGACGAGGCGCCCACCGTGGCGGAATATGAGGCCAACCTCAAGGAAATCGTCGCCTATGCCAAGCAGAAGCAGGCCGAGACCGGAATCAAGCTCCTCTGGGGCACGGCCAACGTCTTCGGGCACAAGCGCTATATGAACGGTGCCGCCACCAATCCCGATTTCGACGTGGCGGCCCGCGCGATGCTCCAGATCAAGAATTCCATCGACGCCACCATCGCCCTGGGCGGCGAGTGCTACGTGTTCTGGGGCGGCCGGGAAGGCTACATGAGCCTGCTCAACACCGATATGAAGCGCGAGAAGGAGCATATGGCTACTATGCTCGGCCTGCCCCGCGACTACGCCCGCTCGAAGGGCTTCAAGGGCCCCTCCCTTCTCGAGCCCAAGCCGATGGA
>JAEEGL013384459.1_pt1 | contig 12607 bp, 14 predicted proteins | sample 9134231 | NCBI WGS metagenome assembly JAEEGL01 (sample SAMN16246548, study PRJNA631951) | gut metagenome | biome: gut microbiome; feature: rumen; material: fiber-attached | host: Bos | place: Iran: Karaj | collected 2018-10
GAAATGCTGTGAATACTACCCGCAACTTTGTGGATTTGCTGGCGCTGCCGTAACTATGCTGTGATAGCATAAGAGAGTATTCCTATTATAGGCTTTGGACTAACCCTCCAAAGCCTTTTTTATTGCATCAATTTACATGGCCGCATGGCCAAATCTGCAGAAATGAGCATTTGTATGTGCAACTAATACCCCAAGAAGACATTCAGCGGGCCCGTGAAATGGACTTGCTGACATATCTTACCTACTACGAACCCGGGAACCTAAAGCACGTTTCCGGGAATGTTTTTTCTACGGTGGAGCACGACTCGCTCATCATTAACAATGGTAAGTGGTGTTGGTTCTCTCGACAGATCGGCGGAAAGTCTGCCCTGGATTATTTAATCAAGGTCAAAGGAATTCCAAATCCGTCAAAATATCATTTCCTGAATCTTTCCATCAACAACCTGGTACAAACCTTCCATCTGTTTAGACATCTTGTTCTTATCCTTCTTCAGTGTAGTGGGAGAATACGGAAGCATTCTGTCATGGAATGCAAATGCATAGAGAATAATGTCCGGATCAAAGTCATTGGCTACGGTATTCAGTTCGACCATATGCTTGGCTTTATCACTCTCTTGCACAGTCTGATTCCATACTATGTGAGCAACGACATTTACCTCTTTCGTACTATTCTGCATCTGAAGAACCATGGCATCATAGATATACGGTTTTTGCTTCATCAGAAATGCCAAATCAAACAGATAAACCTCTTTGTCACTCTTCAAAGTCACAGAGTCCTTTACCCTGCCCCACAAATAAACGAAGCCGTTCTCATCTATTTCAGCCAGATCTCCGGTATGGATCCAACCATCAACTTTTACTTGTGCTGTTAATTCCGGTTTGTTATAGTATTCCTTCATGGCAGATTTGCTCTTAATCCATAACTCGCCACGTTGGTTATAAGACAATTCTTTTCCTTCTTTATCAAAAACACCAACCGTAATTCCAGCGTACGGAATGCCTACGCTTAAAAGCTCTCTGTTCTCATCACTTCTTGCGCTTGGCATTTCGGTACAAGCAGCAGAAAACACTTCAGATAATCCGTATGCGCTTGCTATACCGACAGGCGAACCGGCTTCAAGTAGTAGTTTTTTCCATTTCCTGTATTTTGAGATATCTGTACCTTCGCCACCGATTACCCAACCCTTCGAATAAGGAAAACTAAATTTTTTTCCTCTTTTTACTTCTTTTTCGAATCTTTCAAAGAATGATTCCCACGCGCTGCCGGTATTTACTATTACACTAGCTTTCGATGTAACTACCTGCCTATAAAAATCTTTCTCCGATACTCGGGGATCCATTACTATAGTCATTCCCCTATACAACGGGAGGAAAAAAAGAATATTCAACGCTGTTGAGGCAGTAGGCGGAAAATGATCCAAACATCTATCACCCGGAAAGAGTGGAACTCCTGAAGCATCGCCCATATACAACTGGGAAATCGTCGATTCGTTTGTGGCAACACAACCTTTTACCACTCCGTTTACCGTCGTTCCACTCGAAGAAGTAATAAAAGCAGCTCTGTCACTAACGAAATCCGCGCGCAGTTCGCCGTTTTGTAACTCGGAATATTGCTTAGCTTTATCCAGATTAATGAACTTGCCATTTTTTGAAATCAGTTTCTTTATTTCAGAGTGCTTGGACTTATTCAAAAGTTTGACCAACTGCTTTAACGGGCTTGGCATCGCATCCGTAGATGAAACTATAATTATTTTTTGAAAACGTTCCTTTGAAAACTCTTCATTCACATTCCCCCACATGTCATCAAACACAATAGCAAAACGGGCATCTTTCGTCTCTTCTGATAATGCCTCTTTACTAATTGCCAGTTTGAGAAAATACGGACATGCTCCTATTATATTCAAAGCAAATGCCATTGCTCCAACATCAGGGAGAAAAGGGCCGTAGTATGGAATGATCTCATCTTCCTTAATGCCTAGAGCTTTAAATGCCCGTGCCCACAAATATACGTTATCTATGAATTCTTGTCTGGAAATAACACGACCGAAGTATTCAATGGCCGGAATCTCTATATTTTGTTTCAGTTTTTCTTCTATTACATCCCAAACAGTCTTATCAAGTGGAATGTTATTGGCTCTATACTCAGCGTCTTCTTCGTGATATTTTAACCAAGGCTTATCAACCGACGGATAGCCTGTCTGTCTGTCTGTCTGTTTGTCTGTAGGAATCATCGCCTTGTGTTCCTTCCATATGAAATTGAAACATTGCCACTATCAACAACGAACGCATCAAAGCCATTCTTGAGAGACGTCTTTTTCAACTCGCCTGAAATAGATAATTTGCCAAGAGCACTTGAAGAAGATATCGCAGCCTTGTTGGTAACTCCTTCTCCCTCAATATCATAAGAATTCTTTTCGTCCAAAATATAAACATTTCCCGGAATGCTTTCTGTTCTGACATCCGCTTGCACGCCAGCGGTACCAAGACTAAGAATCAAAGAGATTAAAACAACTGAGACTATGCTCTTAACACTTTTAGACTTCTTCATGGCACCCTCCCAAAACATGGTCCATTTCACAGGTGAATGGCTTATAACTTCATTTTATTAGCTAATTAATTAAAATAGTCAAACAATTTGTTAAACTTGTGATAACTAAAAGACAACAAATAATCACGGACCATTGGCACGACTTCTGCCTAATTATACCTTACCGTTCTTCATGAGATTAAGGAATACGTCCGCGATCTTCGGATCGAACTGGGTGCCCTTGTTCTTCTCGATCTCGTTGATAATGTCTTCTTTGGTGAGCTTTTTACGGTAGACAGCGTGCGCCCTCGTCAACGTCAGGAAGGCTCTTGAAGTGGCTCAGGATATCGCTGCCGTGTGTCGTATGGGACTTGATGATCTCGAATTCCTCATCAGTGAGGCGCTGGGGCTTGCCCAGGATATTATCCGGAACGCCGATCTTGCCGCAGTCATGCAGGAGCGCGACATAATAGACCCTGTCGAGTTCTTCCCCCTCAATGCCCATCTCTTAAGATTAATTAACGATTATGTAAACTATGCAGAATCGCTCAGTCAGAATGATTCTTCCTTCTCACGGGCAGCCAGATCTCGTTGTGCAGACCGTCTCCCGTTTCGTTCGGAACGCCGTAACGCTCGACATTATATTCATCGACGAGATCGTACTCATCAGCCTCAAAGAGCCATTCGCCGAAGATATAACGGCGCATCTCCTGTGTTGCTTCGATCGAATTATCCCTGCACCTGAACTTCGCCCAGACAGTCTCGGGAATCGTTATCACAGTGAGGCCGTCGGGAACCTTACCGCCTTTGTAATCAACGCCTGTGAGGAACAGGAATTTCTCATCGAAAGATATTCCCTCATGCTCTTTTGACCACGGCCTGCCTTCCTCGTTCAGAATGATGTCGCAGTCACCGACGCTTACTCCGTAGAAAACATCTGCATTGAGTTTCCCGCCGTATCTGTTTATGAAGTCATAGACGAATTCCGGTATCTTCTCAAATTTCGTCTCATTCACGAAAACATCCGCCGCGCCCAATATCTTTAACTCAGGCATCTTCTCTATCACAACATCCACCGTGTCCGCGCCCTTGACCGAGAATTTCAGTTTGAGCGGCAGGAATACCTTTGCGGGCTTGTTCTTCTTTTTTATCTCATTGGGTGTGGCATCGTGAAAACGGCTGAATGCCTTTGTAAAACTCTCGGGGGTTTCATACCCGTATTTTGAGGCCAGATCTATGACCTTCACATCTTTCTCGAGCAATTCCATCGCTGCCAGATAGAGCCTTCTGCTCCTGATATACTCTCCGATGGTAAACCCCGTTATCATCTGAAAACTGTTCTGCAGATAACCTGACGATACATGCACTTCCATAGCAACCTCCTTCGGGCCCTGGACTGTCATGATGTTCTTTTCCAGATATGAGAGTGTCTCATTGATAACATCAACCCAGTCCATTTCTTCCTCCCTGCTGATAAGTTACTATGTCCGTACTTTTAAATCCTGTCTCAGAATACGAAGATCTGTCCTCTTATGATTTCTTCTTTACATCCGTAATCGTGCCGTCAGGATTCTGTATCTTAAGACCGTCGAGCTGTGATGACAGATTGCCTACTACCAGCGCCCTGTACTCATTACGGAGCTTTGTCTGTTCTTCCTTTTCTGCAGGAGTAAGACCTTCCGTCTTAGACTTCCTGCTAAGTTCATTTATGCGTTTTATCAACTGATCGAATTCCATACTGTTATTCCTGTCTTATGTCTTTACGAAAACTGCATGCACATTATAATCATTTGCCGGCCGGCAATTCCAGTTTTATCGTGAGCATGCCGCCGGATCTTACGGCATTAATGTTTCCGCCGAGCTTTGAAGTGAGTTCTTTTACCACTGCGAGACCGAGGCCCGTTCCGCCGCTGTTCCTCGAGCTGTCGCCCGTATAGAACCTGTCGAACATCCTGTCGGGATCGAGTTCGCTGTCTTCAGGAATGGGGTTTGCTACTGACAGAACAATGCCGTCATTTACAGTCTCAAGTTTTACGTTGATGTCTCCCGCGGAATACCTGATGGAATTGGTAATGAGGTTCTGCAGTATTCGGTCTATCGCATTCCTGTCTGAATAGATATACACGGAATGTTCAGGCAGATCTATCTTCGGAGTAATACCCTTCTTGTCCATGAGAGGAGCGCAGTCAGAGATGAGATCAATCAGCATGTTTAAGATGTTGAGCTTATCGTGTTTCATCACTTCGTTGGACGTCGTGACGAGTGAATATTCGTAGAACGTATCAACAAGTTCCTTCATGCGGACAGCCTTGTTGTTGACGATATCAAGGCGTTCTCTCTGGTCGGGTGTAAGGTCTGTTTTCGCGATGAGCTGCAGATGGCCGAGAATGACAGTCAGCGGCGTTCTCAGATCGTGCGAGATGTTGGCAACGGAATCTTTGAGGAAATCCTCGTCCTTTATCGCGCCTGCAACGATCTGGCGCTGCTTGTCGTTATACCGGTTGAACAGTCCGGCCAGGCGCTCCAGTTCTTTATCGACGAATGAGATGTCCAGCATCTTCTCGCTGTTATCGGACACGAGTTCCTCCAACTGACCGGAGATCTTGCGGATCTCCGATTTCAGTCTGATGTATCTATAGAGGAGCACTATTACAGCGCACGATAAAACTGCGATTGCAATGTACAGCCAGATCACCCGTCACCTCATATGGAAAGTTTACTTAAGATCGCTCTTGGCAAAATTCTTCCATATAATGATACTACATGCGCCGATCCAGACAACTGCGATCAGGAGCGCGGTAACATTTATGACACCGCTGACATTGAAATAGCTGCCCATTGCAGTGATCTCACGGAATCTGTACATCGGATTGGCGAAGTTCAATATAACAGGAAGATAGACGAATGCGATCATGATTCCGAATGAAACAAGCGGACCTGCAATGGCGGTCATAACTCCGTTTCTTAATATAAACGCGAGTGTGATCACGACGAGATACAAAACGCTCTGGAAAATGATCGTATAGACGGTCGTCCTTAAAATATTGAGAACGTTGTTTCCGAGATCTCCGATGCCGAAATATCCGATCTGGCCGACGGCACCCATGAGTGAATAAAGAATCATGATCACATTGAATGCAACAAGATATACTACCGTCTTGCTCATGAAGATCTCAAAGCGCTTATTGCCCGATGCGACTTCAGATGAGATCGTTCTCAAAGAGAACTCGCGGCCGATGAACCAGCCGAGCACGCCGCAGATCGCGACCAGGAGTATGAGACTGTCTGCGATCATTGCGTTATAAACGCCGGAGAATGTCTCGATATTAATAGGTGTGGAATCATGTGCCAGGTAGTAATTACGGTAACCCGAGCCGCTGAAAAATCCGAGGACCGGCATGCCGATCGCCAGGATCCAGAACACTATATTGTGGAAGAGCTTATAACGCTCCATTTTAATCAAATTTCCCATTTTCTTAACCTCCGAAAACTTACTTCAGATCACTGCGGCGCACCGCAATATATGATCCGATAACGAAAACTGCTATCCATACGAGATCCAAGAGAAGAAGACCGGTCTTGTCCGCAGGAAGCGCTTCTGAATATCCCAAAAGAGAATGACCGTAAGGAAGAAAGATAGCATGTTCTTTTATGCCCTGTGTATTGACGGAAGCGATCATCAGGACAAAGCAGACCAGACCGCTCCCCAAAGTCTTGCCGATATCCTTGAAAAGGAATGCAAAGAATGCCGGAACAACAGCTATGGCAATGAATGACGGGATCAGGAACAGGACCGTTCCGAAGTCTATTGCCTCACCGCGGATCAGAAGTCCCGCAAGACCGTCGAGTAATAACGTTCCGAGCATGATGCCCACGCTGCCCAAAAGATAAACGGTAAGTTTTCCCGCGAAAACTTCAAATCTCTTATGACCTGCTGCGATGTATCCCTGTATCTGTCTCTGGTCGAATTCATTTCCGATCATGACGATCGCGAGCGCGACCATGAAAAAGATCAAAAACGGTATCGGATACATGCCTGATCTCATGAAGCTCATCTCATCTGTGTGGTCGTGCACAAGGATCGAATTAAGGAATAAATATCCGAGCGCGATCCCCCAGAGATGGAAGCTGTGGAAGATTTTATAAACTTCCGCCCTAATGACCTTAGTCATTTGAAGCACCCCCGATCTTAGTGAGGAAGTACTGTTCGAGCGTATCACCCGTTACTGCAAGACCTGTAACAAGAACCTTTTCTTCGGCGAGAGCTCCTGCGACCTTCTCGAGTTCGTTTAAGAAATCATAGAGCTGGATCGTGTTGTCCGGCATGATCTTGAAGTTGTCGGTATGGAGCTTCTGCTCGAGTACCATGATCGCCTTCTGCGGATCTAATGTCTTGATCTCGATGTGCTGCTTGCACTTCTCGTTGAGTTCAGCCTCAGAGAGCTCTTCGATGATGCGTCCCTTGTCTATGATGATGAAATCCGTAGCTGTGTTATAGAGTTCTTCGAGGATGTGGCTGGAGATGAGGATCGTCATGCCGTATTCCTTGTTGAGTTTCTTAATTAGGTTACGCACATCTACGATGCCTGCAGGATCCAGTCCGTTGATGGGTTCGTCGAGGATCAGGAACTCTGGTGTGTTAAGAAGTGCAACTGCGATTCCTAATCTCTGCTTCATACCAAGTGAGAAGTTTCTGACCTTCTTGTTGCCTGTATCTGAGAGACCTACGAGCTTTAATGTCCTGTCGATGATGCTCTTATCAGGGATGCCTCTCTGGATGCGCTGGACTTCCAAGTTCTGACGAGCTGTCATATAAGGATAGAGCGCGGGACCTTCGATGAGGCTACCGATTCTTTTTCTCTGTTCCTGGAGTTCCTTGTCTCCTGTCTTTCCCCATAACTGCAGCTCGCCGCCCGTCGGGAAAGCAAGTCCCGTGATCATTCTGATGAGCGTTGTCTTACCTGCACCGTTCTGTCCGATGAAGCCGTAGATCTTTCCCTTTTCCAATTTAAGATTTACGTTATCAAGTGCCAGAGTCTGGCGGTACTTCTTTGATAATCCCTTTGTTTCCATTACGATCGATTCCATTGTGCGATCCCCTTTCCTTTTCGTTTACGACATCAGTTTATCGGACAGGCATAAAGAAACTATTTGCCCCGAGGGAAAAAGTTTAAAGAATTTCTAAAGAAAGTTATAAAGCCTTAAGGAAATGCCCTTTAGTCTTTATGAAGACGGTATCCGATGCCCCAGACCGTGTCGATGAAGTCCTTGTCGGGACTGATATTCTTAAGTTTTGCACGAAGATTGCTGACGTGAACGTTGAGCGCGTTATCTTCCGCTATGTATTCTTCTTTCCATATACTCTCAAAAAGATTCGCCTTCGAGAAAACCTTATCCGGATATTTAAGAAGCATCAGAAGGATCGCAAACTCCTTGGCAGTAAGTGACAGTTCAGTGCCATCGAGAGTTGCGACATTATTATTCTCATCAATAGTAATGCCGTTATATTCGAGCGTATTGCCGCTGTTCTGGCTGAAACCAGCCCTTCTCAAATTGCTCTCGATCCTCGCGAGAACTTCTTCCAGATCGAAAGGCTTGGTCATGTAATCGTCAGCACCCAGACGCAGCAGGTCGATCTTGTTCTGCGTTGTTTCTTTCGCTGATACGATTATTACCGGAATATTTGAAATCTTACGGATGTCTGCGAGCACCATGTCGCCGTTCTTATACGGAAGCATGAGATCCAGTATCGCAAGTTCTATTCTCTCGTTCTTTACTGCATCAGTAGCTTTCAGGCCGTCAAAAAGAGATGTAACCTCATAACCGTTGCTTACAAGAAAATCGGATACGAGTTTGTTTATCTCTTTGTCATCTTCTACTACAAGTATCTTCGCCATAATCTAAACCCCATTAATCACAACAAGTGAATAATAATCCCATAACGGGCTATATTATACACATTTTTCATTCAAATAAATAAGGCAGCATATCCGAAACCGGATATACTGCCTGCAGATGAGTAAGAGGGGATTATTTGAGTTCTTCTCTTCTGAATCTTAAGTAAGATAATGCGATGACTGCCGCAAAAGCGATTACTGAAGAAATAAGTGCCATAACGCAATTTGTATTGCTGGCATCGCCCATCATGAGCATTGTCTGTCCAACAGGTGTAAATCTCATTACCTGAGGAGCCCAATCGAAGTTGAACATAAGCTGTGCGCCAACGTTTGACATCAGCATGAGTCCCAAATTCAATCCGATTGCTGCACCAAGGTGTCTTACGAACATTGATGCGAGGAAGCATGTTGCCGAGTAAGCAATTTCGATTAAGACATATATGAGTGATCTTACAATTACTTCTCTTGCGAAGCTGCCTTCGATGCCGGTAAAGCCCTGCATGTTGAATGCAATGATCGAAGAGATTGCGATGGCAATTACACTGTAGATCGCAACTGCTGTTGAGTATGACAGGAATTTTGCCATGAGGATGTTGAATCTGCTGTTGCCTGCCATTACTGCAGCCTGGATCTTACGTCCTTCGAACGCACCGGTTACGTGAATGCCTGCGAAAACACCGATAAGAAAGATAACGAATGCATTGTAGTTGCTTAAACCTTCAAGGAACGCATTATATCCGGTCATGCCTTCTGCAAAACAGAGCGTCAGTACCAGGAACAGTACAGGCAGCGAGATGATCGCCGCACCTAATATCCAAAACGATTTTGAAGTAAATGTCTGCTTCATTTCCCATTTAAATAAACTGCCCATTATGCGCCCCTCCCAAGAAGTTCAATATAGTATTCTTCCAATGTTCTCTCGTGTTTTGCCAGATGAGTTACGAGTATTCTGTGGTCGTACATCAGCTGCGCAACATCTTTGGTATTAACGTTATCGAAGATCCTGATGGTACCTTCGTCGTTATCGACCGTGCTGATTCCGCTGTCAGATAAAACTCTTAATGCTTCAGCGTTTTGCTCAGTCTCCATAACGATATGTGTTGTACACAGGTCATCAAGTTCATCCTTGGAGAGCGTTGAGATAATGTGTCCGTGCGAGATTATTATGTAATCGGTTGCGAGCTGGTAAAGCTCCGCGAGAATGTGAGATGAAATAACTATCGTGATTCCGTCATCTCTGCAAAGGGAAATGAGAAGTTCTCTTACATCCACCATTCCCATCGGATCGAGACCGTTAACAGGTTCATCAAGAATAAGAAGTTCAGGATCATTTATAAGGGCAATTGCAATTCCCAATCTCTGCTTCATGCCGAGAGAAAAATCAGCAACCTTCTTATTTCTCACATCACCAAGACCGACACGGTCAAGGATCTTATCGATCTTGGTGCTGTCACTGTTTCCGTAAAGAAGTTCCTGAGATAAAAGATTCTCTCTGGCTGTCTTGTTAAGCTCAAGGATAGGACGCTCAACAAGGCATCCCATCTTCCTTCTTGCCACTGCAAGTTCTTTATCTTCGGTCTGTCCGAAAAGCTCAACGCTGCCCTGCTCAATCGGGCTTAAACCTGTAATCGCTCTGATTGCAGTAGTCTTGCCTGCGCCGTTCTCTCCGATGAAACCATAGATCTTACCGCGTTTGATCTCAAAAGAAACATCTTCCAATACTCTTTTAGCGCCGTAAGTTTTTGTGAGGTTACTGATTTTCAAAATCGTATCACTCATTCCGAATTATCCTCCCGTTGTGTTATGGGTTTATAATACCCTCCCATCCTTAACGGCAAGATAGAGAAACATTAACTTAACATTAACGTTTGATCAGTAATGAAAAAACATTTAGATTTGATTACGTACCTTATCGAAATACGAACGGTATCTGTCGACATGAGTCTTGATCGCAAGATCTGATTCCGAATATTCAATGAGGCCTCTGGCATCAACCCATTTATATTCTGTTGTCTCACCTTCCTGGAGTACAACGGAATCCTTATCACCGCTTACTACAGCAACATAAGAATATATAATGCTGTGACTGTATTCTCTAACTGTTCTGTTTATGAGTTCAAGACTGTCTGCCTTAAGACCTGTCTCTTCAAACATCTCTCTTATTGCGCACTGCTCAGGATCTTCACCCTGCTGCGCAGCTCCGCCTGCGCTTGCTTCCCAATATCCGGGATAAACATCCTTACCGGGATGCCTTTTTGTCAGCAGATATGAACCGTCAGAATGCTTAACGAGTATGTCACTTACCAGGTGATAAAAACCGGCAGGGATATCAACGTAATTACCGTGTTTTCTCTCCCATACCTTATCTGTTTTATTTCCATCTATGTCGAACAGATCCCAAAGTTCCATATATGTCACACCATCTTCCCGTCCTGAACTGATACGGCGATCTGCCATTCATCCTCATAGACAATTGTTCCGACGAAATTCGTATATACAACATCGTAGGGTTTATCGTATTTATCTAGAAGATCGATTGCATGCTGGAGTTTCTCCAGCATGAATCCGGTGCTGTCGCACTTGAAGAATGTAATAACCGTCTCGTGGTTTTTGCAGGGTTCAGGTTCAGGGAGATTATCCTTAAACCATCCATCTATGGAGACAAACAGTTTCTCCTCTTCGGGCGTCAGTTTCTTATCCCTGACCAGATTCCAGCAGAGGCTGAAAATGCCCTTCGGATACTTGGTGATATAGGAATCCTCTCTTCCCTGGATCCGCATATATTTATACATAAGATAATTACCCCCAACGATTTTCCTATCGCAAGTCCAATAATAACCCGAATTGCCGATTAAGAAAATACAGAGGGTAATTATCTCTCAATAATGCCGCTTATGCGGGCAGTTCAGAAACTGAAGGTTCCGTGCTCTGTTCTGATGTTTCTGCAACTGTTTCAGTTATTTCCGCTTCCGTCTCAGTTACAATCTCAGATGATTCTGAAGGTTCCGGTTCAGCTGCAGGTACAGCAGACTCTTCAGGTACTTCTGTCGGTTCTGTCTCAGGCAGAGGAGCAGGAGTGATTTCCGGTGCAGGAGTTACAGTGGGCTCTGAAGGAACCGGTACGATCTCTGGAACATCTGCAGGTGCAGGTGTCGGAGTTACCGTAGGCTCCGGTGTCGGTTCAGGAAGATACTCAGTGGAACCGCCGGCACGTTCAGGATAAAGTGAACCGTCGAAAGAGTGATGGTAATCGTCGATCTCATCATCCGTGCACATGAAATACACTTCAGGATGATCCATGAAAATCGTTGCATCACAGTGATACCATTCACCGTTAAGTTTTACGAGATTCCAGTAGTGGCCGTTGGTATATACGGGATATCTCTCAACCATCTGATTGGGGATGCCTGCAAGGTCAAGGAGCATCTTCGCACATGCATAAGAAACATAGCAGTCACCATTGCGTCTGGAAAAACCTCTGTATGCTGCTTCCTCATATGTCTGATAGAAACTGATCGACTGATAGTAAACATGTGAGTGCACCCAGTCAAAGATTGCTCTGGCTGTCTCAACATCATTGTTTCTCCAGAGAGAACTCATGATGTTAGAAGCCATCTCATAAGCGTCTGATCCGCTGTAATAGTAATCATCATCTTCATCAGAATCATCGTCATCAAGTGATACAGTGATCTTAGCCGTTGCCGTACTGATGTTACCTGCCTTATCCATAGCTGAATATATGATCTCGTATTCACCTGACTTCTCATAATTGACCAGTGAATCGTTAACACGGATCACAGGATCCTTATCGTGATCATCAGTAACCGTGATGCCTTCGAGAAGGTTCAGATCAGTCTGGTCGCCATCTGATTCAATATCATGTACACCCTCAATTACAGGTGCGGTCCTGTCGTTTATTACTTTGAACGGAACCTTGATTACCGTGTTGTTTCCATACATGTCGGTAACAACAACGGGAACTTCATATGAACCGTCAGATTTAAAGCTTGGTGTTCCTTCCTTATATTCAACTTTCGCGATACCGGAAATATCATAAAGACTCTCAACGCATTCTTTTGCTTCAGGCATCTTCCATGTCGTATATACGGTGTGTGGAATGGCTCTTCCTTCAGGTCCTTTATGGTCTTCAATCTTAAGTGTTACATCTTCTTCAATCGCGTTC
>JAEEGL014254666.1_pt1 | contig 12607 bp, 9 predicted proteins | sample 9134231 | NCBI WGS metagenome assembly JAEEGL01 (sample SAMN16246548, study PRJNA631951) | gut metagenome | biome: gut microbiome; feature: rumen; material: fiber-attached | host: Bos | place: Iran: Karaj | collected 2018-10
GTTGAAGGCGGCCATGATCTCGTCATAACCATGCTCGCCGAGAACCTCACCACTGCCAGCAGCGTGCAACTTGTTCACAACGAGTTGTACCACCTCGGGAACGTAGCGCATGGCACGGTCAGCGTAGCCCTGCAGGTCAGCGGCCTGTGAGCGCAGCGACTGTACCTGGCCGTTCTCGGTCTCAACGTAGATGACCGAACCGGCCTGGTCGGCGGGATTGGTGGTGAACCTCAGGGTCTTGCGGCCCAGAACGTTCACATACTCGTTGTTGGCGTTGTTCTTGATCTGATAGTAGCCCTTCAGCGTGGGACCGGTGGGAGTCTCAGGAATCTCAAACTTGAAGGTAGCCTGGGCAACCTGGCTGGCGATGCTGCCGGCCTTGGTAGCCTTGGCATAGACAGTGCAGTTCTCGCTAACGGTCAGGCTATTGCCCTCCGTGTAGTCCGTACCGTTGAGGCTGTACAGGATGGTAGCACCCTCGGTAGCACAGGTAATGTTCACCGTCTGGGCAGCGCTGTAAGAGCCGCCATTCGGGGTGATCACCGGCGTAGCAACAACGGGCTGCGGAGCAACGGTCAGCGTGTAACTTGCAGTTGCACCACCATTGTACAGGTTATTGCCAACTACTGTCGCGGTGATGGTAGTGGTACCCTCACCAACGATGTTTACCACGCCAGTGCTAGCGTTAACGGTAGCAACGGTTTCGTCGCTGCTCTCATAGGTAACATCCAGACCCGTGGGATCCGTGGTGGCAACAGGAGCGTTATACGCGGTACCGATCACTGCGTTATCGCTCTCAACGTCGAAGCGTACAGTAGCATTCTGCTTAACGAAGTGGTAAACTGCACTTGCGGAGTTCTCACCATCATGCTCAACACCGTCATCAACGGTAACCGTCAAGGTCACGTCGACAGCGGCGTCGTTAGGCAGCGGGATGATGCCGTCAGCAGGAACATTACCCGTTTCGTCACCGATGGTGTATGTAGCCTGATAACCTTCGGCGGCACCAGTGATGGTGACTGTTACATTAGCATTCTCGGCGCCAACGTTGAAATTAGTTCCGGTGGCGGGATCGAAGGCGATCGAGATGGCACCAGCCTTAGCGAATACATAGTTAGCGCTCTTGACGCCAGCGGCATCATGCTGATAACCGTCAGTAATGGTAACCTCCAGGGTTACAGTACCAGCCTCATTGCTCGTGATGTCGATGCCCTTCGTGTCATCGTAGGTCTGCTCCTCACGGCTGAAGTTGGTCGTGTAAGTGATCTGCTTATTATCACCGATAGCATTCTGGATGTTCTCAACCTTCACATTCACAACGTCACCCACGGTGTAACTCTCCTGGGCAGGATTAGCAACCAGGTCGAACGTGATGGCGGGAGCGGCAGCGATGTTGTAGATGATGTCCTGAGTAGCCACGCTGGCGTGCTCGTAACCGTCAGTAACGGTAACAGTCAGGGTCACATTGGCAACCTCATCGGTCGGAATCGTCACGTAGCCTTCCTCGGGAGTGAGTTCGGTATCGCCAATCTTGTAGGTAATGGTAATGTTGTTACCGATGGTATTCTCAACATTAGCAACCTTAACCTTTACCACATCACCAACGTGATAAGTGTCACCCTCGGGCTCGTGTACGACATCCAGGTCGAACGTGATGGCGGGAGCGGCAGTGAAGGTGTAGGTACCAGTCTTCACTACATCCTGTGCACCCTCGCGCTCGTCGCGTGCAGTAACCGTCAAGGTATAGGTGACAGCCTTGTCGTTGGGCAAGGTCACATAACCCTGCTCATCGGCAGTCAGCGTTATGGTCTTCACCTCATCATTAACGGTGTAGGAGGCAACATATTCAGCCTCAACATCGCCAACATTATTAGTGAACTCAACTTTCACCTTCGTATTTTCCGCACCAACGGCGAACTGATGTCCACTCTCGGGATACAGCGTAATCGTCAACGCCTTGTAGTTAATGGTGTAGGTACCAATAGCGGTAACAGGCTCAGCATGGTAAGCGTCGCTTGCGGTAACCTTCAGGACCACAGTGCCTGCCTCGTCGGTGGGGATGGTAATGTAGCCATCCTCGGGAGTAACGGGAGTATTAGCGGTCTCGGCAGTCTCGCCAATCATGTAGGTAACGGTAGCGGCACCCACGGTGTTAGCAACAGTGACTTTCACCTTAGCATCGTCGTCGCCAACGGTGTAAGTCTCGGTTTCGGGCTCCAGAGTTACGGTGATGGCGGGATAGTTGATGGTGAAGGTTGCCTCGGCAACTTCACTGTCATTCATTCCAACCTTGGTAGCCTTGGCATAAACCTTGCCGCTGTGGTCAACGGTCAGGGTGTTGCCCGCGGTCCAGTTCTCACCGTCAAGGCTGTAATAGAGCGTAGCGCCCTCGGTCGTTGTAGCGATGGTCACTTCCTGAGCAGCGGTAAACTCACCACCGTTAGGAGTGATCGTCGGCGTAGCAACCTGCTGGGCCTTCTTGAGTTCGATAGGATAAACTTGAGGAGTTTGGCCATAAGCACTCACAAGGCCAATCATGTATTCATACTTGCCATCATCATAGGTGACGCCATCATATCGGTTAAAGAGGCTGTAGGTCACAGTCGTTGAGCCGTCGGTCCAGGTCGCTGTCTTTGCCTCGGTGTCGATGGTGACATTATTCAGAATGATGTACTCGCTCTGGTTGGCAGCGGTCAACTCAACGCCAGTGCGGTCAAACGGCATCACCTCCTCGGCAGTGCCACTGGTGGTTACGCCGCCAGCATTGGTGATCTCAATCCAGTTAGCACCATACTGGGTGGTGTGGCCCGTCCAGCCGGGAGTCAGGATGTCACCAGCCTTGAGGTCAACGTCGGCGGGCGTGTTGAAGAAGACACCACCACCATTGCCGTCAGCCTTGTTCTGACTCAAGTCGCGCAGGCCGATAAGTTTATTGGTGCCATAGGTACCCACATGGGTCACAACAACTTCACCGGCGAAGGTGAAATTCTTGTTCTTACCAAGGGCAATCACGCCAGCCAGGTTGTCGATACCCGTCTTGGTGAAGGTAGCGGTAGCGACCTCGCTGGGACGCATGCCGTCCTTCACGGCGATAGCCTTGAGGGTCGTCGTGGCAGTCAGCGTGATTGGATCTTCATACAGGGTGCCGGTCTCGGCCGTGGGCTCAGTTACGCCATCGGTCGTGTAATAGATAGCGGCATCCTCAGTTGTGCTCGAGATGGTCACGGTCTGCGAAGCAGGGAAGTTTCCACCGTTAGGCGTGAACGTCGGCTTGGCAGCCTGCGGCAACGTCCTCGTGATCGTGAAAGCAACAGGCGATACCGTTGCATCAATCTCAATCTCATAATATCCCGCATACGGGAATTTGATGGGATGATCAGCATTGAGGTCAATCTGCCATGTCTCGGTGTCCTTATTAGGCATTGTCCAGTCACCACTGCTGTTGGGACCAAAGACGTAACGGGTACCCCATCGCTTATCCGTGGGCAGATTGCCCAAGCGGGTAAACAGGATAAAGGTATTGGCCTTATCGGTGGTGATACTTCCAGTGTAATGACCATCATTCTCGGTCATCTTCACACCAGTGAAATCCCATTCATCGCTTTGGTTACCGTTAACCTTGTTATTGCCATTGTCTGTCACGATATAGATGTCAGACTTGTAGTTAACTTTAACCGTTTTCTGACCCGAAACATTGTTGGCAAGATTAAATTGCCCTGCAGCATTCAATTGACGACCCTCATAGGTCACATTAAGTGTGCCGTTCAGTGAGCCGTTATCAGGACTGAAGTACCAATTTGATGCATTGTAATTGTTTGTAACCGAGCCTGTAGTGGTTGAAAGGGTAGGCTTAAACTCACCGTTAGTGCGAGTCACACCCACATTATCTCCACCCAGGTTCTGGCCATAAACGGTAAAGTTGCCACCTTGATCATTGATAGTAATCGAATCGGGTGTAACACTCAACTCAGGATCTCCAGTCTGCTCTTTAAAGTAGATATAAATCTTCTGGAATTGAGTATTATTATCATTTGTAACCCTTAAGGTATAGATATTACCTGCTGCTTGATATCCTGGCGCAATCTCATAAGTATTGTTTGTTGTTGCACCAGTAGTTTCGGTACTAACAGGAGTCTCACCAACATAGATATTCTGAGTCACCTTGCCAGAAGCTGAAACACCACTAGGAGCTCCCTCAATGACAATTCTTTCTACAGGTTTATTAAATGCAGGGAATTGAAGATATGCATCTTGTTTACCCAGTAATAAATCATGTCCATTGGAAAAATAGTAGAAGCCAGGATCTCCAGCAATCTTGACCTCATAAGTGCCATCATCATAGAAAGCAGGTCCAACAGTAATGTTTGAATTGCCTATTGGCAAACTTGGACTCCAATAATTTGGATCAGTAAAGTCAAGTATTGCAAGCTTATCTGGGTCTGGAATAACTTTTAGCGTATACGTTACACTTGTGCTTTGATAGGTCTCGCTACCGCTGATGGCAGCAGTAATAATCGTTGTTCCAAGACCTTCAATTGAAACAGCACCTGTTGAGGCGTTAACAGTGGCAACATCAGTGTTGCTGCTGCTGTAAACAACCTCACTAGTTGCTTCAGATGGATTTACCGTCAGCGTGGGAGCGGCAAACGCTTGCCCCATCGTCGCAGTATAACTATTCTCAGGGAACGAGAGCGTCACAGATGTTAGTGTAGAGCCTCCATCTGATTCTACATAAATATAAACTTCCTTTGAATCTGCATTGATAGCATAGCAGGCGAAGTTCGTATTGGTCGATCCTTTCCTAATATAACGGCTAGTATTAGCATAATTTAATGTATAGCCATTTGTATAGGAATATACACGCCAATACCCCTTATCATTGGATTGTTGAAAATTTGTACTACTTCCAGAATAATTTAAGTATTTCTCGTTTGGTAAAATGAGAGTGTACTGTTTGACAGTAGTACCGTCTATTACAACATCTGGTCCTTCACCTATTGTTAACTCAAGGACATTATCATTGGAAGTAACAGTACTGTTCGTGATTGTTACATCAGTCGCTTTAAATTTGGAACTAGACCAAGTTGTACCCATTGCGACATTGTCGTCTTCGCAAACAAATATGCACTTCTTGCCTACACTAATTTGACTTGGGTTTGTCACCTTTTCATACACTGTTTCGGCCCAGGCTGGCGGTATCGCTAGGGCCAGGGCCGCAAAAAAGATTAGTAGTTTAAAATTTAAGTACTTCATAAGCATCAAAAATTAATAGAAAGTTAATAAAATATAGGTAATAAAAAAATGAATGTCAACGGTTCGTTTTATCAAGCAACAAAATTATACATTATATATTAAACCACCAAAAAAAGTAAAGAATTTTTTACCACTTTTTTCAGTAAAAAGACTCGGTGCCCCCGCCAGGCGCCAACACCCGCCAAGCAGGCAATGCCCCGGAGACCTCGGAGGACTCGGAGATCTCGGAGGGCTCGGAGGGCGCGCCTGGAACGATGACCGTGCTGACGCACGGGAAATTTATCAAATTATTTTTTAAAATTGCCCGCCCCGTGGGCAGCAACGGCTCCGAGAACTCGGACACCCGCCTGGAACGATGACCGTGCTGACGCACGGGGAAATTAATCAAATTATTTTTTAAAATTGCCCGCCCCATGGGCGGCAACGGCTCCGAGAACTCCGAGATCTCCGAGGGCTCAGAGATCTCCGAGATCTCCAAGAGAGATTTTTTTTTGAGAAAAAGTTGTGGGGGTTGCGGCTTTCCTGTATTTTTGCAATAGTTCTACTATTATTCATGCATCATGAGCGATAACACTAACAAGGAATTCCTGCCACAGCGTGGCGGCTACGAGAACCTGGCGGTTTATAAGTTGGCGACGTGCATCTATGCTGTGACCCACCACTTTGCTACTACCTACTTTGAAAAGGGAGACCGCACAATCGACCAGATGGTGCAGGCTGCCCGCAGCGGGAAACAGAACATCGCCGAGGGCAGCGTCGACGGCAACACATCGACCGAGTTGGAGATCAAGTTGATGAACGTGGCACGCGGCAGCATGCATGAGTTGAAAGCGGACTACGAGGACTACCTCCTGCATCACGGGTTGGAGCAATGGGGCAGCGATGATGACAGGACGCTGGCTACCAGGCGGTTCTGCAGGACGAACAGCGACCCCGCCGTGTTCCTGGCAAAAGCGCAGGAACGTTCGCCAGAAACCATCGCCAACATCGCCCTGACGATGATACACCAGTTTGATTATCTGATGGTCAGGCTCATCGAGAGCATCAAGCGCCGCTTCCTGGAGCAGGGTGGCATCAAGGAGCAGATGTACCACGCCCGCAAGAACCACCGCGACACCCAGTAACCATCTCGGAGGGCGCGCCTGGAACGATGACCGTGCTGACGCACGGGAAATTTATCAAATTATTTTTTAAAATTGCCTGTCCCGTTGGCGGCAACGGCTCAGAGATCTCCGAGAACTCGGAGAACTCGGAGGGCTCCGAGAGTTTTTTCGGAGTTTTTTGAGATTTTTTTTTATCTTTGTGCAACTTTTTGGGAGGGGTCGTGCGTCTAATGCATGAACAAGCAACAAATATCAACGATTAAAACGATAAAACAATGAGAAAGACGATTGTAACACTTGCCACGATGCTGATCTCGCTGATGATGACGCTGTGTGCCGCCGCCGGCCCCGTCAGCAAAGCCACGCCCGCCGGCAAGGAGCAAGTAGAATTCAAGGGCGACACGATGGTTCTGAGCGACGGCGACAACACGGTGCAGATTGCCGGAATGTCGGGTATGCAGAAGGTGCGCGACAAGATCGACAGGGTGCTCGACGACACCCTCACCGCCGGCAACGGCACGACGATCGAGATCGGTGACCGCCAGGGCGACCTCTCCCCCGAGGACATCAAGTACATGAGCGACCATTGGGGCGAGGTGGTCAAGGAAATCTCCCGCGACTTCATCATCGGCATGCTGGCCCTGGTGCTGTTGGTACTGCTGTTCCGCTTCCTGAACCGCCGCAACAAGTATCGCGTTATCGAGCGTGCAATCGAGAACAACTACCCGATTGAGAGTCTGCCCCTCGGCGACGCCAGGCGCAGTACCGTCTACGTGCAGCAGCCCGTCGTCACCGCTGCCCCGCAGCAGCCGGGTCAGGTGCCCGTGGGCACACCGCTCTCCGGCGCCACGCCCGACAACCCCGTGGTGGTGAGCAACATGGTGAACTGGCGCGCCCTGACGCCCGCAGTGAAATGGTTAGGCTGGGGTTTGGCCTTCACGCTGTTCGGCTTTGCCGTCGGCGACCTTGAGAACCCCTTCTGGCCCGTGGGTCTGGCACTGATGCTGGTCGGTCTGTTCAAGGGCTTCATCCTCTACAACGAGCAGAAGGCCCTGCAGGAAGCCGCCAACCGTGCCGCGCAGAACCGTCCACACGAGCCCAAGCGCCCGGGCAACGCCGTTCCTCCCGCCTTTGACCAGGACTACAAGGCCGATGACGACGCCCCCTACCAGCCCTATTAATCCCATCCACTCCCTATACACCCAACCACAGCGCCACTGGCGCCCAACAAGATGTTATCACGACTTGATGAAATAAGACTGCTGTCGCAATGCGCCCTGGCCGACAACCGGGACGCATTCGGCAGGCTCGTCGAGGCCTATCAGCCGCGCGTGCGCCGGTTCCTGCTGAACCTGACCATGGGCGACGAGATGCTGACCGACGACCTGGCGCAGGACACGTTCGTCAAGGCCTATGTGGGCATACGCAGTTTCAAGGGGCTTTCGTCTTTCGGCACCTGGCTGTACCGCATTGCCTACAACGAGTTCTACAACCACACGCGCCGCCACCACGAGGAGCATGTCGAGGACATCGCTGCCATGGGCGAGGTGAGCACGGCGGCGGGTGACGCCATCGATGCCTCGATGACCGTGCAGGAGGCCCTGACGCGCCTCAGCGACAACGAGCGCGTCGCCGTCACCCTGTTCTACATCGAGGACCAGCCCCTGAAGCAGGTCGCCAAGATCATGGAGATGCCCGAGGGGTCGGTCAAGTCCCTCATCCACAGGGGTAAGAGCAAGATGAGACAATTTATTGGCAATTAAACCGTTATAACGATATGAATACCAACGAAGAAGACAAGAAACTGGCGCAGATGCTCAAGCAGGGCGCGCATGACCCCGGCGAGAACCCCTGGTTCACCCGCCGCGTGCTCAACAAACTGCCCGAGCGCCGTCCGCGCGGGTCGTGGGCGACGACGGTGGTCTATGCCGTCGCGCTGGTGGCATGCGTGCTGTGCTGGCTGATGCTGTGGCGCGGCCAGGAGGCATCGGGTGTCATCACCGTGCGCGACATCGTTTACAACGTGGTGATGGGCGCCGTGACGCTGACGGTGCTGTGGCAGACCATCGCGGCAGCCCTCCACGCCGCCGACGTGTGACCCCGCCCCTCCCAGAGAACTCCGAGATCTCCAAGATCTCCGAGAACTCCGAGCCCTCCGAGCCCTCCGAGATCTCCGAGAACTCCGAGAACTCCGAGATCTCCAAGAACTCCGAGATCTCCGAGAACTCCAAGAACTCCGAGATCTCCGAGAACTCCGAGTCCTCCAAGTCTATTTTTTTAGAGGAAAGGTTGATTATTTTCAGGATAATCCTTATCTTTGTGGCAGATTATCAACTACCTGTTTTCAACCTCTCTAAAAAAGACGCTCTATGAAGATAACAAAACGTATCCTCCTGCTACTCATTGCTGTAGCCATGGCCGCCGGCATCGGCAGCCGCGCCGACGAGGCGCTTAAGCGCGAGATGCGTGCCGCGTGGGTCGCCACCGTCTACCGCATCGACTGGCCCACATCGGTCAACAACCCTACGGCACAGAAAAACGAACTCAACGCCTACCTGGACCGTTTCCAGGAGCAGAACATCAACGCCATCTTCCTGCAGGTGCGCACGATGTGTGACGCCTTCTACCAGTCCAGTTATGAGCCCTGGTCGAGTTACCTGACCGGCACGCGCGGCAAGGACCCGGGCTACGACCCCCTGGCCTATGCCGTCGAGGAGTGCCACAAGCGCGGCATCCAGTGCCACGCTTGGGTAAACCCCTATCGCTGGAGCACGGGGACCAACTGGAATACACCTCAAGACCAGGAACTTATGGATGCCGGCATGCTGCTGTCCTACACCAGCAACGGCTCGACGACAACCATCCTCAACCCCGGCCTCCCCGCCACGCGCCAACGCATCGTCAACGTCATCAAGGAAATCATCACCAAATATGATGTGGACGGCGTCATCTTTGACGACTATTTCTATCCCAACGGCATTCCCGCCAACAACACGGCCCCTGACTACCACCTGTGGGACGATTCCGCCGTGGACATGACCTTTGCCGACTGGCGCCGCAACAACGTCAACATGATGGTGAGGGACGTCTACAACATGATACAGGACGTGAAGCCCGAGGTGCGCTTCGGCATCGGCCCCGCGGGTGTCGCCGGCACCGCCGCCACCTCGGCTGACATGCACGGCGTCACACCGTGCCCCACGGGCAGCGACTGGCAGTTTAACGGCATCTACAGCGACCCCCTGGCATGGCTGGAGCAAGGCACCATCGACTATATCTCGCCGCAACTCTACTGGAAGACCAACCACCCGACCAACCCGTTCGGCCCGTTGACCAACTGGTGGAGTTACATCGCCAAGCACTACAACCGCCATCACTACGCCAGTCACAGCATCTCGTTCCTCGCCTCGTCGAGCAACACCACCAGCGACTGGGCCGAAATCGCCCAGCAGATTGCCTATTCGAGGCAGTACACCCAGAACGACGCGCCCGGCGTGGTGCTCTACAGCGCCAAGAACATCAACGGCAACAACGGCGGCGCGAGCGGATTAGGCAACTACCTGCTAGCCAACATGTTCCAGCATCCCGCCATGATACCCGCCGTGACCTGGAAGACGGCACCGGGCTATGGCGCTCCCACCAATCTGGAACGGAACGAGGAGATACTCTCATGGGACAAGCAAGAGGGCACGCTGGTCAAGTATTCAATCTATGCCGTACCCACCGGCACCACCATCGAGGAGGCGGCAAGCCAGGCCTTTGACGGCATCAAGAGCGACTACCTGATAGGCATCTCCTACTATTCCATCTATAAACTGCCCAGCGCCTACCAGAGCGGCTACTGGTATGCCGTGTGCGTCGTTGACGGCTACGGCAACGAGAGCGAGCCCGCCTACCTGGGCGCGAATGAGAATCCCGGCCCCTCGACCGAGGTCACCTACAGCATCGAGAAGGTGTGGGAACTCCCCAACCTGGCTTTCTTCCCCACCACGGGAGATGTGCGCCAGGGCTTCGGCATGAACGGCAAGTTCTACATCAACGACAAGAGCACAAGCACCATCTACGAGGTGGACCGCTATGGCCTGACCGGCACTATCTATGAGGGCGGCAGCAACTGCGGCCTCTCCCGTGACGAGGCCGGCAACCTGGTGGTCAGCAATGCCCACTTCCCCAATGCATGGACCGGCAATCCCGAACTCAAAGTCGTCAACCCCGCCACCAGCGAGGTGGTGACCTATACGCTGCCCGCCAGCGTCATCGGCTTCGGCAGGAGCGATAACATCGGCTTTGCGCGCGGCAACATGCTGGAGGACGGCGAGATTTACCTCGTGGGTGCCAACAGCGGCACCTCCATCAGCCGCATCGCCATCAGCGGCGGCGAGTTGGACAGCGACAACACCTATCTTGCCAACTGTGACGGCGTGACCACCAGCAACACCACCGTGCTCAACTACTACAACGACCTCGAGGGCGAGCCCGCCGTGCTGTACATCACGCGCAACGCCGCGCCCGTGAAGATGAGTTTCGAGGGCGACGACTTTACAGGAACAGCATTCTCATTGCCCAACAAGGGTGCCTGCAACGGCGCGTTCCCGTTCGTGTGGGACGGCAAGGAACTCGTGGTCTACCCCACCCTCAACAACTACCTCGACGGCTTTGCCGTGGCCGAGATGAATGCCGGCGAGCCGCTGGTGAGCGTGCCTCAGGTCGCCACCGCCAATGCCAACGACTGCACCAACAACTGGCTCAACGCCGAGGTGGAGGACCAGCGCCACGTCATCATCTACCAGTACTACCCCGGCGGCCACCTCACCTTGTGGCGACTGACCAAGCACGGCGGTCCGCGGGGTGACGTCAACGATGACGGCGCTGTGGACATCAGCGACGCGACGACCCTGATCAACTACCTGCTCTACGGCGATGCCACAGGCGTCAACCTGGAGGGTGCCGACTGCAACCCCGACGGCAATATCGACATCTCGGACGCCACCACGCTGATCAACTACCTGCTCTACGGCTCCTGGCCCGAGGAGGAGTAGCGGGCCTTTTTACGGGCCACAGGCCCGCAATACACCGACAGGCTGGCTTCCGGCCCGTAACTGAAGAAGGAAATCATGACAGCGGCTTTACTGGTTCAGATGACCGGTGAAGCCGCCGTCGTGACGTGATGAGAGGAAAAGTTGGCACGTAATTTGCAGAATTCTGGCTGCGCCTCAACGATGCCCCAACGAACAAAAAATCGGATTTTTTTTGGCATTGTGTCAGGCTTGCAGTAATTTTGCAGTTTGAATTTACATCTTATAAAAAGAAAAATGAAGATTATCAGCAAGGTCAATGAGTTGTGCGAGGCCGTTCAGGCCTTTCGCCAGGCAGGTAAGTCAGTAGGTTTGGTGCCCACGATGGGCGCCCTGCATGAGGGCCACAAGTCGCTCGTCGAGCGTGCCCGCAACGAGAACGACGCCGTCGTGGTGAGTTGCTTCCTGAACCCCACACAATTCAACAACAAGGAAGACCTGCGCACCTATCCCCGCACCGCCGAGCGCGATGCCGCGCTGCTCGAGGCCTGTGGCGTTGACGTGGCGTTCATGCCCACCGTCGAGGAGATTTATCCCGAGCCCGACACCCGCGAGTTTGACCTCGGTCCCGTCCAGCAGGTGATGGAGGGTGCCATGCGCCCCGGCCACTTCAACGGTGTGTGCCAGATTGTGAGCAAACTCTTCACCTGGGTGATGCCTGACCGCGCCTACTTCGGCGAGAAGGACTTCCAGCAGATTGCCGTCATCCGCGCGATGATCAAGCAACTGGGCTTTGATATCAATATCGTGCAGTGCCCCTGCGTGCGTGAGGACGACGGCCTGGCCAAGAGCAGCCGCAACGTGCGTCTCACCCCGGAGGTGCGCAAGGTCGCTCCGCAGATTTATGCCACCCTGCAGCGCAGCGTGGAGTTTGCCAAGGACCACAGCGTCGAGCAGACGCATGACTGGGTGGTCGCCACCATCGACGCCTGGCCCGAGATGGAGACGGAGTATTTCTCGATCTGCGACGGCATCACGCTGCAGCCCGTGACCAACTGGGACGACAGTGACTACATCGTGGGCTGCATCACCGTCTATTGCGGCGACGTGCGCGAGATTGACAACATCACCTACAAGAAGGGCTAGGCATCAGGTACTATAAAATAAAAACTAGAAACTAGGGACTAGGGACTAGAAACTAAGGACTAGGGACTAGAAACTAGGGACTAGAAACTA
>JAEEGL014440249.1_pt1 | contig 12607 bp, 14 predicted proteins | sample 9134231 | NCBI WGS metagenome assembly JAEEGL01 (sample SAMN16246548, study PRJNA631951) | gut metagenome | biome: gut microbiome; feature: rumen; material: fiber-attached | host: Bos | place: Iran: Karaj | collected 2018-10
GGGCTCAAGGCCCAGATGAAATATGCCGACCGCATAAACGCCCGCTACGCCATAGTTATAGGCGACAACGAAATAGAATCCTCCGCGGCGAATATAAAAGATATGTCCACCGGCGAACAGACGCCCTGCGCTCTTAACGCCGAGGCCATAGCCGCGTTCATAAACAGAAAGGAATGAAATCTTCCATGGAAACTCTTTCCGGCTTCCGCCGCACGGGCTACTGCGGCGAATTCACTATTGCCGACGCAGGCAGATCCGCAGGCGTCTGCGGCTGGGTACAGCGCTCGAGAAACATGGGCTCGCTCGTTTTCATAGACCTGCGTGACCGCACAGGCATACTGCAGCTCGCGTTCGACGAGTCCTCTCCTCCCGAGCTTCTGCAGAAGGCGGCCTCCGTCCGCTCCGAATACGTCCTCGCCGTTTCCGGCACCATCCGCGAGCGCGCCTCCAAGAATCCCGCCATCCCCACGGGCGACGTGGAGCTCGCGGTAACTGAACTGCGTATACTCTCCGCAGCCGAAACTCCGCCCTTCGAGATAGTGGATAACTGCCTCACGAACGAGACCACCCGCCTCAAATACCGCTATCTCGACCTTCGCAGGCCCGTGCTGCAGAAAAACATTCTCCTGCGCCACAAGATAGCCAAGATAACGAGGGACTATTTCGATGAAAACGGATTCATCGAAATAGAGACCCCCATGCTCATAAAGTCCACCCCCGAGGGCGCGCGCGACTTCCTCGTGCCGAGCCGCCTGCATCCGGGCACGTTCTACGCGCTCCCGCAGTCCCCGCAGCTGTACAAGCAGCTTTCCATGGTGGCCGGCTTCGACCGCTATATGCAGATAGCCCGCTGCTTCCGCGACGAGGACCTCCGCGCCGACAGGCAGCCCGAATTCACCCAGATAGACCTTGAGATGTCCTTCGTCGAGATGGAGGACGTCCTCTCCCTGATAGAGGGGTTCATGGCAAGGCTCTTCAAGGAAGTGCTCGGCCGCGAGCTTCAGCTCCCCATACGCCGCCTCACCTACCGTGATGCGATGGAGCGCTTCGGCTCCGATAAGCCCGACCTCCGCTTCGGCATGGAGTTCTTCAATATAGACGATATCGCCGCCAAGTGCGGCTTCGGAGTCTTCTCCTCCGCCGTCGGCTCCGGCGGCGCGGTGCGCGGTCTGTGCGCGAAGGGCGGCTTCAAAGCTCTCTCCCGCAAGGAGATAGACAAGCTCACGGAAATGGTCCGCGGCATAGGCGGCAAGGGCCTTGCGTGGATACGCCTCGGAGAAGACGGCTCGGTCTCCTCTTCCTTCTCGAAGTTCATGACGGAAGAAGAAATGGCCGAGATCATCAGCCGCGCCGGCGCCGAAAAGGGCGACGTGGTGCTCATTATAGCCGACGGCAAGATAAACAACGCCCTCTCTCAGCTCGGCGCAGTCCGCCTCGAGGTTGCGCGCAGGCTCGACATGATCCCGAAGAACAAGATGGAGCTGCTGTGGATAGTGGAGTTCCCCTTCTTCGATTACGACCAGGAGACTGATACCTTCGTCGCCATGCACCATCCGTTCACCGCTCCGCTCGACGAGTGCCTTGAATACCTTGAAACGGACAAAGCCAAGGTCAGAGCCAAGGCATACGACCTCGTTCTCAACGGCATCGAGCTCTCCAGCGGCTCGATCCGCATAACCGACCCCGTTCTGCAAAAGAGGATATTCGCGCTCCTCGGCCTTTCCGACGAAGAAGCGCAGCGCAAGTTCGGCTTCCTGACCGACGCCTTCCGCTACGGCGCTCCGCCTCACGGCGGCATGGGCATAGGGCTCGACCGCCTCGTGATGCAGCTGCTCGAATGCGACTCTCTGCGCGACGTAATAGCTTTCCCGAAGCTCAAGGACGCCTCCGAACCCATGACGGGCTGCCCAGACACGGTGGACCAGCTCCAGCTCGACGAGCTGCACATAAAGCCGGCCGAATAAAAACGAAATGCCGAAGTCGGTTTCGACTTCGGCATTCTTTTTTCTGCGGTCATTTATCGAGCAGGATATTATCCATCCCGTTCTCCTCGAACTCTTCTATATACTCGTCTATGCGCTCCTCGAGCTCGCCGTAATTCTGCTCGTTTATGGGATCGTAATTCATGTCCTTCATCGCGAGCTCCTCGGCAAGGATCTCAAAAAACACGGTGTCCTCATAGTCCATTATCGCCTCGTGTATGCCGCCCTCGGCAAAAGCCTTCGAGGGCACGACCTCGCCGTTTACCACCTCGAACAGCGCTCCCATGCCGTTTTTGGCGCACAGCGCGAAGAGCTTGCTCTCTATTTCGTCATAAACCGCGAGCCTGTCGTCCCCGCGGGTGGAATTCAGTATCCAGTTGCCGATATAGACCATATCCAGAAGCCGCCTGAATTCTTTGGGCGTCATTTCAATATTCACAGCAAAGCCTCCTTCCTGCTTACATTATACTTCACTCACATATCAAATTCCATACTATTTTCATATTCTTTTCCTTTCCAGCATTTTTTTCTTGTATTATTCCCGCCTGTGGAATATGATTAAATGACAAGCGTTTTATTAAGGAGGTGTCGCAGATGGACAACCGTCCCATCGGAGTATTCGATTCGGGCCTCGGCGGGCTCACGGCCGTCGCCAGGCTCACGGAGGTCCTTCCGAACGAAAGCATAGTCTATTTCGGCGATACCGGCCGCGTGCCTTACGGCGGCCGCTCGCGCGAAACAATAGAAAAATACGCGAAGCAGGACGTTTCCCTGCTTATGAATTACGACGTAAAGGCCGTTCTGGCCGCCTGCGGCACGGTGTCCACCGTCGCCCTTGACGATATCGCCCCGCTTTATCCCCTGCCGATATTCGGCGTGGTGCACCCCGCGGCGAAGGCGGCGGCGGAGCGCTCGAAAAACGGGCGGATAGGGCTCATCGGCACCGAAGCCTCCGTGCGCAGCGGCACTTACGACCGCGCGATACGCGAGCACGCCCCTCAGGCCGAGATAATCGGCCAGGCCTGCCCTCTTTTCGTTCCGCTCGTCGAAAACGGCCGCATAAACCGCGGCGATCCGGTAATAGAACAGGTGGCCCGCGAGTATCTTCTGCCGCTCAAGGACGCCGGGATAGACACTCTCATCCTCGGCTGCACGCATTATCCCCTGCTTGAGGATATCATCTCCGATATATTGCCCGGCGTCGCGCTCATAAGTCCCGGCGCCGAGGCCGCGGCGGCTCTGGCCGTAGAGCTGGAAAGCCGCTCTCTGCTCTCCGACAGCACGGAGCCCGGCTCCGGCAAATACCTCGTGAGCGACTCGCCCGAGAACTTCTCCTGTCTCGCCTCGCTTTTCCTCAGGCGCAGCGTGAGCGAAAGCGTGACTCAGGTGGATATCGATCTGCTTTGACAGGCCTCTGTCATATACACCGAGCACTCCCAACATCCCATTACCCGGAAGGAATCCCTGCCATGAAAGACGTAATAATAACCCTCAAGGGCATACACAACTCCGCCGACTCCGGCGAGGACGACGTGATAGAGCTCGTGACCGACGGCACCTACTCCTGCGAGGACGGCGACAAGGTCGTCACCTACATGGAGAGCGAGCTCACCGGCCTTGAAGGCACGAAGACCACCCTCCGCGTCGCCGCCAAGGATAAGACCGTTACCCTCACCCGCGAGGGCTCATATAATTCCCAGATGGTCTTCGAGGAAGGCAAGCGCCACTTTTTCCTCTACGATACTCCCTACGGCGCGGCCACGATGGGCGTAGACACGCAAAAGATCAACGCCGTGCTGGACGAGCACGGCGGCGATATGGAGATATTTTACGCCATAGATATAGAGAACGTGGTGATGGGCCGCAAGTCCTTCACCCTTAACGTGCGCGAAATAAAGAATCCCCAATAATAAAGATTAACGGAGAGATGAAAATGGCAAACCTTGTCCAGGCCGCAAAAGATCAGATACAGTCCCTTATAAACGATGCATATAACCGCGCAGCCGAAAAAAGCGTTTTGCCCGCCGGCATAGAGCTGGGCGGCACCATAGAAGCGCCGAAGGATCCCTCCCACGGCGATTACGCCAGCTCCTGCGCGCTGGCCGCGGCGAAGGCCGCGAAGATGGCTCCGCGCAAGATAGCGGACGCCATCATTGCCGAGCTCCGGCTCGAGGGCTCTTATTTTTCGTCCGTTGAAGCGGCGGGCGCGGGCTTTATCAATTTCCGTCTCGCTCCGGCGTGGTTCGCGGCCGTTCTCGCCTCCATCGAGGCGGAAGGGCTCAAATACGGACATACCGATTTTTACGACGGCAAGAAGGTCATGGTGGAGTTCGTTTCCGCAAACCCCACGGGCCCGATGCACATGGGCAACGCCCGCGGCGGCGTTCTGGGCGATACTCTCGCCTCCGTACTTGAAGCCGCCGGCTGCAAAGTCAGCCGCGAGTTTTACGTAAACGACGCCGGCAACCAGGTCGAAAAATTCGCGCAGTCCATAGAGGCGCGCTATATACAGCTAATAAAGGGCGAAGACGCCGTCGAATTCCCGGAAGACGGCTACCACGGCGACGATATCCGCGCTCTCGCGGCGGACTTCCGCGCGCAGTACGGCGACGGATTCCTCGAAACGCCGCAGGCAGAGCGCCGCGCGGCCATGGCCGAGTTCGGCCTTGCCAAAAACATACCCGCCATGAAGGAGATACTCTCCCGCTACGGCATAAACTACGACTGCTGGTTCCTCGAATCCTCCCTGCATTCCTCCGGATATATAGCCGATACCGTGGCCCTGCTCACCGAGCGCGGCTACACCTACGAGAGCGATGGCGCCCTCTGGCTCAAGACGAAGGACATTCTCACCGAGATATACCTCAAGGCCGGCAAGAAGCAGAAGGATATAGACAATCTCGATCTTAAGGACGACGTTCTGCGCCGTGCCAACGGCTTTTATACCTACTTTGCCGCCGATATCGCCTATCACCGCAACAAGTTTGCCGAGCGCGGCTTCGACCAGGTGATTAACATCTGGGGCGCCGATCACCACGGCCACGTAGCCCGCCTCAAGGGCGCGCTCGACGCCCTCGGGCTCAACGGCTCCGAGCGTCTGGATATCGTCCTGATGCAGCTCGTCCAGCTCAAGCGCGACGGCGAGACCGTCCGCATGAGCAAGCGCACGGGCAAGGCCATCTCCCTTTCCGATCTGCTTGACGAGATCCCCGTCGACGCCGTGCGCTGGTTCTTCAACGCCAAGCCCGACACTCATCTCGATTTCGACCTCGGCCTTGCCGTAAGGCAGGACAGCGAGAACCCCGTCTATTACGTCCAGTACGCGCACGCGCGCATCTGCTCCCTCATCCGCAACCTCGCGCAGGACGGAGAGGCCGTCCCCTCTGCGTCGGAGGCGGACATTTCCCTGCTCACCTCCCCGTCGGAGCTCGATCTCATGCGCCAGCTCGCGCGCTTCCCGGAGGAAATAAAGCTCTCCTCCCGCGCGCTCGATCCCTCAATGATAAACCGCTACCTCGTGGAGCTCGCCTCCCGCTTCCACCGTTTTTATAATTCCGAGCGCATACGCGGCGCCGAGAGCGGAGTGCTCAAGGCCCGCCTCAAGCTCGTTGACGCCACACGAAGCGTTATCGCCGCAGGGCTTCTCCTGCTCGGCATAAACGCTCCCGAAAGGATGTAAAAATGGATCTCTTCTCCAGTCTCCCCGTCCTTCTCGACGGAGCGACGGGCTCTATGCTCTCAGCCCGGGGCATGCCGTCCGGCTACTGCTCGGAGCTGTGGGTGCTTGAGCATCCGGACGTTCTCGCCGACATACAGCGCGAATACGTTGCCGCCGGCTCTCAGATAATCTACGCTCCCACCTTCGGCGCGAACAGTCCCTCGCTTGCCCGCCACGGCATAACGGGCCGCACGGCCGAGTTCAACCAACAGCTTGTCGCTATCTCCAAAGCGGTCGCCGGAGACAAAGCCGCCGTGGCCGGAGACCTTTCCCCCACCGGCCTGCAGATGAAGCCCTTCGGCTCCGCCGCCTTTGACGAGGTGGTGAGCGTTTACCGCGAGCAGGCCGAGGCTCTTGAGCGGGCGGGAGTGGACCTCTACGTTGCGGAAACTCTTATGTCTCTCGGCGAGGCGCGCGCCGCTTTGCTCGGCATACGCGAGGTCTCCTCCAAGCCGGTAATGATCTCCTTTACCTGCGGCCGTTCCGGCCGGAACTTCGCCGGCGGCAATCTTGCCGCGGCGCTTGTGACCCTCCAGGCAATGGGAGTCTCCGCTTTCGGCGTGAACTGTTTTGACGATTTTTCCGTTCTCCGCCCTCTCATTTCCTCATTTGACCGATTTGCGGAGATCCCTATAATCGCAAAACCCAACGCAGGGCTCCCCGAACTCGTCGACGGAACTCTCGTATACAATCTCTCCCCTTCGGATTTTTCGCGCGAGGCTCTTTCTCTTCTCAATGCCGGCGCCTCGCTCCTCGGCGGCTGCTGCGGCACCACTCCCGAGCATATAGCGGCGCTGCATGCCGCGCTTTCCTCCGCTGCTCCCGTTCATCTCCACGCCAAGCGGCACGTGATAATGAGCGTATCCGATCGCTCCTTATACCCTCTCATACCGGACGAAATGGACTTCGACGAGGTCTACTGCTCCGATGAGCTCATGGAGGACGTTCAGGAAGCCGCGCAGAACGGCTGCAGTGCAGTGCGCATCATCCTCCGTTCCGAGAAGGACATCCTCTCCTTTGCCTCCGTGCAGAGCATGCTCGACCTGCCCGTTATCCTTTATTCCGACAACGAGGACATCCTCGAGCGCGCCGTCCGCATATACAGCGGTCTGGCTCTTTACGACAGCAAAGACGGGCTGACCCCTGCCGTGGAGGCCATGCGCAAAAAGTACGGCCTGCAGATCATATAGTACCCGGCATATTTAAAGGCTGCTTCTTGCCGAAGCAGCCTTTTTGTTTATCCGTACAGAAGCCTCACGCTGAAAGCCGCGGCGACGAACGCCGCCATGTCCGCCGCAAGCGCCGCCGGCACGGCGTATTTAAGCTTTTTTACTCCCGCCGCGCCGCAGTAAACGGTCATCACGTAAAACGTAGTCTCAGTCGAGCCGAGCATCACCGCCGCGGTCCTGCCAAGCAGAGTATCTGCCCCCGCCCGCTTTATTATATCCGCCCCCACCGCGAGCGCCGCGCTCCCGCTGACCGGCCGCACGAGCATGAGCGCGCAGGTCTCCGGCGGGATGCCGAGGAACCGAAGGAGCGGCTTTGCCGCCGCTTCCAGCGCGTCCATGGCGCCCGAGGCCCTGAGCATCGAGACCGCCGTAAGCAGCATTACGAGAGACGGAAATATCCTCGCCGCGGTTTTCAGCCCCTCGGCCGCGCCGAGCGTTCCCGCTTCGAAGACGTCGATCCCCTTTGCCGCGCCGGCAAGCGCGGCGAGGCATATAACGGCCGGCGCAGCGGCCGCGAAGATCCCGCTCACCGCCTGCGCCCCGTTATGCGGCGCAGCAGTTTCACGGCGCCTATGCCGCAGGCCAGAGACGCCGCCGAGGTCAGCCATACGGCCGGTATTATATCGAAGGGCGCTGCCGCGCCCGCCGCCGCGCGCAGGGAGGCTGCCGTCGTCGGCAGGAGCTGCAGCGAGGCAGTGTTCATAACCACGAAAAGGCAGAGCTCATCCGTCGCCGTACCGTCCGGCGAGCTTTTCATGAGCATTTTCGCCGCTTTTATACCCGCGGGAGTCGCCGCGTTGCCGAGCCCCATAAGATTCGCGGATACGTTCGCCGCTATCGGCTCGAGCGCCCGTTCGGAACCGGCCTGCGGGAAAAGCCGCGAGAGCGGCCGGCGAAGCAAGCGGACGAGCCGCTTCAGTATCCCCGCACGCTCCATTATCTTCATTACTCCGCTCCAGAGGCACAAGGCCCCCGCCATGGATACGGTCAGCGTCACCGCGCTCTGCGCTCCCTCCAGCGCCGCTGCGGAAACAGCATCCATTTTTCCCCCAATCACGCCGAATACGCAGGCTGAAGCTACCATTATCATCCATATCCACGTCATCTCCCGGCCTGCCCTCCCATATTTTTTTCCAATTAATCATTGACAAAATATTACTGTATGTTATACTGTGTACAGAATCGAATCATGTATAATAACGTCGAATCCGGCAAATAACAGAAGGAGGTTTCACGTAATGAAATCCACTGGCATCGTAAGACGTGTTGACGAACTCGGTCGTGTTGTCATCCCCATAGAGCTGCGCCGTACATTGGACATAGCCGAAAGAGACCTGTTGGAAATATATGTGGGAGATTCAGGTATTATCCTTAAGAAATATCATCCTTCCTGCATTTTCTGTAACAACAGCAAGGATCTGATCCAGTTCAACGATAAAAAAGTCTGCCCCGAGTGCGCAAAGAAGCTCGCAGGCATGATCTGAAGCCCGGTATGTTTAACTGAACAAAAAAAGGCTTTGCCTCTTTTCGGCAAAGCCTTTTTATTGTCCGTCTTGATTACTGTTTGTATAATCGCGCCTTTCCTTTGTTCTATTCTTTTTCCAGTTCCAGAAGCGCGGAATAAAGATCGTTCTTTGAATATCCTGTCTTATCCGCAGCTTTTCTCGCCGCGTCTTTTTTGGAAAGTCCTGCCTTAAGCTGCTCCTGTGCGAAGGCGCAGGCCTGCTCGAAGCTGAACTCTCTGTCTTTTTCCTCCCGCTTTCCCTCTACTACTATTACGAACTCGCCCCGCGGAGGCATCAGTTCAAAATGCTCTTTTGCCTCTCCGAGCGTCATGCGCAGCGTTTCCTCGTGCAGCTTCGTGAGCTCGCGGCAAACCGCCGCCCGTCTTTCGTCTCCGAAACACGCGGCCAGATCCTCGAGCGTGGTCTTGAGCTTGTGCGGCGCCTCGTAGAATATCATGGTGCGCCGCTCGTCCTTAAGGCTTTCAAGGTGCTCGCGGCGCGTCTTTTTCGCCGTGGACAAAAATCCCTCGAAGGTAAATCTTCCCGAAGGCAGACCGGAGACCGCCAGCGCGGATACCAGCGCGCAGGGCCCCGGTACTACCGTGACCTCTATGCCCGCCTCGGCGCAGCGCGCGGCGATGTCCTCGCCCGGGTCGCTTATCACGGGCATGCCCGCGTCTGTGACCAGCGCGCAGGTCTCGCCTTCCAGCAGGCGCTTGATTATCTTTTCTCCGCTTTCGTATCTGTTGTGCTCGAAATAGCTTATCATCGGTTTTTTTATTCCCAGATGATTCAAAAGCTTCACCGTCACCCGGGTATCCTCAGCGGCGATAAAATCCGCCTCACGCAGAGTCTGCGCACAGCGCTCGGATATGTCTCCGAGGTTCCCTATCGGCGTCGCCGTAAGATAAAGCTTCCCGCTCATGCCTGTGTCTCCTTGTTTTCGAGCCGGTATATCCGGGCATATTCCTCGGTTATCCGGCCGTTCTCGTCGTATAGTATCAGCGGCGGCATGACCTCGAGCCCGGGCCTTGCCTCCTTTTTGCCCTCCGCGAGCACCGTGAGCGGCGCGTGCTTCGCGCTGTGATGCACGAAGCGCAGCCTCTTGGGCTCGAGACGGTATTCTCTCATGGCGTCCAGCAACTCGGTGAGACGCTCGGCCCTCCAGCAGAGTGCAAGCCTCGCGTTTCTGCCGCCGAGCCGGTAGGCGAAGCGGCAGACGTCCTTTATGCCGCACTGCTCGTCGCCCCTGGCGCCGGCAAGAGCGGCCTTCGCTCCTGCTCCCGCCGCGAAATACGGCGGGTTGCATATCGTCAGGTCGTACGCTCCCTCGCCGAAAAGCTCGTCCGCACATCGGATATCTGCGCAAACGGCCCTTGCCCTGCCGCTCATCCCATTTAATTCAAAGTTGCGCCGCGCCGTTTCGGCCGCGAGCGGCGATATGTCAACGGCGTCTATCTCGGCGCCGGGCGCTCCGAAAGCCAGCAGCACCGAGAGCACTCCCGTCCCGCAGCCTATATCGCATATTCTCTTTTCACGGCCCGTGCCGGCGAAATCCGCCAGCAGCACGGAGTCCGTCCCGAGCGGGAAAACTCCTTCCCTCTGCTCGAGCCGTGGTCCTGAGGGCCAAAGCCATTGAGCGCTGCTCATAAAGAACCTCCATCGGCGCAGCTCTGCGCGGTCTCACAGGAAGCGGCTTTACGCCGCATTTCATTTCATTAAAAACTAAAGGGCGGTATGGTGTCATACCGCCCTTCCGCTTTTACCCTTTAGGGTGCTTCGATCGCGTTCATCGGGCATACGCCGGCGCAGGTCCCGCACTCGATGCATGCATCAGCGTCGATAACGTACTTGTCATCGCCCTGGGAAATGCAGCTGATCGGGCATTCCGGCGCGCAGGTTCCGCAGGATACGCAGTCAGAATTGATAGTATATGCCATAATTGAACACCTCCACATATGGATTTAGTGTATTTTATCATGTATCTGAAAAAAATCAATTAATTTTTTATTAACTCGCCGCAGTATACTCCCCCGCCTCTCCGTCAAGAATACAAAATAAAGGGAGATGCTGCCTACGTTTGAAAAGATTTATCCCTTTCCCGACCAGGAGAGGTTCGCCCGCAGCGCGGAGCACGCGCGGCGTTTTGACGTTTCGACGCAAAAGTCAGAAAGCCAGAAAAACGCAGAAAAAATCAGTATCGATGAGAAAAACGAAGAACGATCCAGCTAACTCAGCTTCGTTTTCCGCCATTGGTCAATATTGGTCAAATTCGAAGTTGCAATAAGGCGAGTTCGGCGGTATCATATAGTCAAAGTTAGTCAAAGTCAGTAGGAGGTGTTTGGCGTGGGTATAAGCGATCTGATAGAATCTTTTATACAAAACGCTCTTGACGAGGCCAACGGGACCGCCGAGCTGCAGCGCGGCGCGCTGGCGAACCGCTTCGGCTGCGTGCCGAGCCAGATAAACTACGTTATTTCAACGCGTTTTTCCCCGGAGCACGGCTATATAGTAGAGAGCCGGCGCGGAGGCGGCGGCTATATCCGCATACGCCGCGTGCAGACGAGCGACCCTAAAATGCTTTTAATGCACACCGTCAACTGCATAGGAGACGAGATAGATTACCGTTCGGCCGTTGCGCTGCTTTCGAATCTTCTCTCTTCCGGTGTCATCAACAATTCTCAGGCGGTGCTCGCCGAGGCCGCCCTGTGCGACAACGCGCTGCGCCCCGTGCCCGCGGATTCCAAAAATCAGGCCCGCGCGAGCATACTCAAGCAGATCCTCATAAAACTCATGTAAGGAGGTCTTCATCATGCTGTGTCAGAACTGCGGAAAAAACGAAGCTACGTTTCATTATCAGTCTAATATAAACGGCAGCGTCACCGAGCGCCATCTCTGCGCCCAGTGCGCCCACGAAAGCGGAGAGGAAAGCTTTTTCTTCAAGCCGAGCGACTACATGGGCTCCATGCTCTCCGATTTCTTCGGCGGCGTCACGTCCCTGCCTTCGCGCCATACGGCCGTAAAATGTCCGCTCTGCGGCGCCACCGAACGCGACATCGCGGCCACCGGCAAGGCCGGCTGCGCCCAGTGCTACACCGTTTTCGATTCGCTTCTCGCGCCCTACGTGCGCCGGATACACGGCAGCGCGCCCCACGCCGGAAAGATACCTTCGGCGGAGGGCAAGGAGCTGAAGGCAAAGCGCGAGCTCGAAGAACTCAGAGCCGATCTTAAAAGAGCAATTGACGAGCAGGAATTCGAACGCGCCGCCCAGCTGCGCGACAGGATACGCGACATGGAAAAGGAGGTCGGCGGAAATGAGCAATAACGAAAGAAATATCGACGTCGTCATCTCTTCGCGGGTTCGTCTGGCCAGGAACCTGGCTGATTTTCCCTTCCCCGGCCGTATGAGCAGGGAGCAGTACGAGCAGGTCTGCGACGCCGTCGCCGACGCGCTTTCCGGAGCTGCGGCCAGCTTCAAGGTAACCCGCATAAACGATCTTTCCCCCGCCGAGGCAAGGGCCATGGCGGAGCGTCACCTCGTCTCGCCGGAATTCGCCCAGGCCGAGCATCCGCGCGCCACGGCGATAACGTCCGACGGCTCGGTGTGCATAATGATAAACGAAGAGGACCATCTCCGTATCCAGGCGCTCGGCGCCGGGCTCTGCCTGCAGCAGTGCCTTGAAAACGCCTTCCAAGCCGACGATCTTATAGAAGCGCGGCTGCGCTTCGCCTTCGATGAAAAACTCGGCTACCTCACCCACTGCCCCACGAACCTCGGGACGGGCATGAGGGCCAGCGTCATGATGCATCTGCCGGCCCTTACCGAAACGGGCGAGATACGCCGCCTTACGAACGCCGTCGGCAAGCTCGGCTTCACCGTCCGCGGCATCTACGGCGAGGGCTCTGCCGCCACCGGCGCGATATACCAGGTTTCTAACCAGGTCTCCCTCGGGCTCTCCGAGCGCGAGATATGCGACCGGCTCGAAAAAGCCGTTGCCGGCATTATTGACCGCGAAAAAGAGCTCAGAAAGCAGCTGCGCGAGAATTCTCCCCTGCTTTTCGAAGACCGCGTGATGCGCGCTCTCGGCACTCTTTCCTACGCCCGCCTGCTAAGCAGCGGCGAGGCCACGCAGCTCATAACCGCTCTGCGCCTCGGCGCGGCGGAGGGCTGCA
>JAEEGL015269296.1_pt1 | contig 12607 bp, 8 predicted proteins | sample 9134231 | NCBI WGS metagenome assembly JAEEGL01 (sample SAMN16246548, study PRJNA631951) | gut metagenome | biome: gut microbiome; feature: rumen; material: fiber-attached | host: Bos | place: Iran: Karaj | collected 2018-10
ACATGGTCAGGTACTATTGTTTCCTGTGCCTTGCGGGAGTTTCCCTGGTCTTAATGTCGCTTTCGGCAAATCTTTTCACTTTTTATCTGAATTACGAACTGCTGACCCTTGTGTCGGCTCCTTTGGTTATGCACGAGCAGACAAAGGAGGCCCTGACAGCGGGCTTTAAATATCTGATCTATTCCTTCTGCGGGGCTTATCTGGTGCTCTTTGGATTTTTCGTGCTGATAAGGTTCCTGCCCTCCTTTGATTTTATCAAGGGCGGATCGGGAGCTCTTTCCGCCGGAACCTCGGGACTGGCTGCAGTAGCGGTCTTCTCAATGATCCTTGGGTTCGGGGTCAAGGCAGGTATGTGGCCCTTCCATTCATGGCTTACCAGTGCCCATCCCGTGGCGGTCTCTCCCGCCAGCGCGATCCTTTCGGGCATAGTTACGGGAGCCGGTGCTGCGGGTATCGTGCGGCTTCTTTACTACACCACAGGTGTGGAGATCCTGAAAGGCTCCGTATTTCAGACCGTCTGGAGTATACTGACCCTTGCCACTGTCCTTATGGGTTCGCTGCTTGCTTTCTTTGAGCCGGTGCTCAAAAGACGGCTTGCATATTCGACAATAAGTCAGATGTCCTATATACTTTTCGGGCTTTCTCTGTTTAATGACGAGGGTTACAACGGTGCCATGCTTCAGTTCGTTTCCCACGCATTTGCAAAGTGTGCCCTGTTCCTTATTGCGGGAGCTTTTATCAAGGTGTCGGGCTGCGTGAAGGTAGACGACATGAAGGGCATCGGGAAAAAGCACCCGCTTGTCCTGTGGTGTTACGTGTTTGCGGCATTGTCCATGGTGGGAATACCGCCCACCGGAGGCTTTATGGCCAAATGGCACCTGTTGCTCGGTGCCGTTGCATCGGAGAATATGTTCATAAGATGGGCAGGTCCCATCGTGCTTTTGGTTTCGGCCCTTTTGACTGCGGGATATCTGTTCCCTCTTGCCATGAGGGGTTTCCTTCCCGGCAGGGATTTTGAGTACAGGAATCGTGATGCGGGACTGGGACATCGCTACGGAATCCCCATTGCCGTGCTGACGGTCCTTGCGGTTGCAGCGGGTATACTTCCCGGATTGTTCGTTAAATAAGCTGAGGAGATCGAAATGGCTTCTTTTTGGATGCTTGTTGTAATACTGTTTCCCATAGCCTGCGGATGCGGGATCCTTTTTCTGCCGGAGAAGAACAGACGTCTGTTTCTGGGGCTTTCCGCCGGTGCGGTCTTTGTTACTGCCGTGGCAGCCTGGGTACTTATACTGAACCCTCCCTCAGAGAGTCTTACCGTCTTTAAGTTCTGGGACGATCTGGTGATCGAATTCAGGATCGACGGCCTGTCGCGGATATTTATGGGACTTATATCGGGACTCTGGCCTCTGTCCGTCATATATGCCTTTGAATATATGGCTCACGAAGCAAATCCCGGTACTTTGAAGGAGAGGACCTTTTTCGGCGTATATACACTGACCTACGGAGTGACCCTGGGCATTTCCATGGCGGGAAATCTCCTTACCATGTACGTTTTCTACGAAATGCTCACACTTGTGACCATACCCCTTGTTCTTTTTACCCTTACAAGGGCTGCCATTCAGGCTACCAGAACCTATATGGTATTTTCACTGGGAGGAGCGGCCTTCGGCTTTATTTCCCTGATCTTCCTTATGGCCTACGGTAACGCTTCCGATTTTACCCTTGGAGGTATACTGGATCCCGCTGCTTTGGGCGGCAGGGATAACATATTGCGATTTGTTTATATCATGGGCTTTATGGGCTTCGGAGTAAAAGCAGCCGTTTTTCCGCTTAACTCCTGGCTTCCCAAGGCAAGCGTGGCGCCTACCCCCGTAACGGCTCTTCTGCATGCGGTAGCGGTGGTAAAGTCCGGTGCTTTTGCCATAATCAGACTTACATATTACTGTTACGGTGCGGATTTCATAAAGGGGACCTTTGCCCAGTACATTCCCATGGGGATAGCCCTGTTTACCATCATTTACGGCTGCGCAATGGCCATGAAGGAGAGACACTTTAAAAGAAGGCTCGCCTATTCGACCACATCCAATCTTTCCTATGTGCTTTTTGCGGCCATGATTTTAAGTCCTCTGGGACTTAAGGCGGCACTTTCCTTTATGATCTTCCACGGCGTTATGAAGATCACGGCCTTTTTCTGTGCAGGTGCTTTTCTAACAAAGGGCAGCAGGGTCTATGTGTATGAATTGAACGGTCTTTACAGGGAGATGCCTGTAACCACCACCATATTTACGATTTCCGCCCTGGCCATCATGGGACTTCCGGGACTGCCGGGATTTGCCGGGAAATGGCTCATCGCCGGTGCGGCGGTGGCAGACGGGGGCCTGATGCCAGTTATCGGTGTGGGAGTATTGATCGTATCTTCCATGCTTACGGCGGTGTATATGTTACAGCCTGTGACCAGGATATATTTTCACGAGAACAAAGGCGGGCTTAAAGAAGCGGCGGATCCGGGAATATGCATGATCCTTCCGCTGGTACTTCTGACAGTTGCCATGATCATCTTCGGTTTGTTTTTCACACCTTTGACCGACTTTATCGGCAAGGTTGCCCAAGGAGTGATATAAATGTCCATTGACGGAATTTGCGGATTCGGATTGAATTTTACCGCTGACGGATTCAGAATTGCATACGGTACTCTGTGCCTCCTGGCTTTCCTGGCGTCTTTTCTGTTTGCACCGAGATATCTTTCCCATGACGGGCATAAGAAGAGGTTTTACATTTTCTCCGCAGTGGTCCTCATAGCCACATTGGGAGTTTTCTTTGCGGCGGATCTTTTCACGCTCCTTATCTTCTTTGAGATGATGTCCCTGACCTCTTATGTCTGGGTCGCTCATGAAGAAAGCGACGGGGCCCTTAGGGCAGGAGATACCTATATGGCGGTGGCCGTCATAGGCGGACTGTTTCTTCTGGCCGGTATCGTGCTTGTTTACAGCGAGGCGGGAACCCTTGAGATCGCAAAGATAAGGGAAGCATATCTTTTAAATCCTTCCCTTTATCCCGGACGTAAATTCGTTGCGGCGATATGTCTTCTTGTGGGATTCGGAGCCAAAGCGGGTGCATTTCCTTTGCATGTCTGGCTGCCCAAGGCCCATCCCGTGGCACCGGCACCTGCCAGCGCGCTGCTGTCCGGAGTCCTTACAAAAACCGGTATCTACGGAATATTGGTGACCGGTCTTTGCTTAATGCCCGGAGTCGAAGCCTTTGGACTTATACTTGTAATTATAGGTCTTATTACCATGGTGATCGGAGCGCTTACCGCCATCTTTTCCGTGGATCTTAAGAAAGTCCTGGCCTGTTCCTCTGTGTCGCAGATCGGTTTTATGGTCACAGGCGCGGGAATCGCCACTCTTCTTACAAAGAACGGCACCCTGTTTCCGGGGGCGATTTCGTCTCTTTCTGCTGAACCCGCGATCCTGGGTACCGTGCTCCATATGGCAAACCACACCCTGGTAAAGCTTGTGGTGTTCCTTACCGCCGGAGTTGTATATCAGAATTGTCATGAACTTAACTTAAATAAGATCAAAGGCTTCGGGAGAAAGAAACCTCTTCTTGCCCTTCCTTTCCTTCTTGGGGGGATGTCACTCGCAGGTATTCCCGGATTTCCCGGATATCTTTCCAAGAGTATTCTCCATGAGTCTTTGCTGGAAGGACTGTCCGAGGCGGGACTCTCTTCGGGCGCCGTTGCACTTTCGGAGTGGACCTTCCTTATTTCCGGCGGGGCAACCCTTTGCTATATGGCGAAACTGTTCTTTTGCCTGTTTATCGAAAAGCCCGTTGCAGGTGCAGGATCTTCGGCGGAAGCCACGAAAGATTATGCGGCTGTAACCCAAAAGGTTGTGCTCCTGGTCCCTGCAGTTAGCCTTATTACGGCGGGCTTGTTCCTTTCCGTTAAATATTTCGGAACCCTGTACGAGTTTGAAGTTTTGAAGGGCGGTCTTACTTCCGTTGCCATCGGAGCTTTGCTTTTTGCCCTTATAATGCTCACCCTTAACAGAGGCGGAGAATACAGGGATAAATGGCCAAAGTGGCTGGATCTTGAAGAGAAGATCTACAGGCCACTGCTCCTTACGGTGCTTCCTCTGACCATCGGACTTTTTGCAAGGATCATGGACAGGATCACCGACAGACTGGCACTGTTACTAAGAAAGACAGTTTTCAGGGATGCGCCCATAAAGCCCGAGCGTGTGGAAGGTACCGTGTTTACCAGATTTGTGGGACACGGAATGGATGTGATCGTGGCAAAACTCAAAGGAAAGAGTGAAGTGGAGCCCGAATATGAGACAAGGCTTGCGCTCAGGGCCATGGAACAAAAAGAAAACAATCTGGTGACCATGCGAAGCCTGTCCTACGGACTGATGCTTGCATGCCTCGGTATATTTGTGATGCTGGGATTTATCCTGTATCTTGTGTTCATAAAATGATATAATCGTTGTACAGGATGATTTTCATTGGGGAGGGATCGTGATGCCGGAACTGATTTTGACAGCCGCCTGGCTTGATAAGACTTTTTACGGATTTGATAACGGGATATTGAAAGCGCTTCATTCACTGGGAGAAGCAACGGGTTACCTGGCAAATTACTTTTTCAGGTTCATAACTTCCTTTGCGGAGGGGGGATATTTTATGCTGGCGATGTGCCTTGCAATGATTCTTATCCCCTGCATACCTGCCATATACAGAAAGAACCCGGACAAAGCAAGAAATGTCATTATCTGCGGACTGGCAGGCTTTACCGCCATAGCACTGGGAGCGGTGATCACGAATCTGACCATCAAGCGGCAGGTCGCAAGGATACGCCCCTACGAAGCAACTCAGCTTTATCATGACTGGTGGATCCTGGCAAAGGGAAATATAGACAAAGAGTTTTCTTTTCCCAGCGGTCACACCACCTGTACCATGGCGGCTATGACCTCGATCTTTATCCGCTTTAACAAAAAGTACAGCTGGACAGCCTTTATCTTTGTGATACTCATGGGATTGTCCCGGAACTATCTTATGATGCATTATCCCACGGATATAATCGGCGGAATACTGATAGGCGGAATATCCGCGGTGCTCACCAATCTTTTCTGGGTGTTTGCATTCCGAAAGATAACGGAATTAAAAGAAGCAAAGATCAATCGGAGATCTTAACCACAAGGATATCGTCGACAAAGAACAATGAGCCCTGTTCAGGATAACAGGGCTTATTTTTTAGCCTTTCGTCGCTGTCGGGGATCCTTGTCAGTTCCATGTTCATCTGCTCAAAGTATTTAAGATATGCATAGTCGGTGCCGGGATAGGAAAGTACCGTTTTCCGCACGCCGTAGATATCGATGCCCGTAAGGTCGGTAAGTTCGGTAAGATAAGGGTTGCTCTCAAAGTTTCCGCTGAAAGCCACGGGAGTGATGCCGGGCACATATCCTTCGGTACTCTCGATGCGGGACAGGATACGGGTCATGACTGAGTCGGCGCTTTTTTCCTGAAGCCGGATCTTAAGACTTGTCTGATTGCCGTAAACACATAAACTCCATACGTTGAGGGAAATACAAATGATAATGACAACAGAGCAGATCTTCTGTATCCGGAACAGACCTGCGGGCTTTGTACCGGTATCTTTATCCGATACGGCGAGGTCTGCACAAAGGATCTCAAGTACGGGAATCATGACAAGAGCGTAAGCCATGAGGGGATGCTCCATTCCGCGGGAAAGGAAGCATACAAAGTTGATCCCGAAGGGGTAAAGTATCAAAAGAACAGCCTGAAGGACCATGTCCCACACTCCGGTTTTTCTTTTGATATTTTCAAATACAAGGAGAGTAAGGGCCAAGACTGTCCCGACAACTCCGAGAATCGCAAGAACGACGCCGATATATTCGCTCAGGTTCCTGCCGCTGAAGGAAATGGTGGTATAGGTAAGAGGATGTATTATGCTTTCAAGAACATTACCGTATGTGATCGATATGACTTTGAACAGGGACAGTTCGCTGTAATCTCCCATGTTTGCAAGCCCGTTATAGGTGTTGGAGGTCCAGATGTTGCGGGCATGCTGAAGGATTTTCCAGCAGGCAAGGTAAAGAACGGCAGCTACGGCAAATCCGGACAGCCATTTAAGGCAGCTTATGAATCTTTCCCTGAGCTTTACACCGCTTAAAGTATCCAGTATGAACCTTAACATCAGAAGCCCAAGGGCAACGCAGACGTAGGACTGATAGATCCCGACGGATGCGGCGATGGCAAGAGCGCCCAAAAGGGTGCAGACATATTTCTTTTTACAGAAAAGCCATGTTCCGAGGACGGAAAGGAACAGGGAAAAGCAATAGAGATCCACCCAGGGAAGGTATGATGCGTTGGCGCAGATAAAGGCCGGAGCGGATGCCATAACGGCCCCTGTCATCAAAAGGGCGGCCTTGCTTTTGATATTAAGCAGATCTGTCACAAGAAATATTGAACCCATGAGCCACAAAAGGGCCAATACGGATATAAGGAAGGGAGCGGCAACACTGCCTCTTATGAGGATAAGAAAGGGTTGCAGGAAACGTCCCAGGGCTATCTGCCAGGCGGCGTCATTCTGATACACCATCAACAGGGAATCTCCTGAAAAAGAAGTCTGGAAGAAGCGGTATCCGTTTGTAAATATATAGATCCCTCCGCCGAAAAGCGAAGCAAGAAGTCCCGATCTTTTCTGTTCGTCGGAAAATAAATGTGACAACATGATCTCTCCTTTAAGATTCATTCTGCAAAGTAATTATATACGATTGAAGGCTGAGGCGAAAGAGCAAGATGGGAATTAAGGATAGTGCATCCGTAAGAATCCTGTTGGTATGAGCTTCACATTATGCTATAATTCATGCCATGAAGATCTCAGGGGGTAAAGATGAAAACCGGCGTTAAAGAGAATCTTATAAAAGCAGGATATGTGTTGCTGGCCCTGTTAAGTACCATGGCGCTTAACTGCAGGTGGTCGTTTCTCGGAGGCTCCGAGGGCGGTTTTGTCCTGAACTTTCTGCAGAAGTTCGGAATTTCTTTCCAGGGAGTTGATTTTGCGGATATCGTTACGGTGATCGCAATTTCTTTCTTTTACCTGAAATTAATCAGGGGTTCCGCTTTTGATCTGCCGGCCCTTATCCTTTCTGCGATCCTGTCTGTTTTGTATATTCTTTGTGTTCAGTACAGAGATTTTAATTCCACTTCGTATCTGTTTGGTTCCAAGTTTTCAATCCTGTTTTTTGTTCTTGGCACGGTGGGATATTCCGCATTGCTGTATTCGGTTTTTATATTTTTAAAAAGCAGGACCGTGACTGCCAAAGCGGCATCGGAGACGAAAAACGGTGTACTGTCCCGTTTCTTTTGGCCCATTTCCTGGGGGTTTTTGATGATCTGCTATCTTCCCTGGCTGATATTAAATTATCCCGGATCCGGAATGCCGGACACCATCGTTCAGTTCCAAAATTACTTGGGAGACCGTCCCTGGAGCATGTGGCAGCCGCCCCTTTCTTCCCTTATCATGGGGTGGTGTTATTCTGCCGGCAAGGCTCTTGTTGACGGAAGTTTCGGTTTTTTCCTTTATGCTCTTTTACAGACCGTGGCAGCTGCCGGGATATTCTCCTATGCAATAAACAGGGTCCGCAAAATGGGGGCTTCCCTTAAGATCTGTATTCCCGCCATTCTCTTTTATGGTCTTGTTCCCATGTGGGGCGCTTACGCGCAGTGGGTAGAGAAGGATTTTCTTTTTGCTTCCGTCGGAACCCTCTTTACCGTTTATGTGGCAGAGGTGCTGTCTGAGGGCAGACTGAGTGCGAAAGCTGTGATCAAACTTGCGGTTTCCGGACTTTTATGTGTCTTTTTGAGAAATAACGGTATCTTCGCCGTGATACCTGCTTTGTTCGTACTTTTCTTCTATGTTTCAAAGAAAGCCAAAGTCGGGGTTGCCGTGATCCTTTTGTCAATCCTTACGGTTTATGAAGGGGTCACAAGAATCCTGTTCCCGGCGGTGGGAGTTGACGGGACTTCCGTTTCCGAGACCATCGGATTTATGCTTCAGCAGACTGCCAGATACGTAAATACCTATCCCGATGAGCTTAGCCCGGAAGAAGAGGCGGTCCTTGCGCAGAATTTCCAGTCCATGGAGAATTTCAAGGAATACGATCCCCAGTTCATCGATCCCATAAAGCGCTTTTACAATCATTCCGCCCCGAAGGAGTATTTTGCTCTCTGGTTCAGGCTGCTGATAAAACATCCCGGTGTATATGTGGGATCGTATCTTAACGGAGCCTTCGGATATCTTGCGCCTGTTGCCGCCGATGCGGGAGCCTGGATCATGACGGATTATTCCGGATATTTAAAGGACCGGATGGGAGTGGAGCATAAGGGATCGGAAGCAGGTCCCGATATCCTCATAGCTTTGAGAAACCCTTCCGAGATACAGATCTTTATAAGATATTTCACTTATCCCGGATTGTATACCTGGTGTCTTGTTTTCCTGTTGTATCTGCTGGGAAAGGGGAAAAAGAAAGGAGCCTGGGTTCCCTTCGTACCGGCCCTGATGACCCTTCTTGTGTGCACCGTTTCTCCCCTGGCCTGTGCCATGAGATATGCGCTTTTGGCTGCAGCCTCCGCGCCTGTACTGGCGGGATGGACCGCTGCGGTCTTACGAAAAGCGCCGGAAGCTGAGTGATATAAAAAAAGATGTATGATCGCATAAAAAAACCACCGGGTGACCGGTGGTTTTTTAGCGGAGTCGGAGGGATTCGAACCCTCGTGCCCCGGAGGGCAAACGCATTTCGAGTGCGCCCCGTTATGACCGCTTCGATACGACTCCATGATGTTCTTCCGACAGTTAAAGACCCTGTCGGAGGTTCGCAAATTATTATACGAATAACCCCTTGGGGTGTCAACAAATAAGTTGAGATAAAAATCAAAATAATATATAATGATTTAGAATGTGATTTTATGTCGGAGGCGGTCATGAAGCGTATCGGTATGCTTACAAGCGGCGGAGATTGTCAGGCTCTCAACGCAGCCATGCGGGGCGTTGTGAAGAGCCTTTCCAACTGTCTGAGCGACCTTGAGATCTATGGTTTTCTTGACGGCTTCAGAGGACTTATCTACGGTGATTACCGTATGCTTTCCGGCAGGGATTTTTCGGGGATACTCACCAAAGGCGGGACCATACTGGGAAGTTCCAGGACCCCCTTCAAGACTCTTGACGAACCCGGTGATGACGGGATCAACAAGGTCGAAGCCATGAAGAAGAATTACAGGGATCTTTCTTTGGACTGTCTGGTGATCCTGGGCGGTAACGGTTCCCACAAGACCGCCAACCGTCTGAGGGAAGAAGGCCTTAATATCGTAACTCTTCCCAAGACCATAGACAACGATCTTTACGGGACCGATATGACCTTCGGTTTTCAGAGCGCCGTGGATATCGCCACAGGTGCCATAGATTGTATACACACCACCGCAGATTCCCATCGACGTATCTTCATAGTCGAGATCATGGGACACAAGACAGGATGGCTTACTCTCAATGCGGGTATGGCCGGCGGTGCCGATATCATTCTTATTCCCGAAATACCCTATGAAATGGACAAGATAATCAATGCCATCGAAGAGCGCGACAGGAAAGGGAGCAAATTCACCATTCTTGCCGTAGCGGAGGGTGCTTTGTCCAAGGATAGAGCCGCACTGTCGAAGCGTGAATTCAAGGAACTGATGAAGGATTATCCCTATCCGTCGGTTTCCTACGAGATTGCCGATGAGATCCGCAAACGCACCGACCGGGAAGTCAGAGTCACCGTTCCCGGACACATGCAGCGCGGTGGGTCCCCCTGCCCCTATGACAGGGTATTTGCAAGCCGCCTCGGGGCCGAGGCAGGCAAACTTATAGCCGAAGAAGAATACGGATTCATGGTCGGAATCCGTAATCGTGAGATAGTTAAGGTTCCCCTGGCCGAAGTGGCGGGGAAACTCAAGACCCTCGATCCCGGGGCATCCATAGTAAAAGAAGCCAAACTCCTGGGGATCAGTTTCGGAGATTAACAGATGTCTTATACTGCAATGTATCGCAAATTCAGACCGCAGCGGTTTGAAGATGTGAAAGGACAAGATCATATAGTGACCACCCTTCGCAATCAGATCAAATCTGACAGGATAGGGCACGCATATCTTTTCTGCGGCACCAGAGGAACGGGTAAGACTTCGGTGGCAAAGCTTTTTGCCAAGGCCATCAACTGCGAGAATCCTCAGGGTGAAAATCCCTGTATGGAATGCGCTTCCTGCAAAGCGATCCAATCCGGCGCCAGCATGAATGTAATAGAGATCGATGCGGCCTCCAACAACGGTGTGGATAACATCCGTCAGATCGTCGAGGAAGTTCAGTATCCTCCCGCGGAGGGCAAGTACAAGGTTTATATCATCGACGAGGTTCACATGCTTTCCATCGGAGCTTTTAACGCTCTTTTGAAGACGTTGGAAGAACCTCCCTCGTATGTGGTATTTATTCTGGCCACCACGGAAGTTCACAAGCTTCCGGTCACAATACTTTCAAGATGCCAGCGATATGATTTTAAAAGGATCGGAGTGGATGACATATCCGCAAGGATCAAGGAATTGCTGGATATAGAGAAGCTCGAGGCAGACGATGCGGCCATCTCTTATATCGCCCGTTCCGCAGACGGTGCACTTCGAGATGCCCTGAGTCTTTTGGACCAGTGCATGGCCTTTAATTTCGGGAAGCGTCTCACTCATGAGATGGTCCTGGATGTTTTGGGAGCTGCAGACAGCGAAAGTTACAGCAATATCGTGAGAGCGGTTATCGCTTCCGATGTGTCCGCAGCTGTCAAACAGCTTGAGAAAGCCATCATGGACGGGCGTGAACTGTCACAGTTTGTGGTGGATCTCACAGGTTATTTAAGGAACATGCTCCTTATCAAGACCGCAGACGACCTTTCCATAGTGAACGATATGTCCGCAGAGGCATTCGAGCGCATCAAAGAAGAAGCAAGGATACTTCCGGCATCGGAGATCCTTCGCTACGTAAGGGTGTTCAGCGAGCTTACAAACCAGATCAGATATGCGAGCAACAAACGGATACTTACGGAGATAGCGCTTATCAAACTGTGCTGTCCCCAGACGGAGGCCAGGGACGAGAACCTGATCTCCAGGGTGAGATATCTTGAAAAGATAATAGAGAGCGGGTCCTTTGTTAAATCCGATTCCGAAGAAAAGCCCGCAAGGCCCGAGGAATCCGTCAATGTAAAGCCCGAGTCGGTGATATCGGCGGCGGCACCCGAGGACATAAAGAAAATAGTGCAGAACTGGCGGGCCGTTATGGAACGCATGGGCAGCGGCGATCACGTTTTTATCAAGAACGCCGTTCCTTCTGCGGACGATGAAGGGAACCTGATCCTTACTTTTACAAACCCCTTCTGTTATGCCCATTACATTCGTACGGATGCCGAGTCCGATGCCCAGTCCAAGGCCTTCGGAGATACCAAGGCTGTCATAGACAACTATGCGGGCAGGGATGTCTCCATAAGGATGGTGCTCCAAAGCAGCATGGCAGGTACGGAAGAAAGCAGCGGTTCTTTTGAAGAGCAGATAAGATCACAAATAGATATGGATATCATTACGGAGGATTAAATATGGCAAAGCGCGGAGGATTTCCCGGCGGCGGAATGCCCGGGAACATGAACAATCTTATGAAGCAGGCGCAGAGGATGCAGCGCCAGATGGAAGAGAATCAGAAAGAAATGGAGAACAAGGAATTTACTTCCAAATCCGGCGGCGGTGCGGTTACCGTGACCGTTAACGGTTCCAAAGAAGTAAAATCCGTTACCATAGCTCCCGAAGCGGTGGATCCCGATGATGTGGAGATGCTTCAGGACATGATAGTTGCAGCGGTCAACGAAGCTCTTAAGCAGGTAGATGAAGCCAATGCGGCTGCCATGAACAGAATGACCGGCGGTCTGGGAGGCTTCGGCTTTTAATGAACCTTTACGGCGGGCAGGTTAACAAGTTAATAGAGGAACTGGAGGCATTGCCCGGTATAGGCTCCAAGTCCGCACAAAGGCTTGCTTTTCACCTTATCGGCATGCCTGAGGACAAGGTAGAACGGATCGCCAACACCATGATAGAGGCAAGGCGCAATGTCAGGTACTGCTCATGCTGCTGTACCCTGACGGACAAGGAGATCTGTCCGGTATGCGCCAATCCCAAGAGAGACAAGTCTCTCATAATGGTCGTTGAGACACCCAGAGATCTGGCGGCTTACGAAAAGACCGGACGGTATACGGGGGTATATCACGTGCTTCACGGAGCCATTTCGCCAATGCTTGGGATAGGCCCCGGAGATATCAAGCTTAAGGAGCTCATTGCCAGACTTGAGGGAGATGTCAAGGAAGTCATTATCGCCACCAATTCGAGCCTTGAAGGCGAGACCACTGCCATGTACATCAGCAAACTTGTCAAACCCACGGGAATAAAGGTAAGTCGCATAGCCAGCGGCGTACCTGTAGGGGGAGACCTGGAATACATAGACGAGGTTACTTTGCTGCGCGCCCTTGAA
>JAEEGL016108926.1_pt1 | contig 12607 bp, 8 predicted proteins | sample 9134231 | NCBI WGS metagenome assembly JAEEGL01 (sample SAMN16246548, study PRJNA631951) | gut metagenome | biome: gut microbiome; feature: rumen; material: fiber-attached | host: Bos | place: Iran: Karaj | collected 2018-10
GTACTCATCCGGCCCGTCCGGCACCATCCAGGGCATGGGTTCAATGCAGTAAAACGCCCGGGACGGATTCACCTCATCCAGGATCTCCCGGATCTGGCTGATAATCCGGTCATACGTCTCCGGCAGGAAATTGCTCCGGTCTGCCGCGTCCCAGCCGGCTGCGCTTTCGGTTCCGACGATATTCACGCAGCACGGAATCCCCAGCCGGTCGGCCAGCGCCAGCTGGCCCTTGGCATAAGCCATCGCCTCCGCCGCGGCCACCGGATCCGGATCCATCGTATTTTTCCATACGCCGATTTCCGCGATCCGCACGTCATGCCTTGCTGCCGCTTCCATATAGGCCGTGATTTCCTTTTCCGGCGTCCGGCAGCTGAAGGGAGCCGTCACCGCCCGGAACCGGGACCGCACCAGCAGGTCCTCCCATTCCGGTACAGAGGAAAAATGTCCGGTAACCGTTCCGCCCAGCCGCATCATTCCGCCTCCGTTCTCAGAACCACGCTCGTCAGCGGTCCCAGGGTCAGCACGGTCCCGTCCAGGGACGCGCCGCCGTCCAGCGGATCCGCGGAAATCCAGGCGGCAGTCTTCCGGAATTCCACACCGGCATCGGCCAGGTCCAGCTTCTGGATCCGCTCCGTGGTGTTATGGAACACGCCCACAGTGGATCCGTTCCATTCGCACAGGAATCCGCCCGCCTTCGTATCGCTGAAGCTCAGCGCGGTATAGGTTCCCCGGGCAATCTCCGGATTGGCTTTCCGGATCGCCGTCAGCTTCCTGTAATGGTTCAGCAGGCTGCTTTTCATTCCATCCAGATCCTGCACGGAATAAGTCGTCTGGCTCGTATAGGTGCTGCCGGGCGGGTCCTTCACCGGATCCCCGTCCCCCCACAGCATGGCCAGGCGCCGGTTGGCGTCTGTATTGGCGCCGCCGCGGGAACCCCGCAGGCCGATTTCTTCCCCGTAATAGATGAAGGGGGATCCGGGAGACAGAATATACAGGCTCGCGGCCACCGCTGCCCGTCCGGATGCCATCGTCAGGTATCCCGCCGCGCGGTCCGTATCATGGTTGGCAATAAAATCAATCTTCATCGCTTCCGGATTGATCCCGTGCAGCGTGTCCAGATACTTCTGCATCGCCGCGGTCAGCCGGTTCACATCTCCGGCTTTGGCAGTCTCGGCGATCAGGCCTTCCGCCTGGCTGGTGGCAAAGTGGAAGCAGTTGACTGCCGGGGCATACCGGTTCGTGATGCCTTCCCCGTCCCACACCTCCGCCACAGTGTATACATCCGGATTGATCTTCTTCAGTTCCCCGATATACCAGGTCCAGAACTCCAGGTTCCTGTCATGCTCGTTCAGATACAGGTATTTCGCCGCGTCAAAGCGGAATCCGTCCACACCCAGCTCCAGGTAGAATTTCGCGATATTCAGCACTTCCTGCCGGACAGCTTCGGAATCAAAATTCAGCTCCGGCATTGTTCTGGAGAAATTGTTCTCCACCCGGATACGGCCTGAAAGTTCTTCCATAAAGCTCCGGCCGGCCGGCGCCTTCTCATCCGGCCCGATACAGGAATACCAGTCATAGCACGGCCCGGCCGGATTGTTCATCACGCGGGAATTCAGGAAACGCCGGTACCAGATATGCTGATTGCTGGTATGGTTCAGCGCCAGGTCCAGGATGACCTTCACATTCCGCCCGTGGCAGATTTCCACCAGTTCCCGAAGGTCATCCATCGTGCCGAAGGCCGGATCAATGGTGTAATAATCCGTCACGTCATACTTGTGGTAGGACGGGGATTTGAAGATCGGTGTCAGCCAGATCCCCTCCACTCCCAGGCTCTTTCCGGATGCCGGCTTCCCGTCGTTCAGGTAATCCATCCGGTTGATGATTCCCCGCAGGTCACCTGTCCCGTCTCCGTCAGAGTCGGAAAAGGAGCCTACGAAAATCTCATAGAATACCCGGTTGTTGTCCATAACATCCCATCCGTCATAAAAGGTCAGGCCCTCCGCCGTACCGGCTCCCGGCAGCAGCGCCAGTGCCAGGATCAGGACAGCCGTGATCATCGCGGTCCGCTTTCTCATACTGATTCCCCCTGCCGGAAAAGGCGGGCTGCACCCGCAGCCCGCCCTCCGTATTGATTCATTACCCGTCAATCAGGCTCCGCTCCGTTTCCGGATCAAACAGGTGCATCACCTTCGCCGGGAAGGTAATGAACATCTTGTTGCCGTAGGACAGGCTGTGACGCTGTTCGTTCGTCAGGTCCACCGTGGGCAGCCGGACGATGATCTTGTCATCGTGGGCGCTGGTCAGGTGCAGGTGCAGCTCGCTGCCCATCATTTCATTCACGTTGATCGTGCACTCGATGGCGTTTTCCGCCTGCTGGAACAGCACGGTCGTATGCTCGGGACGCACGCCCAGGATAATATCCCGGGAGGTCACCTTCTTGGCCGCCAGCACCGCGTTCTGGTCCGCGTTCAGCGGAATCCGGACGTCGAGCACGTCCACGGCATAGCTTTCGCCTTCCTGGACAAGCTTGGCCTTCAGGAAGTTCATCTGCGGACTGCCGATGAAGCCGGCCACAAACAGGTTCACCGGGGTGTCAAACACCTCCTGGGGAGTTCCGACCTGTTCGATAAAGCCGTCTTTCATAATGACGATCCGGTCGCCCAGGGTCATAGCTTCCGTCTGGTCATGGGTGACGTAGATGAATGTGGTGTCCAGCTTCTGCCGCAGCAGGATGATCTCCGCGCGCATCTGGTTCCGCAGCTTGGCGTCCAGGTTGCTCAGCGGTTCGTCCATCAGGAATACCTTGGCATTCCGGACCATGGCGCGGCCGATGGCCACGCGCTGGCGCTGGCCGCCGGACAACGCCCGGGGTTTCCGGGTCAGGTATTCGGTAATGCCCAGGATTTCCGCGGCATTGGTCACGCGCTCGTAAATTTCATCTTCCGGCACCTTCTTCAGCCGCAGGCTGAAAGCGATGTTATCATATACCGTCATATGCGGATACAGCGCGTAGTTCTGGAATACCATCGCGATGTCGCGGTCCTTTGGCTGCAGGTCATTGACCACCTCGCCGTCAATTTCCACCGTACCGCCGGAAATATCCTCCAGGCCAGCGACCATGCGGAGCGTGGTGGATTTGCCGCATCCGGATGGTCCAACGAATACGATAAATTCCTTATCCTTGATGTCCAGGTTGAAATCATGAACTGCCGTTACCTTATTATCATATACTTTCTTGACGTCTGTCAGTTTTACCCTCGCCATATAATTGCTTCTCCTTTCCTTTTTCCGATGATATGGCCAGCGGCCTCAGCCTTTGACCGCACCTCCCGTGACACCCTCCACATAATACTTCTGCAGGAACAGGAACAGAAGTGTTACGGGTATAGCCACCAGAACGCCGCCTGCACAGAACAAAGTGTAATTGTTGTTAATCTGGTCCGGTGTCAGCCAGTTGTACAGGCCGACCGCCACGTTCATGCCGGCCTGAGCGCCGAAGGAAATGTAACGGGCAAAGACAAAATCGCCCCAGGGGCCCATAAACGCCGTCAGGATTGTATAAATAACAATAGGTTTGGACAGCGGAAGAATGATCTTCTTCAATACCTGGAACCGGGTTGCACCATCCACGCGGGCTGCTTCATCCAGTGATTTGGGGATTGTATCAAAGAAACCCTTCGATACATAGTAGCCCATACCGGATGAAGCGACATACACCAGGATCAGGCCGGGTGTGGCATTTGCCTGGGTCAGACCCAGATCCTTCAGTACGCGGTACAGGATAATCATGGTCAGCATTCCGGGAAACATGCCCAGAATCAGCATGAACCGCATCAGGGGTTTCCGCATCTTAAACCGGAATCTGGAAAGGGTATAACTCATGCACAGCACAATAATCGTCTGCAGCAAAGCAGTGCATACGGCAGTAACAAATGTATTGATATACCAGCGCGGAAAATTGGTTTTGAACAGGTTTGTGTAGTTGTCCAATCCCCAGGTTCTGGGAATGACATAACCCACCTGCCAGGTACTTTCCACCCTGAAAGACTGCAGCACAATGCACGCAAACGGAATCAGCCAGATGATACTGATAACAACTAGCAGCACATAGATCAGCGTGTTTCCAAGTGTCCGGGAGGCACGCAGTCCCATGTGGCGTTTCATACTCGTCTCGCTCATCACTGGAAGTCCTCCTCATTCTTGATACTTGGCAGCACGTTATAGACAATCAGCGATATCAGCGCTACCACAACAAATACTAAAATACCGACCACAGAAGCAAGATAATACTTTGATTCCGCACCGGTTGTGATCTTGAACAACCAGGTGATCAACAGGTCTGTATAGCCGACTGATCCGCTGGCTGAAGATGCCGCGGGATTCGTTGGCGCGCCTCCTGTCAGCAGGTATATTACGTTGAAGTTGTTCATATTGCCGGTAAAACTTGTCAGCAGATATGGCCCGGTAATGAACAGCATATATGGCAGGGTAATCCGGGTATACTGCTGCCATGGATTTGCGCCGTCAATACGCGCAGACTCGTACAGGTCTGCCGGGATATTCATCAAAATCCCGGTCGCGATCAGCATCAGGTACGGAATACCGATCCAGATGTTGATCAGAATCACGGTTACCCGGGCCCATGTCTGATCCTCCCAGAAAGGAAGCGCGGTGGTAATCCAGCCCATATCCTTCAGGAAACCATTGAGGATACCGTCCTTGGCAAACATTTTGGAAACATACAGCAGTGAAATAAACTGCGGAATCGCAATGGTCATGACCAGGATTGTCCGCCAGATTTTCTTTCCTTTGATTCCCTTTTTGTTGATGGCCATTGCCACAAACATACCCAGGAAATAATTGGTAAATGTTGCAAAGAAAGCCCACATCAGAGTCCATGCCAGGATTTCACCGAATGTCGCAGCGTAGCTCTGGGATCCGCTTGCGCTGTTCCAGGAAAGCATCGTATTGAAATTATCCAGCCCGACCCAATGGAACAGATTATTGATATATCCGTCATGGGCTCCATCGTAGTTTGTGAAGGCAACCAGCACCATAAAGAAGATTGGCAACACCGTAAATACAATGATACCGGTCATCGGCAGCGACAGCAGCGTCTTATGGAAAGACTCATCCACCATCGAATGCAGGTCTTCCTTTGTGCTCTTCAGCCTTTTGCCGGTTGCCAGGATCTTTTCCGCTGTCTTGTTCTGCCGGACGTTCACCCGCCATGTATAGATAAATGCGATAATGAAGAAAATGGTCAGAACACTGTACAGCAGGATCTGGAAAGAGTTGTCATTGTATTTCGTTACAAAGGTATCGTATATCTCATTGTATTCTTCGGTGGGCCCGACCTTGCCGAGAGAAGGCATCATTGACAGCCAGTACCCGCCGGACAGGATCATGTATCCGATGAACACAATCTCAAACAGCAGGAAAAGCAGCCCTCGCAGAATCTGTCCCCGGGCAATGTTGCCAAAACCCATAACCAGATAGCTGACCTTCGTTTTCCAGTCACCATGGATAAAGGTGGTAACAATATCCTGTACTTCCCGGCCGATGGCAGCGGCACCTTTTCCGATACCGGACAGCAATTTCATGATGAAACTCCCGATTCCTTTGGGAATCCCCATAAAAAAGTTGCCCAGTTTATACCCGAATTTCTTCCATTTTGAAAGCTTCAGGTATTCCAGATCACTGAGTTTGGCCATATTCACGCCTCTCTCCTCTCCCGTTATTTGCCTGAAATTGAAACGGCCGGAGCCGAAATGATCTTCAGCTCCGGCCGTCAAGTTTTACCTATCTGCGGTTACATTCACTGATCAGTTTTTCACAATCGTGATAGCGGTGCCGTCCCAGGTAACCGTATAGTTGCCGGGCTCCAGGAACACAATATTGTTGTCTCCGACATCATCGCCCAGATCCTGGATCAGTTCCTTACCCTCGGTAACCTGCAGGAAGCCAATGTCCTTGCCCCAGTCAGCAGGCTTGACGATACGGCCGCCCATATAGTCGCTCTGCGGAACATCCAGCGTCACAGCGCCATCCTTCAGGTAATAGGTATCCGCACTATCCGCATTGTCCCATCCGTTCCACGCACCGACGAACAGCAGGGCAGAAGCATCCAGTGTCAGGGATTCAGCAATCTTGTCGGCATAGTTCTGCAGGACCTGCTTCAGGCCGTCTTCACCTTCAGCGTCTTTCGCTTCGTCCGCGATTACGTTGCCGATATTCCACCAGGCGCCGCTGATGGCGCTCTGGATCACACCGTATTCCTTCTGCTCGTATACAGCAGCCAGGATCGGGTCATTCTTCACAGCATCATCCGCCTGCGCTTCCAGATAAGCGGGACCCCAGCCATTCTGTGCATGGCGTTCCAGCGAGCAGTCCTTGGCGGTCAGGTACTGGGCCAGCTTGTTCAGCGCAGCCAGCTTAACCGGATCTTCCTGCGGCTTGACACCCATGAGCTTGAATCCGAAGAAGCTGCCGATATGAATGCTTTCGCCATCCGCTTCGAAGGAAGGCAGAGCCGCAACGCCCAGGTTGTCTCCAAGGATCTTCTTGGCGGTATCAGAACCCCAGGTGCCGGATACCACAATCGCGGAATTGCTTTCGAAGGAGGATACTTCAGAGCTGTTGTTCCAGCAGTTGGAATCCAGCAGCTTCTTCATCCCCTTCAGCGCTTTCAGGCCCTTTTCGCTGTTGAAGTCATCAACAACGCCCTTGGCGTTTCCGTCTTCGTCCATCACCCAGTTGGATACGCATCCGGCGCCGAAGAAGAAACCGGCGGAGTACCAGACGTTTCTCAGATCAAAGGAGAAGTATTTTCCTTCCTTTTCGCAGATCTCAATCAGCTTTTCCAGGGAACCTACGGCGTCATCAGGAATGATGCTCTTGTCGTAGTACATGAAATATCCGTTGTCTGCAGTCAGCGGATAGGCATACATGGTTCCATCAACAGTCACTGCCGCCACAGAATCCGGATCATAGTTATCAGCTACGATCTTGGCTGCGCCTTGTCCGAGCTTGGCCAGAGCCTTTGCTGTCATCAGGCGGGAAAGCTGGTCCTGCGCAAAGCAGTAAATATCAGCGCCGGCTTCCACGTCCTGCACCATATTGCTGGCCGCATCGCCTTCGCCCATCTTTTCAATCGTATACTTGATGACAATTCCATCTTCATTCGTTGCATTGAAACGATCAATCTGCGCTGCGGTCAGATCGACGATAGCGTCCGCCACCCAGACTTTCACTTCGTATTCGCCAGCCAGGGAACTAGCGGAAGCGAAGGATACCATGGAGAGTGCCATGGCAACTGCCAAAACAATGGCAAAAAACTTTTTCATTGAGAAATACTTCCTTTCATGTTTAATTTTTTTGTCGGAATCAAAACCGAAACAGGGTGGTTCCTGTTGTTCGGTTTATTCCGTTCAAATTCATAGATATTGTAGTACTGATTGTCAGGTTTGTCAACAGCTTTTTTGGGGCAAAATCCTTTTATTTACTCGATTGGTATCGTTTCCAATATATTGTGTTTTAATCTTCTTTATTGCACAGAATTCAGCAGTGCGTCGTCTATTTTTCCCCAGGCGCCATTCCCGGTTCCCTCGCATCTGACATAGATGCCGACCGTCACTTCAGTTCCCGCAGGATGGGTAAACTCCGGAATAACACCGGCATTCCAGTTGTTCCAGCCCGTGATTGGGATCTGATCCGACCTTGCCGTTTCCTCTCCGTCGATTTTCACATAAGCGTAGATATCCGTCGCTCCGCAGTCCCCGCCCATCACAAAGATCCGGAAAGAGAATTTTCCATCCGGCAGGCCGGAGACTGTCTGCTCCGCAGTAAATTCAACACTGTTCTTCGCAGCACTCCAGAAATGCAGATGCCTGCTTCCCGTCAGCGAGTCCGTCTTCTTGTCCTCCACATACAGCTGGTCAGCTTTCTTCAGGTCTTTGACCATCCAGGCGTCACCGCCGTCCTCAAAACTATAGTCAGTGATATAGTTGTACTCCATCATGGAAACATAGCACTTTGCCTCCATACCGCCGGCGTCACCGGTGATCACATATTGTGCCGGCCCGTTTGAATGCATCTGCCGGTCCTGCTCCTCCGTCAGGTTCCAGGTGACCGGCACTGCCTGCCGGCTGTTATCCGTCATAATCGCGTCCACCGTTTCCGGTAGAACAACCGGCATATTCAGGTCGCACAGTACCTCAGGTTCTTCCAGTGCATCGGGCACAGGATCGGTTTCATTGCCCGTCCGCATCAGCCGGAACACTTTCAGGGATTCAAGCGGTTTCCCTTCTGCATCAAAGAACGTCTGGTTGTCCACAGCGCTGCCGCCATACCACTTTCCGGCGTCATTCGGGTCATAGGCCCGCGCATAGCTGGATGCCCATCCGGATCCGTATTTCTCCCATTTTTCATGGTTTTCTTCCCAGCTGTCAGTTCCGACCGTGATCCATGCGCCTTCCCAATAACATACGCCGATGCCGTTCAGCGTCCGGTTCACCACAGTATCCGTGATCGCCCGGATACTGTTGGCCTGCCCCTGCGGTGTATATGGGTAATCCCGGACGACAGCGCTTCCGTCTCCGATGGTATTCCCGAAGAAGTCTGAATCTTTCCCCGTATAGGCATAGGAGGTCTCCATAACCATGACCTTCTTGCCGTAGGTTTCTGCAATTTCAGTCAGGATCGCAGACAGATTATCCAGTGATCCGTGCCAGTAAGGATAATAGGAAGTGGCAAACACGTCGTAATGAATCCGGCCGTATTGCTCATAATACGCCAGCTTCGCCGCATAATTGCGATAGCTTTCAGCATTCTCCGGATTGGCAAAATGAACAGCGATCAGCACGTTCGGGTAGACTTCACGGGCTGCCCGCGCGCCTGCGTCCATCAGATGAGCGATACCCTGCCATGTTTTCTCCCCGCTCATCGCTCCATTTGTCTCATTTCCCAGCTGGACCATGCCGACATCCACTCCGGCTTCCTTTAACTGCCGCATGCAGTCCAGCGTATACTCATACAGTGCCTCTTCCTTCTCATCAGTATCCATTCCCTTCCAGCTGCGTGGCGCCATCTGTTTTCCGGGGTCCGCCCAGAAATCGGAATAATGGAAATCCACCAGCAGCTTCTGCCCCGCGTCGGTCGCACGCTTTCCGATTTCAACTGCCGCAGCGATATCACAGTTTCCGCCTCCAAAGCCGCGGCCCTGGCTGTCATACGGATCATTCCATACCCGCACGCGGATATAATTGATCCCGCTGTCCGCAAGTATCGTGAAAAGGTCCGCCGGCCGCCCGTCAAATCCGTAATATGTCACGCCGCTCGCTTCCTCAGCCAGCACGCTGGAAACATCCATGCCGAAAATAAAATCCTCAGGCAGGTTTTCCACCTTTTTCACATACAGGGAATCCGCTCCGGCCAAAGCCGGAATCATCAGGCAGACTGCCAGAATTACCAGGATAAGAGGATGTCTGTTCATGGTTTTCTCTCCTTTTCAGCTTCTTCTGTCAGCAGAATCTCTGCCGCTTTCCGGGCAAGGCCGTCCTGCAGATGCGGTGATCCTGCTCCTGTATACAGCCGGAACACCTCCGGTTCCTTTCCCTCCTGCAGGTATTGAAACACTTCTCCGGCTACAGATATTCCGGCTACAGGGTCAAACATGATCATGCCTTCTGCATCCTGAATGATCCAGTCTTTATACTGCTCCAGTTCTGAATCCGGAATTATATACAGATCACCTGTTTTCAGGATTTCCGTTCCAAACATGAAATACCTGAATGACCGGATCTGGACCATCCGGACAGAATGCCCCATTTCCTTTTCCAGTCTGGCGGCCAGTACGGATTCGCCGGCTACTTCCCCATCCATATAAATGGTGATTTTGTTTACAGGGTCTGTATCTGTGATCTGGTAAAAAACAAAACTGCTGATAAACACCGCCGCCAGGGCCCAGCCAACCGCCAGGGGAATGAATGCGGCAATCCTTCGGAATATATCGGATCGGGATGCCTTCTGCTGTGGGCGATTCGATCCGGCTGTATAATGCGGAGATTCCATTCCTGCTATATAGTTATGAGTCACAGCCAGCCGTACCGGAGTTCCGTCCGCAGCTATTCTGGAAACCCATCTTTCATCCAGATTGAGTCGTTCCGGCTTCTCATCTCCTGTATCAAGCAGGACCTTCCGGATCCGGATGCTTTTCGGAATCTGTATTACCTCCCGGGTCAAGGTAATTCTGCCTTCCCGGACTTCCTTTTCGCCGTTCCGCAGCATCTCCAGATGCCCCAGCTGTCTCCTGTTTTCCCGGATCCCCCAAATATAAAGCCCAATACAGATCCATCCGGTAACTGCGGTACTGATAATCAGAATCTGATGAATCGTTTCGGCATTCTCTGTCCGGATCATCAGGCACAGTACCAGAAACAGAATAACAGCGCCCGCCAGCAAAACCCGGAATGCGGTTGTATATCCCCGCACACGGTCCCGCAGTCGTTTCAGCTCCGCGTCATTGCAAAACAGTTCCATGAATATACAATTCCTTCTCTTTTTCTGAAATATAACATCTTTTCCTGTACTTGACAAGCGAATGCGGTTGGGTTCATGATAACAGAGAAGAACCATGGAAAGAAGGGAATATGAATGAAACGCTTTGTTTTGCTTCTGCTGGCGCTGATACTGGTCTGCGGCGTTTCCATTGCCGAAGAAAAGGGGCTGAATGTGGAAAACAACAGTCGCGTATTCTATGAAATCTTTGTCGGTTCTTTTTCTGATTCCGACGGTAATGGTATCGGCGATCTTCGTGGAATTATCAACCGGATGGACTATCTGAATGACGGAAATCCGGAATCCGGAACCAGTCTTGGAATTGGGGGAATCTGGCTGACACCGGTTTTTCCGTCTCCTTCATATCATAAATATGATGTGAATGACTATTATCAGATTGACCCGTCCTTCGGTACGCTGGAAGACCTTCAGGAACTGATCACCATCTGCCATGAGCGGGATATCAAACTGATTCTGGATCTTCCCCTGAATCATACAGGAAAGGATCACAACTGGTTCCGTCAGTTCCGGAATGCACATATTCTGCACAACACAGAGCAGGAATATTACAATTTCTACACCTGGATCCGAAATGATGAAACGGTTCCGGCCGGCCGGCACTTCTCAAAACTGTCGGGAACAGATATTCTGTATGAATGCAACTTCTCCGATGATATGCCCGAGCTGAATTTCGACAATGAAAAGGTCCGCCTGGCCTTGCTGGACGTCGCGGCTTACTGGATGAATCTTGGCATCGACGGTTTCCGTTTCGATGCCGCCAAGTATCCTTATTATGGCGAACATGAAAAAAACGCCGGCTTCTGGCTTTGGTATATGGAAGAACTGAGAAAAATAAATCCATCAGTCTATGCCGTGGCGGAAGTCTGGGACGGAGACGCAATCATTGACAAGTATCTGAAAGCTTTCAACTGTTTCCATTTTTCCACCGCTCAGGTGGACGGTCTGATCGCAGCCACGGCTTTGGGCGGGGATGTCAACAAATTTGTCCTCAACTCGCAGAAGTATCTGGATGCCATCCATGTAATCAACGCGGAAGCAATGAATATCCCGTTCCTGGCCAATCATGACACAGACCGGGCTGCCGGTTTCCTGACGGTAGCCAGCGGCAGTGCCCAGATGGCGGCGAACCTGTACATCCTGTCTCCCGGATCGCCTTTCATTTACTATGGGGAGGAAATCGGGATGCGAGGCTCCCGCGGCGGCGCGAATACAGACGCGAACCGGCGGCTTGCCATGCTCTGGGGTGACGGGGATACCGTGAAGGATCCGAAGGGCAGCACCTATGACAAGCAGACTGCATACACGGTTGCGGATCGTGAAAAATCTCCCGGTTCCATCCTCTGGCATTACAGGAATGTCATCGCATTGCGGAACAGATATCCGGAAATCTCACAGGGTACATATACCGCGCTTTCTTTCCCTGATTCCAAAGCCGGTGGTTTCCTGTGTAAACTGAACGGGTCCGTCGTTGGTGTATTTCATAACACAACCGGCAGCCGGAAAAAGCTGGATCTTTCTTCAATACCGGATGCTGCCTTTACGGAAATTGCAGCCTTCATTGAATGTATTCCCGGAGAAGGCGGTGCAGAGCTGGATGGCACTTTGCTGACGCTGGAGTCCCAAACCAGCGTAATATTGAAGTAAGCGCTGCCCGGAAAAACAAAATCAGGCCCGGACTATACCGTCCGGGCCTGATTTTGTTTACAGCCGTCCGTTCATGATGGAGAGGATCAGGTTGGTACTGTTGAACATCGGGGCCAGTGTACTCTCATTGATCAGCGCGTTCACTTCCTCCAGCGGCACCATCGCCTGGATCAGCGGCAGCAGCGCGAAGGCAACAAAACAGAGGAGCGCGCCGCGCAGGAGTCCGAAGGCGCCGCCGGCCACGGAATTCAGCTGCTTGAGCACCGGGAATTTGAAAATGGCTTTCAGCAGGTTGATGATGATATGGAACAGGAGCATCAGCACGACAAAACAGACTACAAAGCAGATCACATTCATCGCCGCGCCGACAATCGTCTGCCGCACA
>JAEEGL016190282.1_pt1 | contig 12607 bp, 8 predicted proteins | sample 9134231 | NCBI WGS metagenome assembly JAEEGL01 (sample SAMN16246548, study PRJNA631951) | gut metagenome | biome: gut microbiome; feature: rumen; material: fiber-attached | host: Bos | place: Iran: Karaj | collected 2018-10
CGCTATCGTTAATGCTTGTAAGGGTGAAACCAAGCCTGTTCTTTTCTACGGCACTCTCAGAATCATCAAATAATTCTGACGAAAATGCGAATAAAAAGACTTTCGACCGAAAGGCCGAAAGTCTTTTTTTTTGTCACATTATTTAACACTTGCTACGTATTTGCCATCCTGTACATCGATGAGTATGGTCTCGCCTTCCTGTACTTTATCTTCAAGCAGGAATCTTGCTGCCAGGGTCTCGACATGCTTCTGGAGGTAACGCTTAAGAGGTCTTGCACCGTATACGGGATCGTAGGCGGCATCGATGATCTGCTGCATTGCGTTGTCCGTAAGCTCGAGGTTGATGTCACGGTCCGCGAGTCTGTTATCGATATCCTTAACGAGAAGTCTGATGATACCGCTTAAGTTATCCTTGGTAAGAGGCTTGAACATGATGATCTCATCAAGTCGGTTGAGGAACTCGGGGCGGAAGTGGCCTCTTAATTCCTCCATTACCATATCCTCTGCACCGGATTCAATATTGCCCTCATCATCAATTCCGTCGAGAAGGAACCTTGCACCGATATTGGAAGTCATGATGATGATAGTGTTCTTAAAGTCAACGGTCTTACCGTGGGAGTCGGTTATACGTCCGTCATCAAGTACCTGGAGAAGTACGTTGAATACGTCCGGAGCTGCCTTTTCGACTTCGTCAAAAAGAACTACACAGTAGGGCTTTCTTCTGACCGCCTCTGTAAGCTGGCCGCCTTCATCATATCCTACATATCCGGGAGGAGCTCCGATGAGTCTTGATACGCTGTGCTTCTCCATATATTCGGACATATCGATTCTGACCATGTTGCTCTCGTCATCGAAGAGAGCGGCAGCGAGGGATTTAGCCAGTTCTGTTTTACCGACGCCGGTAGGTCCCAGGAATAGGAACGATCCGATGGGCTTATCGGGATCCTTGATTCCTGCCTTGGAACGGATGATTGCTTCGGTAACTTTGGTAACGGCTTCGTCCTGTCCGCAAACTCTCTTGTGGAGTTCTTCGTCCAGGTGGAGGGTCTTGGATCTTTCACCCTCTGTGAGCTTGGCAACGGGAATGCCGGTCCACTTGGATACGATACGTGCGATTTCTTCATCGGAAACCTTCTCACGTACAAGTTTGTTGTCATCGGTCTGAGTGCTTTCTGCCTGCTCGAGCTCCTTCTTAAGAGCGGGGAGGGTTCCATATGAAAGCTCCGCGGCCTTCTCTAAATCGCCCTTGGTCTGGGCGATTACAATCTGCGAATTAACCGCATCGATCTCTTCACGCAGCTTACTGAGTTTTCCTGCTGCATTCTTTTCATTATCCCACTGAGCTTTCTGAGTCTCAAAGTTTTCTTTTAACTCAGCGAGTTCTTTCTGAAGATCTTCAAGACGCTCCTTGGAGAGATTGTCCTCTTCCTTCTTGAGAGCGGTTTCCTCAATCTGAAGCTGAAGGATCTTACGGTTCATTTCATCAAGCTCCGCAGGCAGTGAATCCATCTCGGTCTTGATCAGTGCACATGCCTCGTCCACAAGGTCGATTGCCTTGTCGGGAAGGAATCTGTCACTGATGTAACGGTTGGAGAGAACGGCAGCGGATACGAGAGCGTTGTCCATGATCTTAACGCCGTGGTAAACCTCGTAACGCTCCTTGAGTCCTCTTAAAATAGAGATGGTATCTTCAACCGTGGGCTCCTCTACCATAACGGGCTGGAAACGTCTTTCCAGAGCGGCATCGGTTTCGATGTACTGACGATACTCATCAAGAGTAGTGGCGCCTATGCAGTGAAGCTCGCCTCTTGCAAGCATGGGCTTAAGCATGTTTCCCGCATCAAGAGCTCCGTCTGTTTTACCTGCACCCACAATGGTATGGAGCTCATCTATGAAAAGAATGATCTGTCCGTCGGAAGCCTTAACTTCATCAAGAACTGCTTTAAGTCTTTCCTCGAACTCGCCTCTGTACTTGGCACCTGCGATCAGTGCACCCATGTCGAGAGCGAAGATTTTCTTATCCTTAAGATTGTCGGGAACATCTCCACGAACGATACGCTGTGCAAGGCCCTCAACAACAGCGGTTTTACCAACGCCGGGTTCACCGATGAGGACGGGATTATTTTTGGTCTTACGGGAAAGAATACGAACCACGTTTCTGATCTCGGAATCTCTGCCGATAACGGGATCCAGCTTCTGGTCACGTGCCTTTTCAACAAGGTCCTGTCCATATTTCTCAAGGGTGTCATATGTTGCTTCGGGGTTATCCGAAGTTACTCTCTGATTTCCACGTACCTGGGAGAGTGCCATGAGGAAGCGCTCCCTTGTGATGCCGTACTCCTTAAAGATTTCCTTCATGGTGCGTGAAGGATATTTGATCATGGCAAGGAAAAGGTGCTCGACGGATACGTATTCGTCACCCATTGCCTTTGCTTCGTCTTCCGCAAAAGTAAGAACCTTATTAAGATCCTGGCTTATGTGCATCTGCGCCGCACCGCTTCCCGATACCTTGACGCATTTTGCAAGGTAGTCCTCTGCGGTTTCAACGAAGTGTTCTTTATTGATCTCCATCTTCTCGATAAGCTTAAGGATCAGCGAATCGTCAATCTGAAGAAGGCTCACGAGGAGATGTTCCTGCCCGAGCTCCTGATTGCCGTATTCGGTACCGAGCTTCTCGACGCCGTTGATGGCTTCTATGGATTTTTGTGTAAACTTCTGTATATTCATAATCTGCCTCCTCTATAAGACGGAAACAATTTGTTTTATCTGTTCTATTAGAAATATAACACAGACTAAAAAGAATGCAATATCTCAATTATAAAAATTTGGGAAAATTCAAAGCATTCATGTACAGATCATTGAATGCAGGGTCCTCAGCCAGATTGATGACCGTGGGCTTGACGGGAATCCTTTCTCCTGTGGCATAGTGCAAGGCACCCGTTAGAGAAGTGTTTCCACCTGAAGTGCATTTACCTGACAACTGCCCGGGGATAAGTCCGATGGAAGATGCATCCGAAGGCTTCAGGAAATATCCGAAACCTCCCGCAAGGATCACTTCATCAATATCTTCAAAAGATACGGATGCCTTTTTACATATAATGTTAATGCCCGCATATATTGCGCCCTTGGCAAGCTGCATCGCCCTGACGGAATCCTGAGTTATATGCACGCTTCCGATATCTATTCCTTCATCAAAATACGGATCTTTCAAAAGTCCGGTGGAATCCATATATCCGCCCTTAAGAAGTCTTGAGGTAAGACTGATCATATCCGCACCCCATATGCCTTTGCAGGGACCGCCTTCAAATGCAGGTCCTGCGGCGGTTGCGGTGACATACAGGTGATCCTTGTTTCCCAGTGCGATCTCACCGTTTGTTCCCAGGTCACAAAGGAGCTTGTATTTATCCGAAGAACAAAGCTTTGCAGCCAGAACACCTGCGTAGATATCACTGCCCACAAATGCTGAAAACCCGGGGAGGATATGTGCTTTGAATTCTTTTCCGGAAACGGAGATACCGAGAGCGTCCTCAGAAATGTGATCTGCGGTAAAAGGTGCCGTACCTAAGGGCGCAGGGGTAAGTCCCCTTAAAAGATAGGTCATGGTGGTGTTTGCGGAGATGAAGATCTCGCATTCTTTGAAATTCTGATGAACCGAGAATTTATACAGTCCATTTTTGATCTCACTTATGACAAGATCCTGCATGGCCTTCAGCGTCTGAGGATCTTTGGACGCGGCAATTCTTGATATTACGTCAGCACCGTATTTTCCCTGAGGGTTTAAAACCGCATAGGAATCGATGGCTGAGCCGTCTGTACCTACAATTACCATGGCGATAGTGGTGGTTCCGATATCGACCAATATCACAGGAAATGAAAGCTGCAGGTTTTCTTTTTTCGTATCCGAAAAAGAGAGGATCCTGGTGTCTTCCTTAACCTCTCCGAAACATCTGCCGCAGCCCGTACAAATTGTGCATCTCGTTCCTTTTTTCATACCCGTTTATGATATCACACCGTGCCCTTTTCGTGGTATAATGTTAAGGTCTTTTTCTAATGGGGGCGTTGGGAAATTTCACATACGCCGGAGGTTTTAAATGTTTTGCAGAAATTGCGGAGCTAAGCTTGATGACGGTCAGCTGTTTTGCGTAGCATGCGGGGCTAAACTTGATGATTCGGTGCAGACGATTGAATCTGTACTGAGAGAGGAGCCTGAGCCTAAGAAAAAGCATGGAAAGACCGTTTTGCTTGTTCTTTTATTATTTGTATTTATCGGAATTCTTGTGGGTGGCGTGTTTGTTGCCAAGAAGTTTTATTCACCCGAAGCAAGGACTGCGAGATTTATAGAAGCAGCGGAAGAAAGTTACAGTTCGAAGGATTATGATGAGGCAATCGCCAATTACAGACTGGCACTTGCCATAACTCCCGATTCTGTTGAAGCTTACAAGGGACTGGTCAAGATCTATAAGAAGCTTGATGATACCGATTCACTCCTTGAAGTTTTAGAGGAAGCTTATAAAGAAACCAAGGATAAGTGGTTTAAAAATGAGCTCGAAGAACTTGAAGAGGAACTTGCTGCTGCGGAAGCTGCCGAAGTTCCCGCAGAGCCCGAGCCCGAACCGGAGCCCGATCCCGAGCCCACTGAAGTTGTTACCGCACCCAATCAGGCACCGGATACCACTCTTGCCGACGTTGGTGAGATCACCATTGATATGTGGTGCCCTGTCGTTGAATCCGATTCATATCGTCATGCGTTTGAATGCGCGATTGATGATATGGAAGAGAAATATCCGAATGTATATTTCAATTGGGAAGCATTTGAGGATGATTCATACAAGATCAAGCTTAAAGCTGCGGTTGCGGCCGGAGAACTTCCCGATATTATATATACCCGGTCGGGATCATATCTACAGGACTTTGTAGATGCGGGTGCGATTTATTGCCTCGATGAAGTTTACGATGAGTACAGCGATGAGCTTCCCGAAGTAATGCTGGATGGTTCATCGTATTACGGACATCATTACGGTGTTCCCATGAACATGAGCGTAGTACTTCTCTACGCAAACATGGACCTTCTTGAAGAAGCCGGATATGATGAGATTCCCGATACCTATAACGATCTGATACAGTGTTGCGAAGCGCTTAAGAAGAAAAAGATCACTCCTTTCGGAATCCCCGCAAATGAAGTATGGTGCGTATCCGAATATGTTGAGACATTCATGCTCCAGAATGCGGGAAAAGAAGAGTTATTTGATCTTTTCCTCGGAAACGAAACCTGGAATAATGACAGCGTAGCTCAGGCTATATACATATTCCAAGATATGATAGATGAGGGATATTTTAACTCCGATGCACTTTCTGCAACTTATGATGAAGTCCTCCGTGATTTCGAAGATGGAGAGTATGCTTTCCTCATAACGGGATCCTGGAACACAAGAAACTTTGAAGACTATTGCGATTTTACCGTGGGAATGAGCAGCTTCCCGGTTCTTAATTCAGAAAATGCAGATACCGGTTTGTTTATCGGAGGAACTATCGAGGTGCTTGCCGTAGCTGCAGATACTGCTTTCCCTGTGGCTACCGCACAGTATTGTTTTGAACTCGGAAGACTAATATGTCATTACGGATATCTTGACTGGTGCGGACTTCCTGCCTGGGAGACCTACGGAGATACTTCGAGCGTAGGTGAACTTACAGAGGAAGCAACGGATCTTATCATGGAAGCCGGAGGATTTGTTCCCTATGGTGATGTAGCCATGGATGAGGATGATTTAGAGGTTTATCATGGCTATATGTCCCTTATCTATGATGGCGAAATAGACGGTCAGGAATTCATAGAAGGACTTGAATCAGATATTAGATGATCGAGAGGCAGATAAATGTCACAGAAACAGTTTGATGATCTCAGAAAATTATACGAAACCTTCGAATACAGAAAATTCGAAACCAGGATCGAGGACGGAGAGCTCTTCGTAAGATACAGATTCTCCATCCCCGGACTCCGAGACTTCATGCCCGAGTGGAGATTTCCTCTTGGCGAAAGAAGCGTTGACCTGGACGATCCAATTTTAAAGTCACTTATATTCTCCCTGGGAATGGTTGAGACAATCAGCTATTACAAGACCGTATGTCCCGAGAGAGTAATCATTAAGTGCGGATCACTGTCTGCATCACAGAAGGACTGGTGGAGAAAGCTTTATTTTAACGGACTGGGAGAATTCCTGTACAGAAACGGAATCACTGTATCCGCAGACAGACTCGTTAAGTTTGAGTGCAACACCACCACCGACGATGAGCCCGCAGTTCTTCACGATGACAAGACCTATTCGGGATGCCTTGTTCCCGTGGGCGGCGGTAAGGACTCCGTTGTAAGCCTTGAGCTCCTTAAGGGAGAAGATATCACGACTTACGTCGTAAATGAGAACGCAACAGCAACCAACGTAATCGAGAAATGCTCTCACAAGAAGGGTGTATATACCGCAAAGCGTACTCTTGATCCTCAGGTCATCAAGATGAACGAAGAGGGATATATGAACGGTCATATTCCCATTTCCGCAGTCTTTGCATTCTCAGCTGTTATCACCGCATACCTGTGCGGATTTAAGTACATCGCTCTTTCAAACGAGACCAGTGCCAACGAAAGCACCGTTCCCGGAACCAAGGTAAATCATCAGTACTCCAAGAGCTATGAGTTCGAGCAGGATTTTGATGAGTATATCGCAGGACTAATCGATTCAGATATTCATTACTTCTCACTCTTAAGGCCTTTTACCGAGGTTCAGATTGCAGGCATATTTGCTGCAAAGGGCGGAGATTATTTCAAGGTATTCAGATCCTGTAACAGAGGAAGCAAGAAGGGCGTATGGTGCTGTGCATGTCCCAAGTGCCTCTTCGTATACATCATCCTGTCATCCTTCCTTCCCGAGGACGAGGTTGTATCCATATTCGGAGAAAAGCTTCTCGATAAGGAATCCCTGGATGAGAACTTCAGAGAGCTTGTAGGTCTTAACGAAAATAAACCCTTCGAGTGCGTAGGAACCAGAAGCGAAGTAGCAAGCTGCCTCACCGACTTCATCAAGAAGGGCGGAAAGAGCAAACTCACCGACCGCTACGAGAAAGAGATCCTCGCAATGCAGGCAACTCCCCTCGAAGAACTCCTGAAAGAGTGGTGCGATGAGAACTCTGTGCCCGCGGAATTCGTAGGAAGACTTAAAGAAGCTATTAAATAAGACATATAAAGGCGTCCGCGCCACCCCGCGGGACAATTATATAGTCAATAAAAAGCTCGCAGGTTTTATCCTGCGAGCTTTTAGTTTACTTAATTCTTATGAATTAGTTGAGAGTTACTGAACTCCATCCGTCCTTGGGAACGAGTGCGATGTAGGTCTTTCCGGGATTGATCTCAATCTCGTTACCGTTCTCATCGTAGTACTTGGTGATCTCATAGTCGAGCTTTTCGTTGCTGACTGCCTTTGACCAGGTGATCTTGATTGCTTCACCGTTGGTGATGTAATAACCGGTGGTATCTGTCTGGTTGTAGTAGAGATAAATCAGATATCCGTGCTCGTCATATACATAGTAGTCAGTGCACTGAAGAATAACGTTCTCGAAAGATACTACTTCGTTATCCTCACCGTCCTGCTGAAGATTTCCGTAAAGATAGAAATCGTAGGTTCCGGTGCTCTCGTTATATCTGAGATTTGACTGAGTGTGCTTAAAGGTAGGAATCTTAACGTTGGTAGCGGTCTGAGCATTGGTGTAACCCATCTCGGTAGGGGTCATGTCAGTTCCGTAATCCCTGAAAAGGAAGTGGGTATCTCTCATAGGAGCATATGCATTGTAGGTTGAAGAAATGCCTGCTGCCTGGATTCTGTCCTCAATCTGACCTGCAGTGGCGAACTCTTCGTAGAAATCAGCTCTTCCGAGGTCTATTCTTGAGAATCCGGCTGAGAGGTGATCGCAGTAAGCCTTTGCGACGTAGTCGTTGATGTAAACGGGACCGCCGTCGTGAACGAGGATCGCATTGTACTCACCGGCAAGGGGGATGTTGGTGGGACGGGTTGAACGGATGTTGCCCATCTGCTCAATGTTGTTCCAATCCTTACGGATGCACATAAGTCTGGTTACGCGATCGTTAGCGGTTGAGTTCATCAGCTCGTAAACGATGTCACACTCGGCTATTTCATAGTTAGGAAGAGATTCAACTTCGGCATCAACCATCATAGCGATGGGACGCTGATCTTTGAGATCCTTCGAAATAGGGAGTCCGGTGAGCTCCGAAAGATAGCAGTCAGCAGGAACTACAAATTCCTCGGCGTCAGGGGTCTGAGCGGGATCGGTGCTTGAGTCGGGACCGGGAACGTCTACGTTGATATCCTGTCCATCAAAGCCTCCGGGGGTGGTGTTAGTATCTCCGGTGTTGCCGCATCCTGCAAGGAGAGAAGCTCCGATGGCAAGAGTTGCAAACAGAGATATAAGTTTCTTATTCTTCATAAATTTTCCTCCGATGTGTGTTTTAAACACATGGCATATTATAGTGGGTAGTCAGTTTTTTTACAAGTTGGATAAAAAAAGCTTAATTAATCTTAAGGGAATCTTAAAGAACACCCTCAAACCCGCATAAATACTAAATAAAACGGGCTTAAAAATGCATTTTTATAACCACTCATATATTGTCATATATTCCTCAAATATGATACAAAATGAGTGACGAAAATATTAGGAAAACAATGTCCGGCGCGCATGCCGGATGAGTTAGAAAGAGTAATACTATGAAAAATTTAAAAATGTTTATTCTTGCCGCAGCAATTATTGTACTTGCGGCAGTTACCCCGGGAATGAAAGCGCAGGCTGCAAACACTTCACTTCCCGATACAACTCCTCTCTGGTTCGACGCAGAGTACTACGCAACCCGCTATCCGGATGTTAACGCAGTATACGGAGGAGCAAATGCAGCAACCTACGGCGGGTTTGATGCCGCAATGTGGTTCCACTATAAGAACTACGGTGTAAACGAAAGCAGAGTTCCCGCAGCAAGCGCAAATTGGTTCGATGCAGCATATTATGCAGCAACCTATCCCGATGTAGCAGCTGTTTACGGAAACGATGCAGAGAAGCTCTTCCAGCACTACATTCTTTTAGGAAGAAGCGAGCTCAGACGTCCCAATGCCGCGTATGTACATACCATGGCAAAGGACGGCACCATTACCGGAACCGTAAGCACTACCCAGCCCGTAACTCCCGCAGCGTCAACGACACCTGCCCCTTCTCAGGTAACAACAGGCGCAAACGGAGGAATATATTATCCTACCGGGGTTGCATTTAACGGATCACCTTATTACATCCTGGTAGACCGTACCTACAATGTCTGCAACGTTGTTACAGTCGGAGAGGACGGAACCTATTCACAGCTCGTAAGAAGCATGCTTTGTTCCACCGGTAGAGCTGGACACGGAACACCTTCAGGCACCTTCTCCATCTATGAGCACACCGCAGGCGGCGGTTGGGTGTACATGGCTGATGGAACCTGGGCTGTATGGGGAATGAGATTCCGTACGGGCGGATACATGTTCCACTCAGTGTGTTTCACACACAAAGGCGACCTTCTTCCCATTCCTGAAGAAGTAGCCGCACTCGGAAGCAAAGCATCCCTCGGATGTGTAAGGCTTTCCGTAGAAGACGCGATGTGGCTTTACAATCTTGTTCCTGACGGAACACTGGTCACAATCGGTAACTGATCTGGCATAATAACCTAAATAATAATCTTTTCCTTAAAAAAGGGCGGCCACATGTGGGCCGTTCTTTTTTGCTACCAAAAATGCATTTAATAAGGTATAATATTTCAGATTATGGGTTTTTATGCCCGGAATGGAATTAATTATGACAACAGACCATCTGTTTAACGATAAAAAAATACTTATATGGGGCTACGGAAGAGAGGGTAAATCCACCGAAAAGTGGCTTGAAGGACACACCTCTCCCGCAGCAGTTGAAATATCTTCCGCAACTCCCGAAGAGATGCTAAAAGGTGCAGGCGACGGATTTGATGTAATCATCAAAAGTCCCGGAATAGTCTGGCCTCCCAAAGCAGATTCATACTCGGCAGAAGATGCGGAGAGAATTGACAGGATCTCGGCCAAGATCACTTCCCAGACCGAAATCTTTATCAGCACTTTCAGGGATAAGACCATCGGAGTTACCGGAACAAAGGGTAAGTCGACCACAGTATCAATGCTTGCCCATGTCCTTTCCGAAACCTCCGGTAAGAAGGTTATCCTTGCAGGAAACATCGGACTTCCCTGTCTTGATTATTACGATGAGGCAGAGGGTGATTCCATCGTTGTTCTTGAGCTTAGTTGTCATCAGCTTAAGAATGCAAAGACCGCACCTCATATTTCCGTATTCTTAGATCTCTACGAAGAACATCTTGATTATTACGGAACCATGGAAGCCTACTTTGAGGCAAAGAGCCATATCGTAAGCAGGCAAGTCGCAGGCGATAAAGCATACATCGGAGAAAATGTTCCCGAGATCAAATCCGCATCAGAGCAGATAAGAGTCGTCCCTTCCGAAAGTGATATGGACGGAATCGAGCTTGAACTCTACGGTGACCATAACCGTATCAATGCATACTTTGTTAAGAAGATCTGCATGGAGAATTTCGGTATTTCGGAAAGCGAAGTCCTTGCAAGCCTTAAGTCATTTGAAGCACTTCCCCACAGAATGAAGAAGATCGGAACCTATGAAGGCATTAACTTCTATGACGATTCAATCTCAACCATTCCCGAAGCTGCAATAAGCGCCGCAACCAGCATTCCGGATGTTCAGGTCATTTTGGTAGGCGGAATGGACAGAGGTATTTCCTACACCGTTCTGGAAAACTTTATGAAGGAGCATGCGGAGTTTAAATTCATCTGCATGTACGCAACGGGTAAGAGGATCACGGAAGAGATCGGAACAGATCTTACCAATGTATATTACGAAGAAGATCTTGAAGGTGCAGTTAAGAAAGCATTCGAGATTACTGATAAAGGCAGAGGATGCATCCTTTCACCTGCTGCCGCATCATACGGATATTTCAAGAATTTCGAAGAACGCGGAGACGTATACGGAGAACTGGTAGCAAAGCATGGATCAGATAAATCTGTTTGAATATATGTCTGATAAAAATAAAGAGACCGAAAGTCCTCTTGCCGCAAGGATGAGACCCAGAACTCCCGAAGAGATCGTGGGTCAGGAAGAAATCATCGCACCGGGCAAGCTCCTTTACCGTGCTATCAAAGCGGACAAGATAAGTTCCCTGATTCTCTACGGCCCTCCCGGAACGGGTAAGACCACCATTGCCAAGGTCATCGCAGGTGCCACAAGATCAAGATTTATATCGATCAATGCAACCACTGCGGGCAAGAAGGATATGGAGGATGCGGTTAACGAAGCCAAGAGCATCCTCGGGATGAATTCGCAGAAGACGATTCTTTTTATCGACGAGATACATCGTTTCAATAAAGGACAGCAGGATTTCCTCCTTCCCTTTGTTGAAGACGGAACCGTAACACTTATCGGTGCAACCACTGAGAATCCCTACTTTGAGGTAAACGGCGCTCTTATAAGTCGCTCAATGATATTTGAGCTTAAGCCCCTCAGTATGGACAATGTCAGGACTCTTCTGAAGATTGCGGTAACTGATTCCGACAGAGGAATGGCAAATTATAATCCGTACATCGATGACGAAGCACTGGATTTTATAGCAGATGTTGCAGGGGGAGATGCAAGACATGCGCTTAACGCACTGGAACTTGCAATCCTTACAACCGACCCTGACGTAGAAGTAAGAAGTGATTATTCTGATACCGTTACAGGTCCTTCGGACGTTAGTAAACCGGGCATCCACATCACCTTAGATGTAGCCCAGGAATGCATCCAGAGGAAAGCGGTAAGATACGATAAGACCGGAGACAATCACTACGATACCATCTCTGCTTTTATAAAGAGCATGAGAGGTTCCGACCCGGATGCAGCGGTTTATTATCTGGCACGTATGCTTGATGCGGGAGAGGAAGTAAGCTTCATCGCAAGACGTATCGTGATATGTGCGGCAGAGGATGTAGGTACTGCAGATCCAAATGCACTTGTTGTTGCAAACGCAGCATTCGAAGCGGTGATTAAGGTGGGAATGCCGGAAGCCCGTATTATTTTGTCGGAAGCGGCTATATACGTTGCGACGGCGCCTAAATCAAATGCGGCAATCTGTGCCATAGACGAAGCCCTTGAAGAGGTCAGGTCCACGGGAAGTCTTGCAATTCCCACACACCTTCAGGATGCGCATTACAAGGGAGCCGCAAAGCTCGGACACGGCATCGGATATCAGTATTCACATGATTTTCCGAATCACTATTGTAATCAGCAATATCTGCCCTATGAACTTGATGGCAAGGAATTTTTCAGGCCTGACGGTCAGGGGTATGAAATAAAAATCAAAGAGCATTTTAAAAAGATAAAAGGTAAGGAGAACTAAAATGGGTGTAAATGAAGAAGCACTTGCAGCACACGAGAAATGGAACGGAAAGCTTTCAACAGAAGCTAAGTCCAAGGTAGATTCAAGAGAGGCACTTGC
>JAEEGL017014620.1_pt1 | contig 12607 bp, 12 predicted proteins | sample 9134231 | NCBI WGS metagenome assembly JAEEGL01 (sample SAMN16246548, study PRJNA631951) | gut metagenome | biome: gut microbiome; feature: rumen; material: fiber-attached | host: Bos | place: Iran: Karaj | collected 2018-10
ATGTATCCAGAAATTAGAAGAATTAGAAAACCACATGGATACTATGTTGATCTTTCAGAAAAATTATTAGAATTAAAGAAAGAATTAATTCATATCTATACTGGAAAATAAGGAGATTTTTATGAGTTTTAATGCTGAGCTTGAAGCAAATAATGTAATTAATTACATTAGAAAGTATTATGAAGAAAATCATTTAAAAGGAGCAATACTAGGAATTAGTGGTGGCAAAGATAGTGCAGTTGTTGCAGCTATTCTAGCAAGAGCAATAGGAAGTGAAAATGTAATTGGCGTTACTATGCCATGCCATTCAAATGAAGAAGATAGAGAAGATGCAAACCTTGTTGCATCTCATTATGGTATTAAAATGGTAAATTATGATTTAACTAATGCCTATGATGCTTTTAAAGGAGAGCTTTCTGGTCTAGGTGAATATATCACTGAAGAACAATTAACAAATAGCGATATTAATATTAAGCCAAGATTAAGAATGCTTACTTTATATTATTTAGCAGCACTATACAGTTCCTTAAGAGGTGGCACATATATTGTTGCGGGTACTTCAAATAAAAGTGAACTTTATGTAGGATACTTTACAAAAGGTGGAGATTCAATTCATGATATTGGAATATTAAATGATTTTACAGTATCTGAAGTAATTAAAATTGGTGAATATTTAGATGTACCAAGGAAGGTATTATATAAAGCTCCATCAGATGGACTATCTGGTATGACAGATGAAGATAAACTTGGAGTTACATACGAAAATATTGAAAAATACATTTATGGAGAGCCTTTAGATGAAGAGTCTAAAGATAAAATCAGAAGGCTGCATGATGCAAACAAGCATAAGTTTGTTGAACCTGCATATAAGAGATTAAAGATTGGTGTATTTGTTGGAACATTTGATCCGGTTCATAAAGGACATACTCATATAATTAATTATCTTCTAGCAAATAAATATGTTGATAAAGTGTTAGTAATACCTACAAATGCATATTGGGACAAAAATCCAAATGTATCTCTAGAAGATAGAATTAATATGTTTAAATTCTTTGAAAATGAAAGGGTAGAAGTAAATACAACACTTAATAACTATCAGTATACCTATGAAATATTTAGAGAACTAAGAAAACAATACCAAAATGACAATTTGTATCTAATAATTGGTGCTGATAACATTATCAAATTCAATGAGTGGGATCATTATGAAGAATTATTAGAATGCAATGTAATAGTTTTAAATAGAGATAATATCAATATAAAAGAATATGTTGATAGATTTAATCAAAAAGACAACTTTATAATAGTTGATAATTTTGATTATGTACCAATCTCATCAACAAAACTAAGAGAAAACATTCTTTCAGATGAAGCTAAATCTTATCTTGATGATAGAGTAGTAAAATATATTGAAGAGCATAATCTATATAATAAAAACGGTAATGAATAATCATTACCGTTTATTTTTATTCTAATTATTTACTATGAATATCTATTTGGGTATATGGAACACTAATATTTGCTTTGTTCATTGCTTCTAAGATAGTTCTAAATGAACTTCTTTTAACTTGTCTTTTATTTTCAGGATTACATGTTACTTCGATTAAATAATTTATTGATGAATCTGCGAATTCATCTACATCTAAATATCTAGAATCATCAACATTTTCTAATTTTTTAATATTTTCTATTATTTCATTAATAAACTTTTCTGCATCCTTAAGAGATATTTCATAAGGTAGGGGAATACGCAAATATATTTTGTTTGATGTTACTTCAACAAATTCTATGTTTCTATTTGCTATAGATATTTCGTTTTGACTTGCTAAGTCTTTTATTTTAGTAGTCTTAAGACCAATTGCTAATACTTTTCCTTCAACACCATTATATTTAATAACATCTCCAACATGAAAATAATTATCTGAAAGAATATTAAAGCCTCTAATTATATCTTTTAATGCATCTTGTACAGCAAGACCTATAATAGCTCCCATAATTCCAACACCAGCAAGTAGTGATGATACATTAATATCATTTACTTGAAGTACTATAAGAAGTGTGATTATTATAAATATATATCTTATAATACTTTTAACCATCTTAATATAGGTTTTGCCTTTATTACTTAAACTATTTTCAATATTTTTGCTTTTAAAAAACCTATTTACAAAACCATTTACAATATTGTAAATAATAATACTTATAACAATTACAACAATTGAAGAAACAATTTTCGAACCATTAATATATTTCTCAATTTCACCTAAATATTTATCCATATATATTCACCTCAACAATAAAATAGCATAAATATTAGGTTTTTTCAATCAAAGATTTTTTAAAAATAACTATACATTTATTTTTTTTTTGATATAATAAACGTGAAAAGGAAGGTAGACATTATGCAAAAGTTTAATTATCATTCACACACAAATAGATGCGGCCATGCAGATATTAATTATACAGATGAAGAATACGTTGAAGACTATATAAAAATGGGGTTTAAAAGAATTGCATTTACAGATCATGCACCACAAAAAGATAGAATAGACAGAAGAATGAACATTAGAATGGATTATCGTTTTAAAGATAATTATTTAAATGCTGTAAATGAACTTAAAGATAAATATAAAGATAAAATAGAAATTAAATCAGGATTTGAGATAGAATATTTGCCTGGACAAGAAGAAAACCTAAAAGAGCTAAAAGAAGAATCAGACTTCTTAGTTTTAGGTCAGCATTTTGTATATAAAGAAAATGGACAAGACTTAGCAATAATGAGTCATAATGATATTTATGAAAGAGAACTTGATACATATGCTGAATATATTGATACTGCAATGAAACTTAAGCTTCCAAATTATGTAGCACATCCAGATTTATTTATGCTTTCAAGAAAGGAATTTGGTCAAAAGGAAAGAGAGATAACTCATAAAATTTGTAAATCAGCTCAAAGACATCATATTCCTCTAGAAATTAATTTAAATCATATTTTTGGAAGAACATATAATATCGGAAAATTATTAAATGATGACCCATTTAAAACACAAGTTGAAAGACTAGAAAATGTAAAATACCCATGTAGAGAATTTTGGGAAATAGTATCTGAGTATAATATAGATGTATTATATGGATTAGATACACACTATAGAGGACAAATACCTCGTTTTAACGAATTAGTTAAACTAGCTAATATAATTATAGGAGAAGACACAGTAAAAAAACTACACTTTATTGATATGTAGAGGAGATTTACAATATGGATAAAAGAAGAGTTTTTGGTGTAATAGTTATATTTATTCTCATAATTATAATCATATGTCAGCTAATAAATATATTTGCACCAAAGAAGAAAAAACAACCGGTAGAAGATGAGGTTGTTTTTGAACAAAATTATATCGATGTTGGAAATGTATCATATTCAACTCTTGAAACAGAGCCTGATGATACAACTATACCTATAGAAGAAAACAATGCCTTTTCATTAGATCCGGCTGATAATCAATATGAATCAAAGCCAAATAGAGATAGCGAAAAAGTAACACTTTCAATAGAAGAAGGAACTTTAACAACTACAGGTTGTACTCTAATAATAAAAGATGAAAATGCAATTCCATATGGCTGGGGTGAAGCATACCTAATTCAAGAAGTAACAGAAAACGCATATGGAGAATTAAAACCTAAAAATGAACTTGTTTTTACTGATATAGGATATGTTCCAAATCAAGAAAATATAATTAAACAAAGAATTAATTGGAATAATTTTTATGGTTCCTTAAAACCAGGAAAATATAGATTGGTAAAACCTATGTATGATCCAGATACAGAAGGCTATATAAATTTTATGGTAGGATTCGAAATAAAATAGGGGGATTTTATGGAAGAAACATTTGGGAAAATCAAAGATGAATTACAGAACTATGACATTGAAATAGAAGAAGCGTTTGATGAGATATTAGAATGCGGAATTCAAGATGATGTCGAATGTTTTGATATTGAAATATTTTTTGATCCAGCAGGAGATTTATCATTAACGCTATATTCTACTGATGGATATGACGAGGTATTTAAGAACAAAGATAATATGCTAAATGAGTTTGCGGGTTCTAAAGTACTTATTAAAAATATGGATTTAAGAAAATATAAATTAAGTAAAATGAAAGATAGCGATTATGATGATTTAAGCGACATGATTTTTGAAACACTTAAAGGAATGCTTGAAAATCAAGCTATTAAAGTTGATATACCGGTCTATCTTTTATTTCATGATTCTACAATGAAATTTGACCTTATATCAGATGAATGGATAGATCTTTTTTAATAATTTACATAAAACTTGCACATACTAATAAAATGTGCTATAATCCTTTGAGCGATTATAGAAGACTAATATATATATAAATATTTAAAAGAAAGAGGTTATTATTTATGCATACGAGCATAAGAGGGATTGTAAAAATCGAGGATTCTTATCTCTTGATTCACAGAAAGAAGCTTCAAGAAGACGGAACCTTAAGAGAGTATTACGTTATCCCTGGAGGAAAAAAAGAAAAGTTAGAAACAGATGAAGAAACTCTTGTAAGAGAGATGAAAGAAGAAGTTGGAATTAAAATCAGTGTTGGTGATAAGCTATTTAGCTTGGAATCTTCTTACGATGATAGTGTACAAATTTTTTACAGTTGTAATTATGTTTCTGGTGAAATAGGAACTGGAGACGGAGAAGAAAAATATCGTGTATATAAAGAAGGAGAATTATTCGAGGTTACTCTTATTCCTTCTAGTCAAATATCATCAATTAATCTAGTACCAAAAGAAATTAAAGATGTAATAAGTGAGTAATATGGCTGATAAGGTTAGAAGAAGAAATTATAGCTATTTTATTATTAAGCCAGATGGAATTAGATTTTTTGATAGAATTCATGATAAGCTTTCTGAAGAATTTGATATAGTTAGATATTTTTATATTGAAGATTATAAATCAATTACTGACTATGTATATATAAAACACTATCAGGAAAAAGGCGAAGCTTTTAAAAGAGGATATGAAAGTTACTTAGATGCACTAACATCTATGTATGGAAATCATGCTGTTTTAGCTATGGTATCAACACTTACCAAAAATGAGGATTTTGAATCATTTAAACAAAGAGTTTTTAATACAAAACAAGAATTAAGAAAAGAATTAATAGACCCCAATGTTGCTGTTATTTCAAATATACCATCAAAAGAACCTCAAAATACGGTTAGAGTAGTTGATGAAAAAGGAACTGAAATAAAACAAAGATTATTTACTAAACCAGGTCATTATAGAATTAATAAATTTGATGTAATTCATTCACCTGATTTAGAAGAAGAATCAACCAGAGATGAAATTAGAATGCTTATTAAATCTGGAGTAATTGACTTTAAAAATGTTATTGATAAGAAATCATTAAGGGATATCTTAAGATTTAAAACTCTAGAAGGATTCGATAATTCGTTTTTTGTTGAAAGAGAAGAAGCAGAACAAGATGAACATGAAGCTATATAGAAAAAGACTAGTTAAACTAGTCTTTTTTTATTGTAATTTAATCAAAATGTAACCGTATTTTTATAGTATTAGACTTTTTATAATGATATGATAATTAATGAATTATTATAAAAGGGGTTATTATGCTTAAGCAGTATCTAGACTTAAGAACTCAAGATTTCATGGACAGAAGCTATGGAAAAACTAGACAGCATAAAGAAGAAATTCTAGACGAATTTAGAGAATATTTAAAAGGCTTCGGAAGAAATGTTGATGGTAAAGTTATAATTTCATATGACATAGCTATAAGTATTTTAAATGCTGCATTAAGCAATAGAATACCTTTATTGCTAGATAAATCTGATATTGTTGATGGATTAGATGTTGATCAGGACTTTGCTGAAAACAAGAGAACTTGTTTTGATAAAGAGTCTGATGTTATTTTAGTACATAAACTTCAGTATTTGCCTCAGCAAGATACAATTAAAACTTTTGATTCAACAAAATATCAAGAATTTATTCAGTTTGTTGATCCAAAAACTCAAATTAGTCATAAAGTACCATATGTACCCGGAAATGATACAATTCATTTTACGCTAAATTGTCCAGTGGATAATCATATGTATGGTAATGACTGGGATCATTATCCTTATGCAGTTCTTGTTCCATTTGACAGAATAGATAAAGCTACATTATTAGATACTAAAACCGAAGACACATATTTTGATGGAGATACTTATTTAGGACAGCTTTATTACATCTTATGTCCTAAAGGAGAAGCATCATATGTTGGAGCTCATAATCCTCATGCAAGAGTTATCGAGTATGAAGGGATAAGTTTAAATAAGGCAATAAAAGCTTTAATTTCATATACAGGAAGAAAAGCTAAAGAATATGGAGCATTTGGCTGGGGAAGAGATTTTGAATACTTCCCACAAGATAGAGATGAAAAAACACTTTTTGGTTTATTTGATAAAGAAGAATTGCCACATTTAGATACAATTCATTCTGAGTCAAAATATATGACAAGAAGAATGTGGAAAAGAGAATACAGAGCGCTTATGGCACTTCTAGAATACAACAATGAAAATAACATTGATATGCCTGATGAGATGATTATGCCAGGTCTTTTGTTTGGAAGAGCATATTCTGTTCCTGGAAATGTACCAGTAAGCATAGAACTTTATAAAGAATTTGTAGTTCCACTTCTTAAGGAAAATGGATATGAAGTAGATGAAAAATTCTTTGAAGGAATAGAAGAAGATGGAACCATAAAATCTATTACTTCTAGATATAGTGTAAGCTATGGATGCGAAATACCTGAAGTATATGCACCAAAGTGGGAAAATGAATTAAGAAATAGATCAATAGATTTAATCAAAAAAACATTATTAAAAAGAAAATTAAAGGAGGAAGAAATTAAATAATGGATATAATGGATATCATTTATACAATTCTTGGATGGTTTGGAATTTCAGGAATTATTGTATTTATTGCTGATATTATTCTTTTTATTAAAGCAATAAAAAAATCAAATAAAATTGAGAAGAAATCAATTGGAATATTTTTCTCAATAGTAACATTTGTTGGCATTTTGATTTTATCATTTATATTCTCAATTAAATGTTCTTGTGGATTTCCAAGGCTTGGAATCCCAGCATTAATTATTTTAGGAGCAAGTATAATTCTTGACTGGATTCTTTTATTTAAGTTTTTGAAAAATCCAAGCTACAAACACGTTTGCATTATAATTTTATTAATTATTATTGAAGCAGGAGTAGCTTTGGGTATAAATATGGTATTTCCTGAGAATTATCATCAAAATATTCCAACTATTTAATAATTAGAATTAAATTATTGAAAAATAAGCATTTTCATGGTAAAATAGATAATCATATTGAAATTTTTAAAGGAGATTATTATGTTTAAATTACACTCAGAATTTAAACCAACTGGCGATCAACCTGAAGCAATTGATTATCTAGTAAATGGATTAAATAGCGGTAAAAAATTTCAAACATTACTCGGCGTTACTGGTTCACGGAAAAACTTTTACGATGGCAAACATCATAGAAAAAGTTCAAAAGCCAACGCTTATTTTGTCACACAACAAAACATTAGCGGGGCAACTTTATTCTGAATTTAAGGAGTTCTTTCCGGAGAATAATGTCGAGTATTTTATTTCTTATTACGATTATTATCAGCCGGAAGCTTATATTGCTTCTAGTGATACATATATTGAAAAAGATGCATCTATTAATGACGAAATAGATAAACTTCGTCATAGTGCAACAGCATCTTTATTCGAAACAAGAGATACTATAGTAATATCATCAGTTTCTTGTATATATGGTTTAGGAGATCCAATAGATTATGAAAATATGGTTGTTTCTCTAAGACCTGGAATGCAAAAAGATAGAAATGCTATTATGAAAAAGCTTATTGGAATGCAATATTCAAGAAATGAAATCGATTTCAAAAGAGGTACTTTTAGAGCTAAAGGTGATATTCTGGAAATCTTTCCATCAAATGAAGATGAAAAAATTATTAGAGTTGAATTTTGGGGAGATGAAATTGAAAAGATTCAAGAAGTTAATCCAATTAATGGAAAACCTATTGGTTTAAGAAATCATGTTATGATATTTCCTAATTCACACTATGTTACATCAAAGGAAAAACTAGATAAAGCTATAGTTACAATAGAAGAAGAGTTAGAAGAAAGAATAGAATATTTTAAATCTAAAAACAAATTAATTGAAGCACAAAGAATTGAAGAAAGAACTAATTTTGATATTGAGATGCTTAAAGAAACAGGCTTCTGTCAAGGTATAGAAAACTATTCACGTCATATAAGTGGCCGTGAACCTGGAAGCCCTCCATTTACACTTTTTGATTATTTTCCAGATGATTTCTTACTTTTAATTGATGAATCACATGCAACAATACCACAAGTAAGAGCAATGTATAATGGAGATAGATCAAGAAAGGAATCATTAGTTGAATATGGATTTAGACTTCCATCTGCTTTTGATAATAGACCTTTAAAATTTAATGAATTTGAAGAAAGAATAAATCAATGTATATTTGTTAGTGCAACTCCAGCAGACTATGAAAAAGAACATGCTAAAGATAATGTTGTAGAACAAATAATTCGTCCGACAGGTCTTTTAGATCCAAAGATTGAAGTTAAACCAACAGAAAATCAAATCGATGATTTAATGGATCAAATAGCAGAAATAACAGCAAAAGGTGATAGAGTTTTAGTTACAACTCTTACTAAAAAAATGGCTGAAGATTTATCGGCATATCTAAGAAATGCTGGAATAAGAGTTAGATATATGCATTCTGATGTTAAATCATTAGAAAGATTAGAAATAATAAGAGATTTAAGACTTGGAAAATTTGATGTTTTAGTTGGTATTAACCTTTTAAGAGAAGGTTTAGATATTCCTGAAGTTTCATTAGTAGCAATATTAGATGCTGATAAAGAAGGATTTCTTCGTTCTGAAAGATCTTTAATTCAAACAATAGGAAGAGCAGCTAGAAACTCAGAAGGAAAAGTTATAATGTATGCAGATGAACTTACTGAGTCTATGGAAAAAGCTATTTCAGAAACAAATAGAAGAAGAGCAATTCAAGAAAAATATAACGAAGAACATGGAATAACACCACAGACAATTAAAAAATCTGTTAGAGATAGCGTTAAAGCTACAATTGTTGAAGAGATTAAAGATAAATTTGATATATCTAAAGATGAATCAATTGAAGATGTAATTAAGAAGATGAACGACGAAATGATTAAATATGCTTCTCAAATGGAATTTGAAAAGGCTGCAGAGTTTCGTGATAAGATAAAAGAACTTCAAAATTATGTTGAAGATAGACAATTAGATATAACTGTTAAAGAGTAATAAAACATACTTATATAAAAAAGCAAAGATCAGTTTTAATCTTTGCTTTTTTCTTTACTTATAAGCCTTTTAGTGATATAATGTAAAACGAATTTTGTGAAATTTAAGAAAATAATATATACCGCTAGATATATGGAGAATAAATATGAACGATAAGATAGTAATTAAAAATGCAAAAGTGCATAATTTAAAGGATATTAGCCTAGAGATACCAAAAGATAAACTTGTTGTTGTAACGGGACTTTCTGGTTCTGGTAAATCATCTCTAGCATTTGATACATTATATGCAGAAGGACAAAGACGTTATGTAGAGAGTTTGTCTTCTTATGCAAGACAATTCTTAGGATTAATGGAAAAACCAGATGTAGAGTCAATTGACGGATTGTCTCCAGCGATTTCAATAGATCAAAAGACTACATCAAATAATCCAAGATCAACAGTTGGAACTGTAACAGAGATATATGACTTTTTTAGATTGTTATATGCAAGAATTGGTGTTCCATATTGTCCAAATTGCGGTAAAAAAATAGAGAAACTATCTTTAGACCAAATTATAGATAATGTATTTGAATTAGAAGAAGGAACAAAAATTCAAGTATTAGCACCTATAGTTAGAGATAAAAAGGGTGAATTTAAAAAGACTCTAGAAGATATGACTAAGGAAGGCTTTGTAAGAGCAAGAATAGATGGTGAACTTCATGATCTAGCAGAAGATATAGAACTAGATAAGAATAAACGTCATAACATAGATATTATTGTTGATAGATTAGTTGTTAAAGAAGAAATTAGAAACAGATTAGCAGAATCAGTAGAAACAGCTATGAGAGTATCTAATAATTTAGTAAAAGTAGATGTACCAGGTAGTGAAGAAAAACTATATAGTGGAAATTATGCTTGTCCAGATTGCAATATTAGTTTTGATGATATTACACCAAGAATGTTTTCATTTAACAATCCGGTTGGAGCATGTCCAGAATGTACTGGTATTGGATATCTCATGAAAATGGATGAGGACTTAATCATTCCTGATAAATCTAAAACTTTATATGATGGAGTAAAATGCTTTGGTGCAAGTACATTAAAAAGAGGCGATACAATGGCTAAGATGTACTTTGAAAGTATAGCTAAACACTATGGAGTAGATATATCAAAACCAATTAAGAAACTTCCAAAGGACTTCTTAGATAAGATTTTATATGGTACTGGTGATGATGAAATTGATTTCGTTTACGAATCAGTAGCTGGCGTAAGAACATTTACTCAAGCGTTTGAAGGCGTACTTCCAACACTTGATAGAAGATACAAAGAAACAAAATCTCAAGGTATGAGAGATTTCTATGAAATGTATATGAGTTTTTCACCATGTAATTCATGCCATGGAGCAAGACTTAAGCCAGAAGTCTTATCAATCAAAGTTGGCGGTTTAAACATTAAAGAATTAACAGATATGCCAATATCAAAAATTATTAAGTTTATAGATGGAATAAGACTTAATAAAAAAGATGCAATGATTGCAGATATGATATTTAGAGAATTAAGACAAAGACTACAATTTTTAGTTGATGTTGGACTAGATTATTTAACACTTTCAAGAAGTGCAGGAACGCTTTCTGGCGGTGAAGCGCAAAGAATTAGACTTGCAACTCAAATTGGATCAGGACTATCTGGAGTATTATATATATTAGATGAACCATCCATAGGACTTCATCAAAGAGATAATGATAAACTAATTCAAACACTAAAAAAATTACGTGATTTAGGAAATACCTTAATAGTTGTTGAACATGATGAAGATACAATGAGAGCTGCTGATCAAATTATAGATATTGGTCCAGGAGCAGGCGTTCATGGTGGTGAAGTAATAGGACAAGGAACAATTGAAGATATTATAAATTCACCAAGATCTATTACTGGTAAATATTTAAGTGGTGAAGAAAAAATTGAAGTGCCTAAAAAGAGAAGAAAAGGTAATGGAAAGTTTATTGAAATAATAGGTGCACAAGAAAACAATTTAAAGAAAATAGATGTAAAAATCCCACTTGGTGTATTTAACTGCGTAACAGGTGTATCTGGAAGTGGTAAATCAACTCTTATTAATGAAATTCTTTATAAATATATAACAAGAGAGCTAAATGGTTCAAATGAAAAACCGGGTAAGTTTGAAAAGATAAAAGGAATATCAAATATTGATAAGATTATTAATATTGATCAATCACCAATTGGTAGAACGCCACGTTCAAATCCAGCAACTTATACAGGTGTGTTTGATATGATTCGTGAAGTATTTGCTGGAACAAATGAAGCAAAATTAAGAGGATATCAAAAAGGTAGATTTTCATTTAATGTTGAAGGCGGTAGATGCGAATCATGCCAAGGTGACGGTATGATTAAAATTGGAATGAACTTCTTACCAGACATTTATGTTCCATGCGATGTATGTAAAGGAAAAAGATATAACAGAGAAACTCTAGAGGTAAAATATAAAGGAAAGTCTATTTCTGATATATTGGACATGACTGTTGAAGACGCATTAGAATTTTTTGGAAACTTTCCAAGAATTAAACAAAAAATCCAAACATTGTATGATGTTGGATTAGGTTATATTACACTTGGCCAACCATCAACTACTTTATCTGGTGGTGAAGCGCAAAGAATTAAACTTGCAACAGAACTATCAAAAAGAGCAACTGGTAAAACATTATATATTTTAGATGAGCCAACAACTGGACTTCATATTGATGATGTTCATAGATTAGTTGATATTCTTCAAAGATTAGTAGATACAGGCAATACTATTATAGTTATTGAACACAATTTAGATTTAATTAAAACAGCAGATAATATTATTGATCTAGGTCCAGAAGGTGGAGATGCAGGTGGAACAATAATAGCTACAGGAACACCTGAACAAATAGTTAAATGCAAAGAATCATATACAGGGCAATTTTTAAAGAAATATTTAAAATAAAAAATAGTTTTGATATAATTACAAAAGTTTAAACTTAAAGGAGATTATATGGCAAACAAAGTAATCGGAATTGAAGGACTTGTTGGATCAGGGAAAACAAGTATATGCAGAGAATTAATTAAAAGATATCCAAATACAGTTTTATTGAATGGCGGTAATTTATATAGATCTATTGTTTATGCTATGATGAAAAACGGAAGCAAACTTGAAGAATTAAAA
>JAEEGL010199710.1_pt1 | contig 12606 bp, 17 predicted proteins | sample 9134231 | NCBI WGS metagenome assembly JAEEGL01 (sample SAMN16246548, study PRJNA631951) | gut metagenome | biome: gut microbiome; feature: rumen; material: fiber-attached | host: Bos | place: Iran: Karaj | collected 2018-10
CACGTGCCCGGCGTGGACCTCTATCAGTTCAGCGACTTCAGGGCCGTCTCCACCGTCGACCTGGTTGACAGGAGGGAAGGGGCCGTGTGCGTGGGGCTGTCAAGGGCGGACGGGTCCCTCTCCGGCAGCGTCTCGTTCAGGTTCTCTGGAGGGATGATGGTCCGCATCGAGTCGGATTCCCCCTCCTCGGAGATGAGACGGATGGCACGGGACGCCGTCATGGCCAAGGCTGTACGCAAGAACATAAGGGACTGCTTCAGGCCGGTCCCCGTGAGGCCTGTCAGACAGCAGGCCGCCAGGGGGCTGAAGCCATGAAAAAACTCCCCGTGTATCTCTACAAGGGGAGCCATCTTTAACATTTTTTCATTATGAATCCCCATGAAGGGGCTAACAACGGTGCAAATATGGTAAATAAAATAATCAATCCAAAATAAATCAGCGGCATGGCGGAGAAAGTGGATATCGGATCGTTGCGCTCGGCGGCCTACGTGCCGACGGCGGAGGACTACCGGCAGCTCGAGGAACACGTCCTCGCGTGGTCGTCGCTGGTCGTCCCGGACATACGAATGGTGCGAACCCCGGAGGAGGTCTCCGACGCCGGGCTTCGCAAGCAGATACTGAAGCGGCGGAACATCAAGGGCTGGTATGATGCCCTCGGGTGTGAGACCGTCGTCTACCTGCCGAACCTCGTGGCTGACGGACATCACATGTACGCCAACTTCGAGCGCGTCCTCTTCCACGAGGTCGTGGAGCACGGCGGGCTGCTCGCCCTCCTGGGCGAGGGGACGTACGGGCATCTCTGCACGAAGGTGTGGGACGCCATGTACGAGGCGGACAGGAACACGTACATCAACCTCACGCTCGGCGATCCCGACATCCGGTCGGACCGCATAGCGGCCGCCGCGGAGTTCATTGAGCGTACGGCCGAGTCCCTGGGGAACCGTGACTATCCAGGATGGGAGAAGGCGTTCTCGAGGTGGATATTCATAATGGAGCGTTTCCACGAGACCGTCGGGGAGTCCTGGGGCCTGCGCAGGATGTCCAGGAACGACCTTACCTTCTGCCTGGCCAGCGCCCTGCGGAAGCGCCGCCGGATGAAGAAGTACAACGTCCCCACCCTGCCCCTCGAGAACCTGAACCGCATCGTAAACGACGAGATCGTGGGCCTTACCTCGCAGTTCCGCGGGGCCGTGCGCCGCGACTTCGACATGACCTTCAAGCTCGGCCGCATCCCGAACGTGCTGCTGCACTCGTCCCCCAGGGTGAGGGACCTCCCCATGGAGATCCGTACCGCGGCGCTCTTCGGGAGCGACGAGGACGACAAGCTCGAGCGCCATCCATACCGGGCCTCCGACCTGAAGGACCTCCTCCTGGGACTCCATTCGCCCCTGGCGGTTTTCAACTCCAAGCAGGTGGACAAGGACACGTCCGTAGTCGTCCTCCTGGACAACAGGAGCACCAGCACCGGTGACGGCCTGAAGCATTTCGTCGCTCCGATGACGCCTTTGGTGAATTCCGACGGCTATGCCGTGATGAACATCGACTCGGTCTATCCCAAGAACGACATACAGATATTCTACTGGATCACGAAGCTCGACCAGAACACCGGCCGGCCGAGGTTCCTGCGTTACGTCAGGGAAGACTTCTTGAAGGCGTACCTGGAACCGGCAGCCTCGCGCATGACGCACTATTACGAGAGGAAGATCCGTGAGAAGCTGGAAGAAAAAGCAGAGTCCTTCAGCAAATGGCGGTCCAATTCCGCCAAGGTTGATGAAGAACTCAAGGACTTGCAGGCTGACTACGAAAAAGTCAAGAGCCAGATCGTCCTCGCGACAAATGTAGTAAATAAATTCTATTTAGGCAAGGAACTGGACCTTAATCCCGGTGTTCCCGGCAACCATTTCCGTCTCGTGGACGGCAAGGATCTCTATGACCGTGACAAGGCGCTGGACGAGGGCGTGCTGCGTGCCCATCCCGACCCCGAGCGCACCTGCCGCACGGCCGGCTTCCGTCCTCCCGTCAGGGAGCGCGAACCCGTCGTGACGAAGCTCCGTCCGCGCAGGGCGCCGGTCATCCCCGGAGCGCCGAAGAAGAAGCTCTGACGCCAAAGGAATAGCCCCCGTGGCCGTGATGGCCGCGGGGGCTTTCCGTTCGGAGCGGTGTGACCCGCCTTATGCCTTGACGGACTCCTTGCGGAACTCCTTCAGCTGCTTCTCCAGTTCGAGGGAGATCTTGCGGGCGCGGAGGCCGGCTGCCTTGTTGCCCTTCTCTGCGAAGGCCTGGGCGTTAGCGTTGAACTGTTCTGCGTTTGCGTTGATTGCTTCGATGAGCTTCTTCATGATGAATGTGTTTTTAATTGTTGAACTTATAATATCATTTCTCCAGTTTATACAGGATTTTCCAATAGTATTTCCCTTCGGCGTCCTTTGCGAAGAGGAGCCAGACGGACATGTCGTCCTTCAGCCATCGCATCAGTGCAAGTTCCTTGCCCGGTTCGATCGCGTTCATCAGCGCTTCCGGCAGGACTACGTCCTTCCCTTCGCCGTATCTCTCGCAGAAGGCGTCTTTGATCGTCGAGCAGTCGGCGAGCACTCCCCGTGCGAGTTCCTCCGGAGCCCCGATGCTCATCACCTCGATCACCTTCACCACCTGGCCTTCCCCGGTCATCGCGGCGACGCAGTCCACCGGGGTCAGGAGCGCCTCGTCCTTTATGATGTCATCGACCTTCTCGGGCCATATCACGGCCACCGTGCCGTCGTACTTGGCGTTCTGGAAGGTCTGCGTGGCGAACAGTTCGTCGATGGTGATGCCGAGTACGGCGTCTCCAGTGACGACGTTGGGGGTCCCGGCGGGTTTCCGGCCCTTGCAGGCCTGCGCTGCGCCGAGCGTCAGCGCTAAGGCGGCGAGTGCCGCCAGTGTCCTAATCGTTCTCATCGTATGTCGTGTTGTATCTTGTCAGCAGTTCCTTGAGGTCCGTGTTGCGGTCGTTCACCGGCTGGCGGTCGATGCCCATCTTGAGGGCCTTGCGCTCCCCCACCATGATGCACAGCTCCTTCGCCCTGGTGACTGCCGTGTAGAGCAGCTGCCTCTGGAGGAGGATGTACTGCGAGCGGTGTACGGGTATGATCACTGCCCGGTACTCCGATCCCTGGCTCTTGTGGATGGTGGTCGCGTAGGCCAGGTCGAGCTCGTCGAGACGGTCCTTCGTGTATTCCACCTCCTTGTCGCCGAAGGACACGGAGAGCTTCGTCTCCCCCGTGTCGACGGAGACCACCGTGCCGATGTCCCCGTTGAAGACGTCGAGGTCGTAGTTGTTCTTCGTCTGCATCACGCGGTCGCCGAGGCGGAATTCCTTCCCGTATCCCCTGCTCAGCCCTTCCCCGTCGGGGTTAAGGCGTTCCTGGAGGGCATTGTTCAGCTGAATGACCCCTATCTGGTCCCAGTCGCGCCTCATCGGTGCGAGTACCTGGATCTTGTCGGAGGGGATGCCGTAGCGCCTCGGGACGAAGTCCTTCACGAGACGGACGATGAATTCCTTCATCAGTCCCCCTTCGTCGCCGGCGAACTCCTCGTATTTCGGGGACGCCGCTATGTCCGCGAGGTCATAGAAGACGAAGTCCGATGCGGGGTTGTACCCCAGGGACGGCACCTGCCCGCGGTTGATCTCGTAGGCGCTCATGACGATGTTGCTCTGCTGTGCCTGGCGGAAGATCTTCGTCAGCCTGACGGTCGCCACCGTCCCGGAGTCGATGATGTCGCGCAGCACCGTGCCGCAGCCCACGGAGGGCAGCTGGTCGGTGTCCCCTACCAGGATGACCTTCATCCCCTCGGGCACGGCCTTCAGCAGCTGGTGCATCAGCACGACGTCTATCATCGACGCCTCGTCCACGATGACGGCGTCGCCTTCGAGGGGCGTGTCCTCGTCACGCTGGAACATTCCCACCTGGTACTCCAGGAGACGGTGTATGGTCTTGGCCTCCTGGCCGGTGGCTTCGCTCATGCGCTTCGCCGCACGTCCCGTGGGGGCTGCCAGGAGCACTTTCTGCCCGGCCCTTTGCAGCGCGTGGATGATTCCCCTGGTGACGGTCGTCTTGCCCGTTCCGGGCCCTCCGGTGAGGATCATGAATGAGCGCTCGAGGGCGAGCCGGATGGCGGATTTCTGTTCGCCGGAATACTCGGTCCCGAAGCAGCTCTCGTCCGTCATGGGGCACGAGGGCCTCCTCGTGAGGTCCGTGTCCGCGTGGGCGATGAGCACGGTCCGCTGTGCCGTCCCGCGTTCCGCGGCGTACAGCCAGGGGAGGTATATCTTCCTCTCGTCCGTCAGCACGAGGACGTGCCTGTCGGCCATCTTCTCCACGCACTCGCGTACCTTCCCGAGGTATTCGTCGCCGAGGTCCGTGACCTCCGGGGACACGACCTGCAGGTACGTGTTCTCCTCCGTGAGGTAGGTGTCGCCCTCGTCGGCCGCCGCCCTGAGGACGTAGTTCACGGCCGAGGAGATTCGGAACTCTGAGTCGCGGGGGATGTTCAGCTTGGCCGCCACCTCGTCCGCCTTCCTGAATCCCACTCCCTTCAGGTCGTCGACGAGCAGGTAGGGGTTGTTCCGGATGACGGACACGCTCTGGTCCCCGTACTTGATGTATATCTTTGAGGCGAGGTTGTTCGAGATGTCGATGGACTTCAGGAATACCATTATGTCGCGTATGGCCTTCTGTTCGCTCACGGCCTTGCAGATGGCCCTGGCCCTCTTGGGACCGATCCCTTCCACTGCCGCGAGCCTGTCCGGCTGGTTGTCCAGGATCTCGAAGGTGAAGGCCCCGAAGGCCTCCACTATCCTGTGCGCGTACTCCGGGCCGATCCCCTTGATCAGTCCGCTGGCCAGGTATGCCTCTATGCCGTCGGCCGACTCGGGGAGGATCTCCCGGCAGGACGTCACGGCGAAGGTCTGGCCGTAGCGCGCGCTGGTCTCCCAGGTGCCGGTCACTTCGTACTTGTAGTCCTCCCGGAATCCGGGCATAGTCCCCTTGACCTTGTATTCCTTGGTGATGTCCTCGTCGAATCGCATCGTAGCGATGTAGAACTCGTTGGGTACGTCCCTGAAGATTATCTTCCGCACTGTGCCGCGGTATGTTGCGGGCATCGTTTCCATCATTCTTCTATTGTATCAGAGGTTGTCGTATATCGAGAGTATTTCTTCCTCGGTCAGTCCGAGATAAACTCTCGTGACCGCCGGTGATGTATGGTTGAAGGCGAGGCTTAGTTTTACGAGGGCGCGTTCCGCGTCTGGACCTGCGGCGTCGTAGACGTGCCTGCCGAACGTCTTGCGCAGCGAGTGCGTGGAGAAGTTCTGGCAGCAGTCGAGGCCGTACCTGTCCCTGATTGCCTTGAGCCTCCGGTTTATGTACTGGAGGTTCATCGGTTTGTCCTCGCGCCGAGACCTGAAGGCGTAGCTGCCAGCGGCAGGCCCGGCCGCCTCGTAGCAGAGCTGTGCGTGAGAGTGCAGCCTGTCGTTTATACGGAGGGTTCGGTATTTGCCGGTCTTCTGCTCGTGCAGTTCTATTATCCGGGTCTCGGATAGGAGTTCGTCCCAGGTCAGCCTCCGGAGGTCGGAGATGCGGAGGCCGAGGCAGGAGCCCGCGAGGATCAGTAGGCTGAAGCGATAGTCGCCGTCGTCGTACAGGTTTTGTACGAGCTCGAGCATCTTTTCCCAGGGGATGTAGCTGCTCGTAGTATGTGAATTTTTCAGCGACATTGACTAACTGCTTAAAAATCAATCGTTTATATAGTTTAGTATCACTTTCATAATAAGTGACACTAAAATTAGGGTCCTAAAATCGTCCGTCAGACGAGTTCATCGAGCGAAATTTTCGATTCTCGCGGGGTTATCGGACCGTGCTTGCGCACGTAATCTTCGACGAAGGAAGAGAGGATTGTTTCTGTTAACTTCCTCATTGATAAGCCGTTACGCGAGGCAACCGTCTTCAGCTGCTCGTAGCGCGTCCTGGAGATCTCGAAGCTGGTCTTGATGACCGGTTCGAATTCCTTGCCGGCTGCGGCGGGCTTTTCGGGCTTCTTTGCGCCTTGCCCCGTTTTTGCCCCAGTCGTTTTTTTGCCGACTGCGGACAGGTTGATCATCCCGATGAGGTCGGATGGTCCGGAGGGGTTCTTTTTCTTGTTGTCCTTCATAATGCAGACATCTGTTTTTGTTGGCCGTCACGTTGTAAATAATTATTTGATTATAATAATTACTTAATTAAAATAATCATTGTAATTATTTTGATTATTTAACGAGGGGCGTTTGGTTTATGTTTTTCAGTTCCTGAAGTTCCTCGATTTGGCGGGACTTCTGGATGATGATTTCTTCAAGTTCGCGGATTCTCTGGTCGCGGTTGCGTATCATCTCGTAGAAGACGGCACGCTCGTCCTCGGTCGGCTCCTTGCCGCTGCCGAGCATCTGGCCTTCGCCCTCGAGTATCCACCGGATGTTCGCATCCGGGAAGGCTGGGGCAAATTTGGAGCGCACAAGTTCTTCGAAGGCCGTGGGCCGCTGGAAGGCCTTGTGGTAGGTTCCGCAGAGACGCTCGGCCGCACGCATCGAGACTCCCTTGCTCTCGAGGAAGAAGGAGAGTCGGCCGTATTTCTCAAGCCATGCTTTATGTAAGTTGCTATAACTCATTGAATCCTAACCTATTGTATATTTCCTCGGCCAGAGCCTCGTAATCCTTCGCTCCGTTGCTCTCCGGGGCGTAGTCGCAGATCGCCTTCCCGTACCTGGGAGCGTCCATCACCCTCGCGTTCTCGCGTATGCGGGTGTCGAACAGCAGCTCGCCGCAGGTCTGCATGAGGGCCTGCTCCACGTCCCTATGGCTCTTTTTCATGCCCCTCCTGCTCGAGGAGAAGCGGGTGATGACCACTCCGAGGATCGCGAGGTCGGGGTTCACCTCGTCGCGCACCTCTTCTATGAGGCCGTTCAGACGCGCGAACCCGTCCAGGGACAGGAATTCCGCTGTGACGGGCACGAGGACGCTGTCCGAGGCCGTCAGTGCGTTGAGCGGGATGGCTCCCGATGACGGCGGGCAGTCGATGAGCACCACGTCGTAGCGGCGCCTCGCGTCCAGCTTCCTCTCCAGGAACCGGCTCAGGATCTTCTCCCTCGCGGTCCTTCCCGCGATGGCCGCGTCGAGCTCGGCCACCCTCCTGTCGGAGGGGATTAGGTCGAGGTTCTCCTCGATGCCGATTACTACGCTCTGCGGGTCGTCCCCGGCTGCCGTCGAGGTGAAGAGCTCGTACAGGGTGGGACGGCCGGCCACGTCGGCCTTGAAGGTCGTGGTGAGGTTCGCCTGGGCGTCTGCGTCCACCATCAGCACGCGGAGCCCCCGGCGGGCCAGCAGGGGAGCCACGCTCGCGACCGTGGTGGTCTTGGCGCATCCTCCCTTCTGGATATATACTGAAACGATCTTGCAGTCTTTCATCTGATTATTCTAATTATAATAATCAAAGTGATTATTTTAATTATTAGTTTCAGGCAAATGTAGTCAAATTTTGGAGTTTCTGCAAAATTTTTGGGGAAATGTTCATCCGTTTCCCTTCAGGAGTTTCAGCGCCTTCCTCTTGCAGGCCCGGCAGATGCAGCCGTCGGGGTCCGGCTGAGTGACCCATTTCAGGGTGGCCGGTACTCCGGTGCAGCTCCCGCTGTAGTCGCGTCCGCACAGGCACCTGCCCGAGTCGTAGTCGTAGATGTGGATCTTCGTCGGCCTGAAGTAGTTGATGATGTTGTAAACCTGCAGGTCCATCTCGGTTTCGTCTATAAGGTTTCGTCCGGCCGTACGGTGTCTGCTGCCGTCGGTCCGGGAAAGAAAAAACCCCCGTTCCCGGGGGATCTTTCAGGAGAGGAAGTCCCAGTCGATGATCTCGAGCCTTTCCTTTCCCTGGAAGTCGACCCTCACTGTCGTGACCAGGTCTCCGTACAGGTCGTCGCCGCGGCCCTTGACCACGGCCGCCGGCGTGCTGGGGTCGTCCTCGGCGTGCCGGATGCTGTAGCGGTAGCGCTTGTCCGGGACCTCGTGGTCCGGGATCCTTGCCGCGGAGTACCGTCCGTAGATGGTGTCCACGGTGCCGTCGTCCCGCTTGATGTCGAGCGAGAGGAGGCTTGCTTTTTCAATGTCGAACATGATCGTTTGTATTTGAGTTGATGATGATGGCGTTCTCTTCCTTCTTCTTCGAGGGGAACGGCATGTCCTGGCTCGTCTCGAAGGAGTAGTATCCTTTCCTGCCTATGATGATGTGGTCGCGGAGGCTCATTCCGAAGACGTTCAGCATGTCCTTCACCTTCTTCGTGAAGTTGATGTCGTTCTGGCTCGGCTTCGGATTGTTCCGCGGATGGTTGTGGACGAGGATCACCCCCTCGCAGTCGGCGAGGAGGGCGTTCCGGATGATCTGTGTAGCGCTTACGCCGGTCTGGTGGGGGTCGCCGGTGCCGAAGCACATGCGTCCGCCTATCGTTCCGTCGCTGAGCATGAACAGCGCCCAGCACTCCTCCCTGTCCTTGTCCTGGAGCAGCGGATAGACGACCTCGAGGACGTCTTCCGCGTTATGGCACACCTTCGTCCCGTCCCTCACCGTATGCTTCTCTCCGTAGCGGTCCGCGGCGTAGTCCGAGAGGATCCCGCGCAGCGCTTCAGCCCTCGTGACGTCAAGGGCCGGAGGGTTGCCCAGGAGGGCCGAGGGATGGATGTCTTCCGTGACGTGGAAGCCGAGCGTCTGCAAGTCTTTTGCCTGGAGCATGGTCGTACCGGTCTATGCCACGAGCACGGGCAGTATGACTCCGATATTCTCGTCCTCCTCGTTCTTCACGAGGACGGCGGAACGGTAGTCCTTGATGAGGAACTTGACCATCTTGCCGCCGGCCGGAGCGAGGATGTCCGTCAGGTGTTCCGGGCGGAAGCCGATCTCCATGTCCTCGCCCTTGTAGTCCACGTCGAGCGTGGTCTTGGTCGTGCTTTTCGCCATCAGGTCCTGTCCCGTCATCGTGAGCACGGCGCCGACGAGGTCGGACTTCAGGCCGACCTTGACGAACCTGTTCGTCTGGTTGGTGGTGACGCTCGTCATCTTCACGGCCTGGAGCAGGTCTTTCGCGGCCACGTTAAGTATGTTCTTGTTGTCCTTGGGAATGACGGAGAGGTACTTGGGGAATTTCCCCGGAATGGCGGTGTACTTCAGCGTGTAGCCGCCTGCCTCGATGCAGCACTTGCTGGCGTTGCCGCAGATCCTTGCATCCCCCTCGGAGGCCGAGAGGATGTCCGCGACGGCCTTGATGAGCGAGGCGGGGACGAGTATCATGCCGTTCTCGCTGCCTTCCCTCTTCACTTCGGAGAGGGCGAGGCGGGCGTTGTCCGTGGTGATGATGTTCGCCTTTCCGTCGATGAAGTCGAACGCTATGCTCTGGAGCGCGGGGTGCAGCTCGTTGTTGCAGATGGCGTACGCGACGCTCTTCATGGCGGAGCGCAGCACGTTACCGTCGATGGTGCCCCCGCAGCTTGCTTCCACCTCTCCGAGGGGGTCGGTCACGAAGTCTTCTGCGAAGGCGGGGATCCTGGCCTTGCCGCTTGCCCAGCTCATCTCCAGGGACATCTTGTCGTCACCGGTGAGGGACAGCGTCACCGGGCCGTCCGGGAGCACTGCGAGCATGTCTCTCAGGTTGGTCTGGTACACGTCGGCCGTGCCCTCCTTCTCTATCGTCAGGATATCGCCCCCGTCTGCGGGGATATCGGCCTTGAGGAATACGGAGCCGCCGGCCGAGGCGCTCACTGTCAGTTTTCCTTCTTTCGCTTCGAGCCGGACGTATTCGTCGGCCGTCTGGAACGTCCTTGCGGGTTTTATCCTCTGTAGGATGGAAGCCGCCTCCTCGAAGCGCTTCTTGTCAATCGTCAGTCTCATATCTTTTTCTCCTTTGTTCTTTCAGTTTCTTGTCGAGCCGCAGGGCGATCCTGGCGCATCGCCTCGTGGCGTTGTATTGCCTTCTCTGCCTGCCCGTCTTGATGGGAAGGCGTGCGCTCCTCAGGGCGCCCAGCGCGGTGAGGATGTCGGTGCAGTCCCGTTCGGATATCTGTATCATGGCCGCGCCTCCGTTCAGTGGACGTTGTTCCTCCAGAGCCAGATGTCCCGGTCGTCGAGCTCCTTGTTCCACTTGCCTCCGTTGTGGTCCTTGTCGGCGTTGCGGTAGGCGTCGTTGTTCATGTGGAAGCGCATTAGGTCGCGGATCGGGTAGGAGGCGTACTTGGCCGCGGCGTTCTTTATCATGGCCGCCAGCCCGGCGTTCTTCTCGGCGACGAGGCTGAAGTCGGACAGGGTCGGCGCGGGGTACTTGTCGAGCTTGTCGTAAACCCTCCAGAACGTGGGGCCGTACTGCGTGGCCACCGGGTGTTCGACGGTGATCCTCTCCCCCTTGCTTCCGAGCCAGGAGGAATAGATCTCGTAGATGATGGCTATGATGTGCGCCTTCCGGAACGGGAGGCTGCCGACGTGTTCGCGGAGGCAGTGGCGGAGGGCCTGCGCTATCTCCATGCTGTCGAAGCCCAGCTCGGCGTAGTTCCCTTCGGCGAGCTGCTTCTTGGAGCTCTTGTCCAGACGCTCGATGCGCTTCTCCTGGAAGGCGGTCTTCTTCGTGGCGGCGCCCAGGTCCTCGAGGGCCTTGCGCTCCACGGCGGCGTGCATGATCCTGAATTCCTTCAGGGCATCGGCCGCTGACGCGAACGGCACCTTGCCGTCCAGCCAGTCCTGGATGTTCTGTATGTCCTGTGCTGTCATCGCTTCGCAGTTTTGGATGTTTCCTTTACCGTGCGGGAATCCGCTACGCCGCGGCGTCGTCTTCCTGTTCGGGTTCGTAGATGTCGAGGTCGAAGACCTTCCGGCAGAGTTCGGCCATCAGCGGCTGCACTTTCTCCTCGGGAACGCCGTAGGCCCTGAGGACGTCTTCTCCGTCTTTCACGTCCTGCTCGCTGATGTTGGAGCGGAACTCAAGGATTCTCTTTCTGTAATTCATATTCTGATCTGTTGGATGTTTCCCATGGCTTCGCCTTGGTAACGGTCTCCCGTGCGGGGCGCGAAGCTCCTTTACGAGCTGGAAAAACATGCCGCAGCCGTACCGCAGGGAACGCACGCGACCGGAGGACGAGGGGCGGCATTTACCTTTGCGAAGGAAAGGAAGAGGAGCGTCCCCGTAGGGAACTGTTCCCCTTCTTCCCTGTTCGTCAGAACATGTCGTCTTCCCCGAGCTCCTTGCGGCGCAGCTCTTCCTCGGCTTCGTGGCGTCTCTTGTCCCTGACGTCGGAATATATGCACGAGGCTGCGCAGAGAGCCAGCAGGGCGCCCGCGGCCGCCAGGGCGAGGGGATTTCCTTTCAGGACCTCGAGGACGCTTCTTGCGGCCTCTGAGAAGGTCAGGGGGTTGCGTGTTATCGTTTCCATATTATCTTGGTTTGAGCATTTCGGAGAAATAAAGTGCGAACGTCGCGGCTATCACCCTGGGGACGTAGTCGCGCGTCTCCTCGGGAAGGTACGGCAGGATGTCCGCGAAGCGGTCCGAGCCGGCCTTCCTGACGGCTTCCTGCACCCGGCCGGCGCCGCAGTTGTATGCTGCCGTGGCGAGGGTCCACGACCCGAGGGACAAATGGAGGTCCCGGAGGAACCGTGCCGCAGCCGGCGTGCTCTCGGCGGGGTCGAAGCGGTCGTCCCGGACGGAGTTCACCGTGAGCCCGTACCCCGTGGCGGTCTGCGGCATGAACTGCCACAGCCCGGCCGCCCCTGCGGGCGATACGGCGCCGGGGTTCATCCCGGACTCCACTATGCAGAGGACCGCGAGGTCTTCGGGAACTCCCCTTGCCGCGAATTCCCTGCGTATCATCTCCTCCCGCGAGGCGAACCGGGCGAGCATCACGGCCGTCCCCCTCCTGTGTTCTATGCAGAACCAGGTCACGTGTGGCAGGACCGTCTCGTACGGGGCGTCGAGCCCGCAGCGCTGTGCGGCCACAGCCACGCAGCTGCGAAGGAACCCCTCCGGGGAGAATTCCGTCGGGGCCGTGACGCTGTCCCTCCCTTCCCGCGCCGGCAGGGCGGACGTGTCCGCCTGCTCGATGCGCGCCATCTCCGCGGCCAGCGCGTCCCACTCGCCGGTGAGGATGTCGGACGGTACGCCCGAGTCCTCGACCGAGGAGACGCTGGTAGGCGGCTTCGGGGCGGGACGCCGCGAGAGGAGCGCTTCCCGGTCGCCCCTGCTCATCTGCGCCCGCAGGACGGGCAGGGTGAGCGTCTGCGACAGGACGAGCGCGACTGCGATCCGGAGTATGGATAGGGTTGTTTTCATCGTCAGTATTTCCTCAGTTTCAGGCCACGGCCTCCGCCGGACTTCTTCCTGTATGTCTGGTTCTTCCTGTCGTTGAACACGAACTCCACCGTGGCCCGGTCCTTGGTCCCGGGCGCCGTGTCGCCCTCTTTCGGGAGGACGAGCTTCAGCCTCGCCTCGAAGAGCTTTCCCGAGGACGACTTCAGGCCCCGGACGACGCCGGTGTACCCTTTCTCGAGGAGGTGCTTGACGGTACTCTCGGCGAGC
>JAEEGL010215668.1_pt1 | contig 12606 bp, 13 predicted proteins | sample 9134231 | NCBI WGS metagenome assembly JAEEGL01 (sample SAMN16246548, study PRJNA631951) | gut metagenome | biome: gut microbiome; feature: rumen; material: fiber-attached | host: Bos | place: Iran: Karaj | collected 2018-10
ATTCCACTCGGAATACTGCGCCTTCGCACCCGCCCTCCCTACAGGCCGCCGCCTTCCCGACGGCAAAAAGATTTGCACACAACATAAAGTCGAAATTCTCGACCACAAAGGCGAACGCCACTGCTTGCAATCCGATGCCGAATGCCGCAACACGCTCTTTGTCGGCAAGCCGCAATCCGCTCTCAAGCTTTTGCCAAGACTCATCGCACAAAATGTGAGCAGCTACCGCCTAGAACTTTTGGACGAAGAACCTGAATCCGTCCGCCGCAAGATTGACATTTATACGCAAGCCATCCGCGGCAAGCTCGACATTGACACAGCCATTTCAAAAGCAGGCGTTGAAGAAAAGTACGGACTTTCCGAAGGCCAACTGTTCAATCAAAGCATCTGGCAAGACCGAAAGAAAGGGTAAAAATTATTTCTTATCGCGGATGCGGGCGTAGAGGGTTTCGGCTTTTTCCGTGTCGCCTGCGTTCGAGAATATGTGGCCGACGTTTTCGGCACCGATGCGGCCTTGAGAATTGCCTGCACGCCAAGCCTTCATGTAACATTCAAACGCTTCGTCGTAACGTTTTTGCGTAAAATAAATTTGCCCTAAATCAAGATTCAAGTCCGCAATCCCTTTCTTATGGCGGAGGCCTTCTTCAAGCGTGAAAATAGCCATCCACGGGGATTCATTCTTGACGTACATCTGCGCGAGATAGCGGCGAGCGGAAACGTTTTCGGGATCCATCATGATGCCGTTTTCCATTTCATTGAGAGCAAGCCGCGTAGAATCCATGCTGCGGTAGTAATACGAAAGCGTGTAATGCACATCAGCGCCAGCGGTTGCTGTCATCTGGAGCGCATTTTTGAGCGTCTTCACCGCATATTCGTAATCGCCAAGCTTTTCATAGACTTCGGCAAGGCCATACCAAGCATCCATGCGGTCCGGGTTTAACGCCAGCGCACGTTCAAAATGCTTTTGCGCAAGCGTCCAGTCGCTACCCTTCATATAACATTCCGCAAGGGCAAAATGGATGTGGTCAGTTTCCGTCCCGAGTTCAATCGCACGGTTGTAGGCGACAATCGCATCGCTCGGAGATTCGGCGAGGTAGTACAAATCGCCAAGAAGCATCCAGGCCTTCACAAAATCCGGAAGGAGTTCAACGGTACGCTTGTAAGCAACCATCGCAACTTCTTTTTTGCCAAGCTGCACAAGGGCGTTGCCCAAGTTGAACCACGCAAAAGGTTCATAACGGCCATCGTCAATCGCCGCACGGTAATACTTCACCGATTCCTTGTAACGCCCCTGGTCGTAAAGTTCATTTGCCTTGAAGAAGAAATCATCCGCAGCATGCAGCGGCAGCGCAAGGAAAAAGAGCAGTAGGAAGTAGACAGTAGGAAGTCGGAAGCGTTTCTTAATAGAAAGCATTCCTTTCTGAGATAAACCTTTCATCACGGCATTCGCGTCGGCCAAGGATGGGGAGGGTGCAGGGAGGGGCCCGTGCGGCCTTCGCAACTCCGAGCTGGGGCCCCGCCCGCATTCAAGCAGAACCTTCAGCATTCTAAAAAAAGAACCCCATTTGTAATTAAAATCACTTAACAAACCGGAACTCCTTTGTAGCTTTCTGTGCTACTGGGAAGCCGCGTAACTCAGCCGGAGAGAACTTCCATTGGCGTATGGCCTTCAGCGCTTCGACATCGAACCCATAACCCGCCGGATCTTGCGTCAGCACTTGTGCCTGCGTCACATCGCCATTGACATCAATCACAATAAACACTTTCACGTAGCCGGAAACACCCATTTTCTTTGCGCGTTCCGGGAATTTCGGCTGCACTTCTCGAAGTACCTGAGCCTGCACATCGACTTCGCCCGCCTCGTAAATCACGTTTTCCATCGTCCCTGCATCAACGGCAACGCCATCGCCAGCGGCACCACGAGCGAGCGACAAATCCATCTGGAAATTTTGGTTGCGAGATACGCCCATATTCGCCGAGACCTTAAACGGGTTCGGGTTCACAACCGTGCGAATCACCTTCTGCTTGACTTCTTGCTTCTTTTCGCTCACGAGGACTTCCACTTCGGTCACGGTTTCCAAAGGCTTTTCAGTCTTGACGCCCTTGTCAAAGAACAACACATTGATGACCGGAATCGCAAGGAAAAACACCGCGCCAACGACAAACGAGAGCACGAACGCCACCGGGAATCGGAAATATTTAGCACAGAAATCAAGCATAGGCTAGTGGTTAGTGGTTGGTGGTTAGTGATTAGGATTGCAATAGGAAACGTTCTTATGACATTCCTGTTTACTAATCACTAACCACTGTCTACTAAAATCATTCCTCCTTATTCGCGGAGATGGATACTTTGCGAACTTTGGCGAGGTTGCACTCGTCGAGGATATCGACGACTACGCCGTTGGGGGCATCGCGGTCGCTCACGATAATCACCGGGCGGTCAGGCGCTTCGGCCATCATCTGGCGGAGCACGGTCTGGAGCGTCGAGAGGTTCACCTGAGTTTCGTTGATATGAATCGTTCCTTGACGCGTCACGCCAATCAAAATGCTTTCCTTGGCGAGTTCCTTTGCAGAACTCGCTTTCGGCTTCGTCACATCAACGCCTGTTTCACGCGTGAACGTCGATGTCACGATAAAGAAAATCAAAAGGATGAACACCATGTCAAGCATCGGCGAAACATCAATGCCGCCAGTGCCACGAGAACGTTTACGTATAAAACTCATTCAACCTCCTTGGCAAAGCAGCGTTCTTCGAACTTAAGCGCTTCGCCCCAGGCAAAATCACCAATAGAATCTACTCGACGTTCGAGATAGTTATACACAAGCATCAGCGGGAACGCCACCAGAAGCCCCGCCTGCGTCGTAAGCAGCGCTTCGGAAATGCCATCCGCAAGCAAAACCGGGTTACCGAAACCGAACTTCTGAATCGTCTCGAACGTGTGCACCATACCCGAAACCGTTCCCAAAAGTCCAAGCAAGGGAGCGATCGAGGCGCACGTCACAATCGTCTTGAGCGATTTCGAGAGGCTTACATCCAAACGATGACGCGTCGCCATCATGGCATTACGCACCGCCACCGGGCCATCCTTGCGGTAATCGCGAATGTTTTCTGCTAAAGCAAGGAAATACCCAAAGCGGCGCTTGCGGAGTTTTGAAAAAGCAGTCTCCTCGCCCACCGTGTCCAAATCCTTGAAGAACGCCGAAGTCGAACGCCCTTTTAGCATAAGGTAATAGCCGAATCGTTCAAACATCAAAAACCAGCCAAGCCACCCGATGAGGAACAGCGGGAGCAGCACCCAGCCGCCGCGCAGCAGGATGCTCATGGTCGCTTCGATGACGGAATACTCGTCCATTATCCCTTAATCCTTTTCCTTTATCCAAATTGCATTCAGCACGGCAAGTCCCGTCTTTTCCATGCGGGTGCGAACCGAGTCCGAAATGTTCACAAGGAGCGTGTGCAAGAGTTGCAAAGGAATCGCCACGATAAGACCTGCTTCCGTCGTCACGAGAGCGATGGAAATGCCACCGGCCAAAAGTTTCGGGTCGCTAGTACCATGCATGGTGATGACGTTGAAGAGTTCAATCATACCCATGACCGTACCCAAGAGGCCGAGGAGCGGTGCCGTCGCCGCAAAAACTGAAATCCAGCTGAGTCCCATTTCGAGCTTGGGAACTTCGCCAGCAAAAAGAACTTCGAGAGACTTCTCGGCATTGGCGCGATTCTTGAAATTCTTGCCAAGCACGGAGCGCAGGACCTTCCCCACTTCGCCGTGAGCCTTCGCAGATTCGGCTGTCGCAAGTTTCACGTCGCCAGCGGCAAGTGCCTTATTGGCCCTACGGGCTGCAGGTCCGCCAAAGCCAAGCACCAAAAGCCAAACAAAACGCACAAGGAAAATCAATATGCCGAGAATGAACAACGTCGCAATCGGGTACATCAAGATGCCGCCGTTATGGAAGAATTCCGCAAAGTCTTCTTTCCAAGTGGTTTCTTGACGGTTCGCCAGTTCGCTCGAAAGTTCCGTACTGAGCAGCACATCGACCGGCACCATCACAAACGCAGAATCGTTGACATTGGCAAAAGCTTTCGACACGTCCTTACGCATTTCGGGAGAAAGGTTCTCTTGCCAGCTATAGACGCGCTTCTTTTCGCCTGCAACCGGGAGCATCAAAGCCGACGGATGATACCCGTTAATGTCGGTCACCTTCGCCATCTGCATCGCATAAAGCCCGCCCAGACGCATGCGGTCGCCTTCGGCGACGGAACTGCCGAACATGAGGTCCGCTTTCTCGACGCGGGCTTCGCGCGTGAACATCATTTCTTTCTTCGCGACATCGAGCATCGCCTGAGCAATGCGGAGCGGATTATCCCTATAAAGGGACATTTCCTTTTTGACTTTATTCTGAGCTTCGACGCGTTCGGCTACCTTGAACGGCACGCCCTGTTCCTGGAATTTCGCAAGCATTTCGAGGCGTTCAGGACCAGCGGCGAGCGAGAGGAATTCCGCACGGGCCTTTTCGGCCTGGAGCTTGACTTGAGCCAAGTCTTCGCGGGCCACACGAACGTCTTCGAGCAGGCGGGTGCGTTCAGACATCAAGGCATCGACGCGTTCCTTACCGAGCTGGTACTTTTCGTTAAAGAGTTCGCGTTCCTTGTTGAACGTTTCGCGGTCTTTCCAGCGGGCCGCCACAGCCATGTCGCGCTTGCGGCGGGCTTCTTCGAGGTCGGCCTTCGCGCTGTTAAGTTCTGCACGCTTCTTGACAGCATCGACAGTCGTATTCTGCTGAGCAAAAGAAGCTGTCGGCGTTAAAGCGAAAGCGACCATTAAAAAGAGCGACACTAATGATGTATGCATAAAGCGGGGCGTTGCGGGGGCGGCGTTTGAGCCCCTGCTAGAAGGGGTAGCGAGCAACGAAGTGCGAGCGAGGGGACTACTGCTAGAGGCGAGAGTCGCGGCAAACGAAGTTTGACATGACCGAGCCGAGCTGTTGGGACTTGAGCAAAGCGAAAGTCCAACACCTTCCCCAACAAAATTCTTTCGTCTAAACATCATTTGCCCTCCTTCGGGAATGAGACCGGAATTGTCACAAGTCTCGGGGCGGTTTTCCCTTCGGCAACTTTCATCACGTCCTTGAGGATGGTTCGCATCGCGAGGTCTTCAGAGACGTTCTTCCAAGCGTAGCCGGAGCCTTCTCTCGTAAGGAACAGCACGTCATTTCCATCGTTACTGACAAAAATCGAAGCGACAGCTCCGTAGCGCAAATAAGTTCCGGCCACGTTGCGTGCGTCGACTTGCAAAAAGCCTTTCCAGACTTCGGTGGTGTAACCCAAGCGGATGCGGTCGTAAAAGACTTCCATCGTGCGGTTCAGAGCATCGTCAGTCTCGATAACGCCCTTGTGCAGCATACTTGCAATTTCCTGGATGTTCTTGACAGCCTCGTCCGTGCGGTACGGGAAATCAGCTTCGAAGAACGGCACCAGCGAATCGATGACGGTCGCGAGCGAATCGGCGTACTTGGTCTTGCGTCCCTCGTAAAAACGAACCGTACCCGTCGTCTTGGTGCGGGCCGAAGAAATCTTCTTGAGTTCGACCTTGAGCGAATCGATTTCCGCCTTCAAAGTTTTGTTCTGCGCGGAGAGGTTCTGCACTTTTTTGCGCCCCACCTCGACAAACTCCGCATGACGCTTCTTTTCGGCTTCGTGCATAGATTTTTCACGTGCGGTTTCGGCTTCGACAGCCTTGATTTGGCGACGAACGCTTTCTACCGTTTCCTGAGCTTGGGCAAAAATTCCCGTAAGCCCTAGACACAACAATATTTTAGGAAGGAAAGAAAATTTCATGAGCAATAAGATACAAAAATAATGCAAAAAAAATTGTTTTTTTGCATCATTCAAAGCCTCTTTTACGGAATTCCTGGATTCCCGATCAGGTCGGGAACAAAAGCTTCGCCATGTCTTCGGGGAATCGGCGGCTTTCAAACACTCGCGGCTCTTTCCAGTAAGGCAGCTGGAGTTCAACCTTGTACGCAAAAAGCATTTGATTACGAGCTCCGAGCACTTTAATATCTTCGTCCGTAAGCGCTCCCCCTCTTGCAAGTTTATCGTAATACTCGCCATCGCAGTAGTACAGGCGGTCTCCCACAATCGGGTAGCCCATTTCCGATAAATGAGCACGGATTTGATGTTTGCGGCCCGTCATGAGTTCCGCCTCGACTAGCGAAAGTTCCGGAGCTATTGCCGGGCAATCCAAGTGGCGCACGAGCTTAAAACGAGTCCAGCATTCCTTGCCGTCAGCACGGTGATGCATCCGCAAGCGAATCGGGTCTTCCGGGTCTTCGCGTAAAGGCATTCTGCAATCAATTTCGCCTTCCGGGAATTTTCCACGCACAACAGCCAAGTAGAACTTGCGGAGCAATATGCGGTCGAGATTTTTTTGGAAGCGGGCCGCCGTTTCGCCGTACCTTGCAAATAAGATAAGGCCACCCGTATCGCGGTCGAGGCGGTGCATCGGCGTTGCTGTTTCGGAATCGAATTCACGGCGGATAATAGCTGCAAACGTGTTGTAGAAAATGCGACCCGTATGGTGCACCGGGACACCCGCAGGTTTTGCAACTAGAATAAATTCATCATCTTCAAAGACTGTTTCAAAATCCGTCGGAACTTCAGGTTCGCTGTAATTTTCGACGTGATAAACGACCTTGTCGCCACGATGAGCGACTGTTTCCACGTTGGCTGTAGCCCCATTAATCGTCACGAGTCCGCGAGTCAAGCGGTCGATCCAGTCTTCGCGGCTGTGGTAGGTGAAGCGGTCGCAAAGAGAATCCAGCAAAAGACGGCCCTCATACTCCGGTCGCACTTCGCTTTCGAAAAACATGTCAGAAGGAGCCTTCCCCATTTTATTCTCTGTACAAATCGTGCTTGATGATGTAATCATAGACCGACGGCTCAAGCCCTTGCGGACAAACGCTTCGATTCAGCAAAAGTTCCCTGCGAATGGCCGTACTGGAATAGACTCCGTTAAAACCCTGTTCCGGGCCTAGCCAAAAAAGCGGAGCGTACCCTTTGCGTTTATGTTGTTCCATATCCGGCTGAGAGTATCCATTGCGAGCAAAGACAATCAACTCGATATCTCGCAAAAGCAAATGTCCGTTATAGTTCGTGCCGTAAAAATTGAGCGGGTCACGCCAATGCGGAATGCCTTCGTAGGTATCGGCTCCGGTAAGCAATCGGAAATTAATGTCGTTGAATTTTTCCTTGAGGCTCATCAAAAAAACATACGAGCCGCGAAAATCGCCCTGTTGAAGTTCCAAGTCCGAAAGCACCAAGCGCTTGTCGCCGGAGAAGGCCAGTTCAAGCATCGCAAAACGGTCTTCGGGACTTGCTTTCAGTATTTTATCCCAACGGTCCGGGCTTGGCATAAACCAAACTTCATCACAGAAACCACGATCCAGACAAGTTCTCGCCACACGCATGTGGTCTTTATGCACCGGGTCAAAAGCGCCACCCAAAACAGCAACATTTTTCATTTCACTCTCGCCAAAATTTATATGCAAAAAGCATTCAACAGCAGATTAAATAAATTAATATACAAAGACGGCAAATCCAAAATTCATTTGGAAACGCCCGCCCGAAACGGTCTTATCAATAAACGGGTCGTAATGTTCACGCACCCAGTAGTGGCCTATGTCAAACGTCAAGAACGTCCGAGAAAAAACGGCCCAGGAAGTTCCAATACCAAGGCTCCATTCGTTCCACGAAACGTCACCATTTTCGCTCAAAGCATTCGCTCTGGAATACGAACCCATCACATAAAATTCACTCAAAATGTGGGCACCCAACTCTACGCTAAAAACAGAATTTTCGACCTCATTTTTTTTGCCGTCGTCATCTTTTTCCTCGTAACTCGAGAATCCATAGCCCAAACGCAAAAAAGCATAACCAGGCAACCAAACACCAAGCATCGGCTTGATTTGACAAAGACCGACACCATGGCCATTGTCACCGACACCGGCACCAGAGCCAAGCCCGAAAGCGCCTCCCAAGAACAATGGAAATTGCATATTCATGGCCCCGGCTCCTGCCGCCTGCCCTTGGCCTAACGGATTAGAAACCGTCGGCAAATCGCGGCCCGTCGAAAGCGACCTTTGCGCAAACGAAGATGAAACACTCAAAAGAACCACGGCAAAAGCAATTACCATGTTCTTCGTAAAACCAGCAAAATTTATTTTAAAATTTTTCATATTAAAGAACCAAGATTAAAGCGAAGGCTAGACCCATCACGGCGTTAAAAAGTGCATCAAATTTCGAGACGAGATAATTTTTTTTGGAAAGTGAACCATCCCGCAAAACCTGAAGTAAAAGTTTATCAGAAACAAGCAAAGTAAACAGCAATTTAACAACGACCAATGCGACAATCCAAAAAACAACATCCGAGAAATAAACTAAAACAGCATAGCCGATAGATAAAATACAAGATAGGACCATATTGGATTTACGCAAATCGGAATCCGTCGCAGAGTTTGCTTTTGCAAGGTTCAAGAATTCAGCGACCTTCTCGCTCACAGTCTTAAAGCTTGCTGCAAATTCGGAAATGTTGTAGCCCATCAAAATAATGGAGGCGACAAGAGCAATTTTTACAATATAATCAGACATAAAGCTACTTTCCTGAATTTAAAATGCGTACATAACTTGCATAGCGGGCCTCGGACAATTTACCCGATTCCACTGCTGCACGAACAGCACAGCCCGGTTCCTTAAGATGTTTACAGTTGCTAAACTTGCATGTAAAATGGTCGTCTTCAAAAAAGCCGGGGAAAATTTTAGCCAACGTTTCCGGCTCCAAGTCCATAAGCCCAATGCTACGGATGCCCGGCGTATCAATCACATAACCGCCACCAGGGAAATCGAACAAGCTAGAAGAAGTCGTCGTATGACGCCCCTTGCCATCGCGTTCGCGGACATCTCCCGTTCGTAGTTCGGCATGCGGCACAAGTTCATTGATGAGCGTCGATTTACCCACACCGCTCATTCCGCTAAACACAGAAGACTTGCCAACCAGTTCGTTTCGCAAAACGTCGAGTCCATCGCCGCTCTTGACGCTCACGGGAATCACCTTATCGACAATTTTCATGAAATCGCGAATGTCGTTTGAAAGATCCGCTTCGCCATTCGGGAGCAAATCCATCTTAGTCAGCACGAGCACAAACGGCAAGTCGTTCAAGTTTGCAGCAAGCAAGAAGCGATCCATGAAACCGTAATTAAATTCCGGTTGCGTCACGCTTGCGACAATAACCACCTGATCGATGTTTGCGGCAAGCGTTTGCTGTTTGTAAAAGCTATCTCGCGGCCCCGGACGCTTGAGTTCGCTCTTTCGCGGGAGCACACGCACAACGCAGTATTTTTGCGAACCGACACCATCACCTTCGTCATCGCCATCGTTCACAAGCCCAAGCAACACGCGATCGCCCACCGCCGGGAACTCCCCCAACGTCTTGGAAGTCGTCGCACGGTACATGGCAGTAACGGTTGTGAGGTATGAGGTCGCACCTTCGGTGCTTTGAGGTATGGGGTCGGCTGTTGGCAGTGATTCATTGTCATTCTGGAGCCTCGTAGAGGCGATAGAATCCACAGCATTGGATCCTATCAGTCCCCTTGTGGCACCTTCCACGATGACATCTTCCTTTTCACATTTTTCGTCTAAACGAACTTCGCAGGTGCGTCGATGCACTTCGAGCACAAGTCCCTCGATGCAATTTTCTTCGCCGATGTTTTCAACAGGATTCTTAATCCGCTTGATTTTCGCCTTTTTGAATTCGCGACTGAAACGTTCCTTAATCGGACGTTCATCAACGACTCCCGATTCCAGCTCCCGCATCACATCAATACGGCGGCTCCGGTGTTCACGCCGCGACGTGCGTACACTCTTCAACGGAGCTTCTTCCAAGCTTTCTTCGAAATCAAAATCGTTACTTCGCATTACCCATCAATTTAGAAACTTTTTCGTCTCCAATCTCTTTGGATTCTTCCAGTTCCTCTTCAGTTACAGGCCTTCCACGACGAATGGACTCCATCAAGAAATGAATCGCCTTGAGCCTTCCATTGCACTTTTCAATGCAGTTATCATAAAAGCCCTTCGTCTTCCAGTCCCCTTCGGGAATGTGTTCCGAAGCATATAAAAAATGTTCAACGCAAATAGAAAGCTGTTCTGCTTCCTTCCTCAAATCTTCCAAATTACTTTTAGTGAAAAACGGCATGATGTAAAGATAAAATTTTAGACAATTCTAGATTGACACATCACTCGTCAAATTTCATATTGCGTTTAGATAGCGTTACGTATGGCTTCAGGGAACTTGGAATTATCCATTTGTCGCGATTAAAATCGTACCTAAAACGCTCTTTATGATTCTGATTATTCAAAGTCGCTACAATCCTATCACCATCCATAATCGTCAAGGATTCGTAATCTAAATTCATTGTAGGTTTTACAATTTTCGTCGTATCTTCCGCATCCGGTTCAATACTAATAAAATAATTCAACTTTCCGTTATTTTTCGAAGAACCATCACCAAACGAAATCTTTTTATCGCCAAGGTTTATTTCTTTAACAGGAGACGATAATTTTAGATTAACGACATCAACAAAGTTATAATCAAAAGCCAAGACACCATCCAAAATATAAAAGCGATTCAAGATAAATGTTTCAAAATCGGCATCAAATTTTTTTACTTTCAACAAGCCTAAATCTACATTCTTAATGCATTTTAAGGGATAAAATGTAATTTTGAAAACCAACACATTTCCTTGTTCATGGAGATTTATAATTTTACCTTTTTTTATTGCCGTCGAGTTTATTAAATTTATAAATCCATTTTTATGATAGTCGTCCCCTATATCTAAGGATTTTTTATATATCGCAAAATTCCGTAACGAAGGTGTTCTAAAAGCGTATCGATTCATTGAATCACATACCATTTTCAAATCAATCTTGCCTCCTTTGACACCCTCTTTTAATACAGAAGCAGAATCAATTAAATATTGAACAAAACGGCTATAATTATCGACAGACTCAATTAAATTTTTCAAGCTATAAAACATTTTTCCTTCAGCAAAAAATAAATTATCCAAAAAAGGAATTTCCAATTCTTCAAAAGTTCTGTAATAATCTTCTACCGACTGGTAAAAATGTTTATTATAACTTTCTTCAAAATAATCCACTACAGGGAAATTTACTCTATTTACTTTCTTGACCTTTTTGACTTTTTCTATCGGGCCTACGTTATCTTCAATTCCATTTTTCGTTATAGAAACATTCAAAAAATCCCATTTAACACCAATCGGCAGTGATTCCGTCTTTTCATATGTTATGCCAGGAAAATCTAAAATAAACAATTCCACGTCTGACGAGAAAGAAATTTTCCCATTATCATAATGTATTGTATTTTTCGTCAAAATGGAAGCATCTACTTCTGTTTCTGTTCTAAGGTTACCTAATTTAACTTTCTGATTTTTTATTTTAGGACTATATTCCATAAACAACTTATCAGAAATAGAAAATTCAACAAATCGATCATTTGTATTCAAATTCAAAAGGTTCAATGACAGCGATTTTCTTTCTAAACCGTTAGAAAAACTTTTACTATCACGTCTCACTTTCAAATCTATTTCAGAAAACATTTCTTTGATAGTTTGTAAAGAATCAATACCTTTTCGCAACTCATTTAAATCCATGCGGAAATAAAGACCATTCCACTTAATTTTCGAGGCGATTACATTCAACAAAGCCGTTTTTTCTTTTTGTACGAGTTCAACCATTTCAAATGTGCTATACTCTTTATCCCCTATTTTCAACGTTTTCCCGACAAACGGGATTTCATAATTTTCATCTAATTTAAGAGAAGACATATCAGAAGCAGTTTTTTGTGATTTAAGCCTATAAACACCACTCCAAATTTTGAAACTATTTTGATAATTCTTTGCTTTTTCTTCGGGAGTAAAATTTAAAGTATCTTCAATGGAGTTTTTCGTAGAAAAAAACGATATTTTGTTGGGGAGACCTTTATTTTGGGGGCGATTTTTATATGCTCTTTTATTTTCCCAAGATGAAATTTTCTTTGATTTGTAAATGGGCTTTTTTTTCTCTTCTTTCCATTCATGCCACCTATTATCGAGCACCGTTAGAGTCATTTGAGAATCATCGGCGACTTCATCCCTATCTTCATCGCATGCGACAAACGTCAATGCCAGCAACAGCACGATAAGAACATTTAAGCCCCGCGCTTTCCAGGACTCCATATGCACCAACAATCTCATTTTCCAATTCTCATTGATTTTTGATTTCTCTATTTTTTCGCAATATACAAAAAAGCCCGACTCGAATGAGCCGGGCCTTTGTTAACTTTTTTTCTTTAAATTAAGCGTTCTTGGTGAAGTCCACGTATGCCTTGAGCACGTCGAGGAAGACTTCGTCCGGAGTGTTGTCGCCAACGATGTGGCTAATGATCTTCGGATCGTACTTTTCGAGAACCTTGGCAGTGGATTCCTTGTAAACCTTGAGACGGTTCTTGATGACGTTTTCGTCAGCGTCGTCCTTGCGGCCTTCGATCTTAGCG
>JAEEGL010698899.1_pt1 | contig 12606 bp, 9 predicted proteins | sample 9134231 | NCBI WGS metagenome assembly JAEEGL01 (sample SAMN16246548, study PRJNA631951) | gut metagenome | biome: gut microbiome; feature: rumen; material: fiber-attached | host: Bos | place: Iran: Karaj | collected 2018-10
AGGGTAAAGCAGAGTTCACAATGGAATTCGAAAAGTACGGAAAAGTTCCTAACAGCGTTTCTGAGCAGCTTATCGCTGAATATCAGGAGAAAAAACGCAAGGAACAGCAGGGTAAATAAACTGCACTGCTAGGCGAGCGTCCGCAATGAAGCTCGACAGTCATTTCGCGAATACGCGATATTTCCGGCTTGTTTTGTTGCGGCACAAATATCGCCGACTTTTTAAAAGGAGTAACGAATGGTAAAACAGGAACTCGTAGACCGCAGCCCGGTTCGCAGCTTTGAAAGCGCGACAAACGGCGGTCTTAAGGCTGGTGAGATTGGAGTTCTTACATCCCGCAAGGGTCTTGGAAAAACTTCTGTCCTTGTTCAGTTCGGTCTTGACATGCTTTTGCAGGACAAGCCGGTTGTGCATGTTTCTTTCAACCAGCACTCAGACAACGTAATAACATGGTATGAAGATATTTTCAGCGAGATGACGAAGAAAAAGAATCTTGCTAATGCCGATGAAGTAAAGGATTCAGTAATCCGCAACAGGGTTATTCTTAACTTCAGCCCAGATTCAATTTCTGCAGAAAGAATCACAAAGACTCTCAAAGCACTTGCAGAAGGCGGAACAAAAGCAGCCGGAGTAATTATCGACGGTCTTGGTGCAAAATTCTTTGAAGCTTCAGAACTGAAAATCCTTAAGTCTTATGCAGTTGAGGCAGGTCTTGCAATCTGGTTCAGCTACAATGCGGATGAAGAGGATGTAAACAAGATTTTCGGCGAAGACGTTGCTGCCGAAATCAACACTGTTATTCACCTTGAACAGAAACCTGACTTAATTCAGATGAAAGTTCTTAAGGCACACAACACAGAAGTTCAGAACATCAACCTTAAGCTTGATTCAAAGACACTTCTTCTTTCAGACAAATAAGTCTGCATAAAGATTTATAATAAAAAAAGCTGTCCGTTTGGGCAGCTTTTTTTATTTGGGGCGTGGCGCCAAGCGCCACCGGGCTTTTCGCACTTCGGCTCATCCGCCTCATTCCTACGGGCGTTCGATTCTCTCCGCCCTACGGAACTGCCTTACGGCAGGTGCTACAATCCCTCGCCCTGTAAATCCGTATCTGGGTTCGGGTTGTGCAAGGAAATGTATTAAAACTGTTCGCTCGCGCGAACTCACAATCCCTCGCCCTTTAATTCCGTATCTGGGTTCGGGTTGTGCAAGGAAGTTTATTAAAACTGTTCGCTCGAGCGAACTCACAATCCCTCGCCCATGTTGCGTCCGTACAGCGCGGAAAGCTCTTTTAGCCACGCCGCCTTATCCGCATCCATATGCTCGCTATTCATGCGCCACTGCCAGTTGTGCCCCCCCCTCGTTGACGGCGTGTTCATCCTGCCTTCCGACCCGACAGCAAACAAATCCTGTAGCGGGAATACCGCAAAACGCGCTGTTGAAGCCATCGCCGCACGGATAAGTGCCGGACAAAGCCCCTCATCTTTTATCTCAACGCCCGGCACGTTTCCCGTAAGATAACGCCTTACAAGCTCAACCTCTTCTTTTGAAGCGTTGTTAAGCCAGCCCTGCATAGTATCGTTGTCGTGTGTGCCTGTATACGCAACACATTCCGGCGTATACATATGCGGCAGGAACGGATTCGTAAAACCTTCTTTTCCGGCTTCATTCACATCGAACGCGAATTGTAGCACTTTCATACCGGGCAATGCGAAATCGTCACGAAGCTGCCTAACACCGTCGGTTATAAGTCCCAAATCCTCCGCAATAATCGGAATATCACCGAGTTCCTGCTTAATACGGTTAAAAAGCTTAGCCCCCGGCCCAGGAACCCACTTGCCGTTTATCGCAGTTTCTTCCCCCGCAGGAACAGACCAGTACGCTTCAAATCCGCGGAAATGGTCTATGCGCACATAATCCACCTGATGGAGCATAGAGCGGATGCGGCGGATCCACCACTTAAAGCCGTCTTTTTCCATTTCGTCCCAGTCGTAAAGCGGATTTCCCCAAAGCTGCCCGGTCGCGCTGAAATAATCCGGCGGAACCCCGGCAACACTCGTAGCTCGTCCGTTTTCATCGAGCTGAAAAAGCTTTTGGTCAGCCCATACGTCCGCCGAATCCGCGGCTACGAAAATCGGGATGTCGCCCACGATGCGAACACCGTGGGCGTTCGCGTACTTCTTAAGACGACTCCACTGAGAGAAGAAAAAGAACTGTATTGCTTTGTGTATTTCTGCCTCGCGCACATGGGAAGCATGCCAGTCCGAAACTGCTTTAGGCTCATGGACAGCAAGATCGTGCGGCCAGTAGTTACTCCACATGGCTCCAAACTTGTTCTCTTTCTGCGCCTGTGCGTCGTAATGCTCTTTTATGCTCATAAAAATCGAGTAATTGTCGAGCCATGCGGCATTATCGTTCTTAAAAGCCTCGTACTCAACGTGCTTATTTTCTGGTGAACCATCCAAAAACTGCGCCGCCGCCGTCTTAAGAACAGGAATTTTCCACCAAACGACAGAACCAAAATCGACGTAACCGCTGCTGTGAATCCATTCCGGCGGCTCAATCTGCGCGTCCGTAAGCCAGCCCTCTTCTTTGAGCGTGTCCAAGTCTATGAGCAAAGGGTTTCCCGCGAACGTAGAAAACGATGCATAAGGCGAATCTCCGTAACCGGTCGGTCCATACGGAAGTATCTGCCAAAGAGTCTGCTTTGCGGACTCAAGCCAGTCAATTAATTTATATGCGTATTTGCCAATTGTGCCAATTCCCGGTGTTTCCGGTAGCGAAGTTGGATGCAGCAAAATGCCGCTAGAACGAAGCATGTTCATATATCAAGTCCTTTTTACGAGAAAAACCGTTAAGTTTTGGAAGTTCCTGGGAAATATGTGCGTTGAAGCCAGAAAAATCCGTTAGTAAATCGGTTTACTAACATTACTATATCACACATCTTTTATCAAGTGAATCTTTTTCTAAAAAAAATATTGGCGCATGACGGACGGCTTCGCCGCCCTAGCCAGTTTTGTCCGCGGATAGGTCAGATAAACTGACCGTCCCGCTTCCAAAACTGGCTCACCGGGTGTTCCGCCGTTCCGCGTCAGTGCGCTTCATCCGTCCGCTCGGACACTGCCGGACAAGCCGGCAAATCCGTCGCTCCCGGACGCCTTCGGCGCGGCTACACCCCCTTGCGCAAAAACTCTAATTGTCTATGCACAAAGCAGGAATGAACCCCATACTTTTGTTTTTAACACTTGTTGAATACCAAACTGTGCTGGTTTCAGGACGATAAGTAGCATTCTCACTAAACTCCGAACTCTGCGTCCCCTCTTTGTTGAATTGCCAGAATTGTGTACATCCGCAGTAATATGAGAGGAAAAAACTCTCCTCTCATAACCACTAAAAAACTAGTCTTTCCACGGAAAAATGAAGCTTTTCAACGTGCGAGGCCCAAGCGTTTCCCTATCCTCTGCAATAAGCTCGCCCCACGGAATATGCTTGCGTGCTTCTTTCGGTGAAAGATCGGTGTGTTTCTCCAGCCAGTCATACTTGTAAAGGCGCAAGCGGAAAGCGTTGTTCTGCGCGAGCGCGATGCCTGCCAAACCAGGAACAAGGAACGCCAAAAACACAGAAAGCGCCGCCAGAATCAGCGAGTAAAAAAACATGAACACCGAAAATCCGGCATTGTCAAAAAAGATGATGAAACATTTTTTGAACGTCTTTCGGAATCCACCGTGAAGCTGCGAGCGAAGAGGCAAGAACCACTGCAAGGAAAACAAGCAAAGACAGAGCATCCAGAAAACGAGTGCCGCAAGGAATAAGCCTAAAAGTCCGCTCATCCGCAAATAAAACGGAATTGCAATCACAGCCAGGATCACGAGCACCGTAATCAGAAGCGAGAAAAGCACCGCATCTTTCCAGCAGTTTTTAAGCCCGGTGAACACTTCTTTATATGAAGATGATTTGAAATCAGCAATTTTTGCACAAACATCGCTGACAGAAAATAATATGGTAGAAATTAAAAAAACACCAGCTGCAAAAAACAGGATGGAAAGCACTATAACGGCCCACTCCGGGAGCGCAGCAATACCGACGATGGCTCCAAGTCCGTAATACACACCGATTCCAATGCCAAGAATCAGCAGATTGAATGCCATAAGCCAAATAAGGTTATCCCATCCATCACAAAAATTCTTTTTAATAAAAAACCAAACCATGTATCGAATTTACTAAGAATAAGCAAGCAAGTCAACACACGAGAAATGCAAAAAAGGGGAAGGGGGAAGAATCCCCCTGGCTCCCAAGTCCTCGCGCTCCGTACAATGTCCGGCACGCTTCTGTCTTGTCCGCCACCCCCTCTCCTAGAGGGCTCCCGCCCTCTAAAACACCCGGAGTATTTACGGTCGGCTACTACTTTGCAACTGCGTCAGAAACGCTTACAGTGTGATCGTACCAAACACCTTTCTTGCCAATTAATGCGAGCGCAAAATCAGTGCCTATTTCTTCAACCGGGATGTCGAAACCGAAAACTTCTTCAGTTGAGCCGTCACTGTATGTAACGGTATCTGTTGTTGGCTGAAGCCAATCTGCCTCGTTGGCAGGAGCATCAGCGGCACTTCCTGCATACAAATTAAGGATGCTGCTGCCAGAAAGACTTACATGGAAAATCATTTTCCCGTCTTTGACAGTAAGAGTGCCGCAACCGTCGCAAGCTTCGTTAGCACGGAACATAGAGCTATCCGTGTTGAAGCGAGCGGTGTACGTTCCGTCAGCAAGTGACTGTGACTGTCCGCGCGATGATGCCACAACTTTTGTAGAAGCGTTCTTTGTATGCTCAACATACAACGCCTGAATCGCCTCAATTCTTCCAAGGCCAGCTATCTGGCACTCAATTGAATCGAACGAGCCGGAAGCCTCGAACATGCTCTTCCAAGAATCCTCATCATCGCCAGCCATGTCATTGTTAGCATGATCACCGGCAACAACCATAAGCGGACGAAGAACGACATTTTTGTATCCGGCTTCTGCAACAGCTTCAATAATGTTCTCGCACGCTGTTTCTTCCGGCTCGCCCTCAACCGTTCCAATAAACACGTTGTCGTAGCCGAGTTCAGCCATCTGAGCGGCCATCTGGCTGTAGCTCACCTTTGCGGAGTGCGCCGTGCCGTGTCCCATGAAAACAAAAGCAGTTCCGCTGTTCTTAGCATTAGCAAGAGAAGCAAAACCAGCTGCTTTTACGGCTTCGGAAGTAATTTCCTGTGCGACAATCTTTTTGTCTGTATTTACAGAAGACTCGTTTTTGCCTACCTTGCCAAGAAGAGGCTCTGCAACAAGGACGCTTTCGAATTTGTCCGCATAGAGCGAAACAGCCTCAATAAGCTCATCGTATTCTGCGCCGTGCATTAGATGAGTCGGCTGAACGATAAGTTTTTTCACGCCGTTAGCAACTGCCCTTTCAAGAGCCTGCTCCATATTGTCAATTTTCTCGCCGTCACGAGCCTGAATGTGGTTTATGATAATCTGTGCCGTAAATGCACGGCGCACCGACCAGTCCGGATTAGCAGCCTGAATCGCGTCCTCAATGCTCTTTATGTCGGCAACGCGGCTGTCGTTGAAAGATGTGCCGAAGCTTACGACAAGAATCTCGTTTTCTCCGATTCCGTCCTGATTAAGCGGATTGTCTTTTGACGCATCGCCTGTATCGCGCCCGAAATAATCCGGATCAGCGTTCTCGCCTTCAACAAGCTCTTTTTGAGCGTCGGTAAGTGCGTCCCAAGCGGCTTTAGCTTCGGCACACTGCGCGTCAGTTTGCTCGGTGCGAGTCTGCACGTAAATAGCATCGATTAAGTCAGCGACATGAGCCGCTTTTTCTTCGTCAGAAACAGCAGAAGTTGTGGCGCATCCAGCAAACAAAAGCGCGACAACCGCAACGGCGCATAAACACACCGCGAGTGCATTTTTTTTCATAAAAAACTCCTTATTTCATAGAAAAACACTATAGACGCAGGTGTGCTATGCGCTGCGCATAAAGACGGCACGATTACGCACGTCTTTCCGGCAGCTGGTTTTGAGGCAGTTTAGATGTGGAGTACGACCAATTACTCGTGATCTGGAATTGCTTTGCACTTCCTGTACTATCATAACAGGCAGGTTTCCTGGCTTAAAGTTCATCGCATCCGCCAGTCTTCCCAGACTTTCGTCCAGTGACAATAGAATTGTTCGGAAAAAAGTACTGGCAACAAAAAATCAAGCCAGTTTCCGAAAACATCCATTTAACGGCGGACACTCCCTTATTACAGTGACGAGATCGTGCAGGATTCTAACCTGCTTCCCTTTTAACCGCTTCTTACAAGCTTTTAGCGTATAGAGCGGCACCTGTTACTGTGTTCATCTTGTGAACCGCGAATACAATAGCTTTTCAGAAACATTTATGCAAGCATGAAAAACATCTTTACAAAAAAAACTACACTATTCCGCACAGATATTGATAATTTTCCAAATGATTGACGAATCATTATAAATAAACTATCATTTATTTCATGGGTACAGCTACCACTCAGCAGATTACAAATTACTACGATATGTATCGTGATAAAGAAATAACCTTCACGAAAGAAATAATCAAAACGCTAAACATGGATCCACGCCAGATTTATATAAAATGCGCGGGTTCACAATGGCCATGCATTATAAATTCCACATCTTTTCTTTCTGCTCGCATCATAGTAGGTACAAAGAGCGGTGCATATACCCAGCTTACAAAAGAAAACACTGCTGCCAGCCTTAGGTTCTGCTTCATTCAACCAGATGGTCAGCCTATGTGCTTTTTCGTAAACACAAAAGTCACCGGAATACACGCATATGCTACATCGAATGAGCTTGCGCTTATTACGCTTACATTCACCCAGCGTCCACCGGATGACTTAATTGAAATTATCGGAAGACTTTTGGAAGCAAATATCAATGCAATCCGCAGAAAAGAAGAGCGCATAATCATTTCAGAGGATGCAAAGCGCAAGCTCCAGCTGCTCAAAGAGGAGACGCTCGTATACATCCAGAATGTTCCTAGACATTGCATAATTCGCGACCTCTCTTTCTCAGGAACAAAGATTATTATACTCGGTCTTGCAAAATTCCTTGTTGATAAAGAGGCAATAATCCGATTTGACTTCGAGGATGTACATGAGCCTGTAGGTATAAAAGGAACAATTGTCGGAGCAGAAGTCATTGAAGGCAGAAAAGATCTTGTCTCTCTTTCAATACGGTTCGACGAAGCCTCTGTTCCGATGGTATACAAGCTTCACATAAATCAATATCTGACAGCAGTACGAAAGAAGCAGCTTTCTGCTGTGTTCAGTCCATCAGACATTGCTTCACAAGCAGGAGCAGCTCCGGCATCGACTATGACACAAGCCGACGCACAAGCACAAGCAAAGGCAGCGTTTGCTCATGTACAGCAAAAACAGCCTCAAGCAGCTGCGGCTGCAACACAACCGGCTGCGGACGCATCCAAGCAAAGCGCACAACCAGCGCAGGCTGCAGATTCAAAACAAACCGGAGATTCGCAACCCCAGCCAGCAGAAGCAGCACAGCCTAAAGCTGCTGAAGCTGTCGCACAACAGGGATAACAAAAGAACGATACAAAGAGCCGTTACTTTGCGGAATGCAAAAAACATCCGCCGCATAGCAAATGCTTATAACAACTATAATTAATCATTTTGTACAAGGATAATCATGACCCCGACAAACCCACTCGATTCTATTGTTTTTATAAATCTACCGGAAGATTTCAAACTCTCAAAGGAATCAATGCATATAGACACCACGATTCCGTTACCGGTGCAGCTTCCAGTTCAAGCAGGCGTTTTCGACAAATCAAAGCTCGATATTTCAACGCTTACACCAGAAATGATTCTTGCCGGAATTCTCACCGTGCTTGCCTATGACAAAGAAAACGCAAATATTCTGTACTACAGGAGCATAATCAATAAAGCAAAGCCGAACATCAAGCAAGAGCTTACAGAAGCCGCGATTCTTAAGACAAAGAACGAGGATTTTGATATTGCGGAGGAGATTTTCGAAGCTCTTCGCGGTCTTGATCCTGATGATATGCCTACAGTTCTTAATTCTGCGCTCTTCTTTGACCAGAGAGCAGAATCATACAGACGGTCAGGCTTGAACGATGATGCGGATGCCTATGACGACATGGCTTTTAAATATTATAAGGAAGCAATGGCAGCTGATCCGCCTCTGCCCGACGCATTTTTCAACGCGGCTTTTTTCTATTTGAGACAAAAAAACTACTCAAAAGGAAAAGACTGCTTTGAGACATATCTTTCGCTAGTTTCCGGGCAGGATGACGACAAACTTTCCGAAAACGAGAAGTATAAAAAAGAACGCGCAAAAGAAATCCTTGAGGATATTTCATCTAGGAACCTTGATGACGAACTTTTCAAGAGCGCGTTCGACCTGATTTCAATGGGGCAGGAAGAAAAAGGCCTTGAGAAGATAAAAAGTTTCATCGAGAAAAATCCAAAAATTTGGAACGCATGGTTCATGCTTGGCTGGGCGTTGCGCCGGCTGGAACGGTACGAGGACGCAAAAAGCGCGTTCAACGAGGCTCTTGTTCTTGGTGGTAACAACTGTGACACTTACAACGAGCTTGCAATTTGCTGCATGGAAACAGGCGACTACGATGGATGCCGCAAAAATTTACACACCGCGCTCCAAATTGACCCTGAAAACACAAAAATCATGTCAAATTTAGGATTTCTCGCGAAAAAAGAGGGCGACTATTCTTCCGCGCGGCAATATTTCACAGCTGTTTTGGAATACGACCCCGACGACGTGATTGCTCAAAACGCGCTTGCGGAGATGGAATAATTACAGACTGTCGAGGAAATCCTGGCGGAGTTTTTCTGCCGTGCTTTCCTCAATGAACGAACGGTTCTCAATTTCGTTCAGCACTTTCACATCCGAATATTTGATGCAAAGCGGTTTTTCAAGGCTCATTATAACATTTTCGTCTTCCCAAACAGCCTTTTCCGGCGAAAAACTCCGTGGCGAACCGTACTTTTGGCAAAGAGTCCTGAAAACTGAGTAGTAATCCATTTGATGGGTATTTATATTTATCGATATAGTATAAAGTTTGTTTTCGTAAAACTGAAACCAGCATCTGTCAAGATAGCCGTCACCAACAGTTTCTATCAACATTCTGTCAAATCCGGGAAGAATCGAAACATCACGGTCGCCCCTGTACCCGAACACCGGATACATCAATAAAGCAGATTTAACAGCCTCGAACGTCATTCCAAGATGAACGTTCAAATATCCGTCAGGAAGAGGAATTATATATATATCATCCTCTTCAGTCTCTTCAACGGCGTTTCCGTTTTTTTCAGACGAAACGTATCCAGAAACACCGTTTTCAGAACCTGGCGAACCAGTTTCTTCGGACGAGCGCACTTGAGAAAAACAAATAAATGGAAAAGAAAGAAATAGCACGGCTGCAAAAAAGAAATGCAACTTTTTCATACGCCAGTATGCCTTTCGTTAATGAACCTGCTTGCGATAAAAAGCTGCCGACTTCACTATCTCAAGAGTATCTGGAACCGTTATTTTATTGTTCTCCAAACGGATACGAGAATCTGTCATAAAGTGATGCAAACAAGCAGCCTGCTGCTCCTGAGGAATACCGCACATATTCGCCAAATCTGTAGGAGAAAGGTCAAAATTATACGAAACTCCGGCAGCACACTGTATACGAGCTTTTTCAAGCTGTAAGGCAAGCATATCGAACAGTTTGTGGAACGGATCAGGAATCTGAGTGTTAGCAAGCTGGCGCGACATAGACCAAAGACGCTCTGCAAGAGTCGTGGTAAGCTTAGCAATAAGCTGAGCCTGCGTCGTAACCATCTGATTGAAGTTCTGGCGGTTCACCGTCATAAGGCGGCAATCTTCGAACGCAATTGCGCTTGCAGATCGCGGCATATTCTCAAGAAGCGCCATCTCACCGAAAAACTCACCTTTCTTGAGTACAGCCAGAATAACTTCGTTTCCATCGACAACTTTGGAAATTTTTATCTGACCTTCCTGTATGATGAACATATCCTGTCCTGACTGATCCTCACAGAACACCATAGTATTCTTAGGATACAAACGAATAGGCTCTTTCGGCGGCTCAAAATAAACAGCATGAGAACGGGGCTTAAGGACGATAAAGCGTCTCTTTGCGTTTTCCACGTTCACTCCATGAGGACATGCTTTAAGATACTGATAATATGCATAGATAGCCGGGTCTATCATTCCAGCTTTTTCGTAATAGCTTGCGACAGAATAGAGATGTTCCGGAGAAGGCGCGACTGTGTTCTTAAGAGTAAGCCGTGTAAGCGTATCATTAAGAAGACGCATTTTATTCGCGAATGTACGGATTATCTTTAGAGCAACAGGCGTATTTTTCTGAATAAGCTCCGTATATTGGTCACGCCGTACAGAAATAGCGACTACATCAGTAAGCGCCACAACTGATTCTATCTGGTTATGTCCAGACATACATGGTATAACGCCAACGAAGTCGCCCGGTCCAAGGAAAGATTGTTCCTCAGGCGAAGCCATAACCTCTTTGTAGCATCTTACACGTCCAGACTGAATTATATAAAAGCGATCACTGACAGCTTTTCCCTCAACAAGGAGAAAAGAGTCTTTTCTAAAGTTTACGAAAGAAAGCTGTAACAAACTACACCACCATCATTTCTATAAGTATAAAATCCAAAGATACTGTTGTCAATGGGACACTTAACACCGACAAAAAACTGCTCTCACCGAAATTTTGCTCCGAAAAACGCCTGCTCGAAGCTTCGCTGCGGAATGCCTCGTTCCACTCGTCAGAAGTTTTTCGTTTCAAAATTCCGGCTACGCAGCTTTTTGTCAACAGTCAAGTTTCTCAATCCGCATCACCGGATTTTTTCCTTATTCGCCTACCAAAATCAGCGAATTATGCCACTGCTGACAAACAATATCTCATTCTCAAGCTCAAATCCGAACTTGTTTTTTACTTCGGAGGCTACCGCATCGGAAAGTTTTTTTATATCCGACGAAGTTGCGTTTCCGGTATTCACTATAATATTTCCGTGCCACGGAGCAACTTGTGCACCGCCATGCGAAAGCCCACGAAGCCCAGCGTCCTGAATAATTTGTCCGCTTGGTTTTCCGAACTCTCTGTTATTCTTAAAAACGCTTCCGGCGGACGGGTAACGGAAATGACCCTTGTTCCGGCGGTCTTCCACAAAAGACTCGGATTTGCTCTTAATTTCCGCACCGTCACCCTTTCGTACCTTGAACACAACGCTTACTATAACATCTGCCGTGTTCTGGAACGGTGACTTCTTGTAATCCCAATCCTCGTCTTTCTTGGTGTATACCGCGAACGAAACACCTTCCGGCGAACAGTGCGCGTATCGTACAGAAACAAGCACATCGCTTACGGAAAAGCCATAGCACCGCGCATTCATATAAGCCGCACCGCCTGCCGTTCCAGGAAGCCCCGCAAAAGATTCCAGCCCACTAAGACCGTTCTCTACACAAAACTCCGTTATCTTTTCTATCGGTGTTCCAGAGCCACATGTTAAGAGCAAAGTTTCCGCATCCTCGTCATCGTGCTTATTTTTCGCAGAATCGCCACAATCCGCATACTTGTCCGCGCATTCACCCCGCACCTCAATTCCACCTAAACATCGGGTTGAAATAACAGCAAAATCAAGATTCTCATCCTCAGGAACGATATTCGAGCCGCCTCCAAGAATAAAAGAAGGTATTTTATATTGACGGAAAAACTCCAGAATCAGTATTAAATCTTCTTCATCAACGGGTTCTGCATAAAGCGGGATTTTTCCGCCTGTCTTGAAAGTCGTATAATCAGCAAAACATTCGCCTGTTAGTAGTCTTCCTCTGAATCCTTTGCACATATTGATATTTTCTGATATATTACTTAGATTATTCATGATAATTAGAGTATATCGCAGAAATAATCAAATTTCTATGAAAACACCGTTCCAGCAAAAAAAAATCTGGAAAAGGGCGTTCAGGAGGCAGAAAAATGGCTCTACAGCTTTTTAACACAATGGGACACAAATTAGAGGAATTCAAACCCATAAAAGACGGATATGTCGGTTTCTACGGCTGCGGTCCGACAGTCTACAATTACGCCCATCTTGGAAACATGCGCCCGTACGTTTTTCTGGACACGCTCGACAGGACGCTCCGATTTTTGGGCTACGAAATAAAACACGTAATGAACATAACTGATATCGGACACCTTTCCGGCGACGCGGATGACGGCGACGACAAGATGATTATGAAAGCAAAGGAGCGCGGACAGTCCGTTCTTGAAATCGCGGATTTTTACACGAAAGCTTTCTACAACGATATCGACAGACTCAACATACGCCGCCCGGACGTAGTTTGCAAGGCGACGGAGCACGTTCAGGACATGATTGAGCTTATAAAGCGAATTGAGGCGAACGGTCACACGTACATGGCCGGCGGAAACCTTTACTACGACGTTACGACATACCCGGATTACGGCAAGCTTGCGAACCTTAACCTTGACGAGCTTAA
>JAEEGL010737757.1_pt1 | contig 12606 bp, 12 predicted proteins | sample 9134231 | NCBI WGS metagenome assembly JAEEGL01 (sample SAMN16246548, study PRJNA631951) | gut metagenome | biome: gut microbiome; feature: rumen; material: fiber-attached | host: Bos | place: Iran: Karaj | collected 2018-10
AAGCTTGTTATGTCTGCTGCAATCCCAGATATTTCAATATCACTATAGTTTTGGCAAGCAAATTCACGTGCAATGGCATACGCTTTTTTTTCATGTTTTGCCGCTATGTCAAAATTCAGTCCACATGTTCTCGGAATGTTTTCGATTCCGTAATCATCCAGATCAACAATAGTAATCCTTGAAATGCCACAACCTTTAAGACAAGCAAGAAGTGCAGAGCCTATAGTACCGGCACCAATTATAAGAACGTTGCTCTGTGCTAAATCTTTAAATGAATATGGCATTCTGCGTTCAAGCCTTATTTGCATATCTTTTGATACCTCAGGCTGGACTGTATATTTTTCAACTTTGTTTGCAAGAAGTGGAGAAGAATTATATGTTTCATAGAATTCTTGCTTATAAATTGAAATTTTGTTTTTTCCGTCTCTAGAGGAAGTTCTTTTTATCAGAACTTTTTCATTCTCAGAAAGAAAAGAATCGCACTTAACATCAGCTTTTATAAGCTTTCGATCTTTTGTTTTTATAAAACCAAGCAATTGCTTGTGAGAAGGTGAATAGATGAGAAAGCATAAAGATTTTGCCCCAAAACCAGTAAATGTTTTTTGATCTGTTGAAGACACAAAGGCAGGATGTTGTGCATGGCTATGCCAAGTACCGATTATATCTATATCTTTACATACATATTTTCGTTTGCAATATAGATACGCTTCAATTTGTGAATCTGGGGTAAAATCAAACGTACTAGATGTCCCAAGGTGCTTGCATCGGAAGAATTCAAAAATCAAAAAATCATCTTCTCTATAATCATTCTGAATCCTCTTGCCTATGAGATAACAACCACACTCAACAAAAGAATTCTTACGCGCATATTTTTTTAAGTTCGTTGATGTTTTCTTGTTTATAAAAATCATGAATCCACCTCTGCAAGATAAAACTCTCTCCGATCTTATACTTAGGCTGCGTTTGGCATAGAAATCGCTACGTTAAGTACAATTTCTTTGGCGTTTTTCAATACAGCCAGTACAGTTTTATCTTGCTGATTTAATGGTTTTTCCCATTCAAGAGGAATTGCTTCTGAATCTGAAACTATCAGAGCTATCGTTGATCGAGTTGAATCGAAAGCGTAATTGCTTCCAATCAACTTATCAAGTTCATCTTTGCCACCAACAAACGATGCTGCTTCTTCTCGATGGTTTTCAGCAAACTCTTTAATAATTTCCTTTGGGCTGTTTTCCAAATCCACAGAACCGATAGAATACTCATCACCGAGTATATTTGTTAAATTCGCATCCATAGTCTTGCCTCCTAATTATGCTTATAGATTGAATTAAAATATGTAGATAGTTTGTCTTCTACATATTTTCCAAGCTTAATTTTTTTAGTTCCATCAGCAACAAAATACTCTTGCTTCTTAAACACATCGTCACTAAGACAATATGTATTTTTAATGATGTGCTGATATTCTTTGGCTCTATCAAGCTGAGCACCAGTGTCCTTACAATCTACTAGTAATGTAGAATCTGGACAGGGGTGCCCCATAAGAAGAGAGTCCTTGCTCGTGTTTTTTTGGAGGATTACATCCAAAATGCACTCTATAAGTGAAATCGGATTTTCAATAAGAACACCTCCTCTACAAAGGCGACCATCTTCTCCCCAAACATGTGCATTGGGATAACCCTTACTTCCAAGATGGAAATAAATATTAGCGAATGGAGAATAAACGAATCCCCCATTTATTAACCTACAAAAAGAAGCAGGATAGGAAATTACAAGTGGCTTTGGGATGGTTTTTGTGGGCCAATCTAGGATTTTTATAAATACATTACCGCCTTCTCCATAATCATTCTCAAATTTAATTTTTGAATTTGTTAAGGAGTTTGATTCTATGATTTTCCTTACCACATTTCCTATAATACGTGTGTTATCCAGTACTATATCCGCCATATAAACCTCCAGTTTACATAAGGAGTCTCCCTTTAAAGGAGACTCCCCACCGTTTAATCAGTGGAACTGATATCAGCAATTGCGTTTCCTTCACTGTCTTCAAAACGGTGATACCCATCGCTTGTGACAGTGCGGCGATAGTCCCCCAAGGAATCGGGCTCAATACTTATTGAATTTCCCTCTTCATCTGTTCCATAAAAATAACCAGGGTTCAGATCATCGTCTTGTACCGTGTACATATAAACCTCCTATGGTTTTATTAGTGATGAAGCAATTTGCTGTTTTCTGCTTCGACTCTTCACTTATTCTATGTATTTCCCCATACTAGCTTCCCCCGTTTTTCCAAGTTTTTCTCTTTTTTTTCATTTTCTTTCAAACAACGCTTCCCAACCAAAATCAATCACGGGAACCATATGCTTTTTAAGTAAACTCATCAATGTTACCGTATTGTTGTTTTGATCTGCGAAATAATTAAGTAAATATGAAAACAATACACCTACAGAGCTGAATATACGTACAGGATTAAATTCATCCGGTTCTATATCTTTTAATATCCTATCCAACATTTGAATGGTTGCTTCTCTACTACAGAAAAGGTCAAACTCTTTTGCTTTTGCATTCCATTTCTTTTTTGGCCTTGGCTTATAACCTTCTTCTTTGAGGGCTTTGATAGCTTGTTCCACGTCCTCATATCTCAGAAGAAAATCTGTTAAATCGATATGTGATGACCCATCAAAATCATCCTCAGAACAGAAATGTTGGGTTCTTATTGATAAGGCTCTCGCTTTTATAAAATTCACGATTAAGCATGTATGACAAGTGTTAGTGTTTTCTGTATATGTTTTTTTAAATTTGTATTGAGGAGCATCTTTTATAGAGTATTTTCTATAAAAGATGTCACTGGTCATTTGTTGATCTCCATTTTTTTCATGCATAAATTTCCTCCTGGCAATTATTTTTTTCCACAAAATTCGATAAAACCTTAGTTAAGTTCTTTATTTTTAAGTAAAAGTAATCTGTAGAAAGCAGTTTTACTTTCTACAGATTAGATGCAGTAAAAACTTAACAGCACTTAATCGCCATACTGAGAAGCGATTTCGAGAACTGTTTGTTGAACTTCTGGACTTTCCCTTGAGAGACTATCCATATCAATGTAGACACGCCCATCCCAAACACTTGTTCCAGAAACGCAACTTCCAGTTGCAATCTTGTCAATGTGTTTTGCCATGTTACGGTTCTTTTCGTAACTTCCACAGTCGAAATAAAGGTCTTTCATAGTTTTTCTCCTTTGTGCTTGCTTTTTTCAGTAAGCACGCTTTAATTTAGATTAAGTTCTTTGGAACCTAACTTTTGAAGCGTTACGACTTCTCAGTCTTGTTATGTTTTTAAAGAAGTCCTTCCCTATGATTTTTTGTACTCCTAATGCCAGAAAGATTATTTTCTAGCATTAGGAGCTGTTTCATTCTGGCAATCAAGCGTCAAAACTTGTGATGATGTCGTGAACTGTTCTTTTAGTCTCAGGAGATTCTCTTGAGAGGTTGTCCATGTCAATCCAAACACGCCCATCCCAAACACTTGTTCCAGAAACACAACTTCCAGTTGTAATCTTGTCAATGTGTTTTGCCATGTTACGGTTCTTTTCGTAACTTCCACAGTCGAAATAAAGGTCTTTCATAGTTTTTCTCCTTCCCAATTTTATGGGCTTTTGTGCTACAGCAAATCTTTTTTTTGCTGTAGATAAATTGTTATCCTTCTTGCGTTTTTCAAGAAGTCCATATATTTAATGAAGCAAGTTTTGCTTCATGTCCTTACTTAAATCTGAACCCAAGATATTTAATCCCCCCGTGTTTTAACTAAAATAATTTATTTTTTTGTTGGAAGATTCTTTTTCATCTTGCTTTCTAACTATTCTATGACCTTTAAAAAATATTTTTCCCCAAAGAAAAAAATATTTTTTTGGATTTTTTCATTTGTTTTTTTTATGTTGAGTATCTTATAATTTGGTTATAAAATAATAGCAGAAGTAGAGATTTGGGGGATTGATCATGTCTGAAGAACTTGAAGATTCTTTTTATGTGGATTTTTATGATTTTTGTAAACAAGTTTTTAATAAATGTTGTGATATTGAAGAAGAACTATTTTTCCCGAAGTTTAATACGAAGGAATTAAAAAAGAAAATTAAAAATGAAGATATACAACATCAAAAAAGCAAGTCCGCTTTTATCGAAAAAATAGATAAAACATTATTTTTTACGAAGTTTGAATTTTCTATACTAGAGACTGGTGCTGATTGTGAATCTAGTATCAAGAAGAAAATTAATATAAACCAATTTATGAACAAAATTAAACAGCATCTTATACATATTTTTGCTTTTGTAAATTATGTAAGAAACAAAACAAAAGATGAAAAAGATGAATTACTCGAAGAATTTAAATGTGAACTTTATGTCCATCAATTTAAAAGAACTTACGACAATTTCAAAGGTGATGAGATTCCTAAGAAGGGATTCGGAACAGGTATAGAACTTCCTAAATTTTCATTTTCTGCAGATCAAAACATAACAGAGACTCGTCGGTATGATGCAATGGAGTTCTTAAGGGAATTGTTGCAATTCAAAGAAACAAAATATTATAAGAGGTTTTTTTCAAATTATATTGACCGTCTCTATAATAATTACAATGCCAGGGAGTCGGAGAATCTGAAAGAAATTAAATGGAGACAAGGCCTTAAAAAAAAACTAGGGGATGAAATCAATATCTTGCCACTTAAGTTGGATGATAAAGAAATTTGTTTTAGGTTTCTCTCTGATAATGAAACTTATCTGATTGAGAACTTCTTAAAAGAAAGACAAACTTTCACACCAGAAATAAGGGGAATTATTTCTAAATTAAGATTGGGACGAACAATAAATCTTGACGAACCATTTATAAATAAAGATGGAGAAGAGAAAGGTTCTTTAATAGATAATATGGAAGACGACAGGATGTATTCACCAGAAATGGAGGTTATAGAACAAGAAGAGCAAAGAGAGAGAGAAGAAAAAATAAGACAAGCACCAGATGAGTTGGCAAGAATTCAAAGACTTGTTGAAAGGTTTTTGAGATATGTTGCTGTAAATTCTCCAAAAGATAAAACGCTTGATAAAGATATAATAATTCAAATTAGAAAAAAAATAATCTTTTCATTCTTTTGTGCAAGAGAAAAGAATTTTATTGACACTACTACAGAAATAAAACTTAGAAGGCAAATATATGATGAATTACATAAAATTTATAGTGCGACAAACCTAAGAGAATTAGATTACGCTCTAGATATCGAGAGTCACCATAATATTTTATGGGAAATTCTCGATAGTTTTAGAACCAAGATTAACCAAAGACAATGTCAGCAAGAAAATGATAGAAACGAAATTCAAGAATTGTCAAATTATTTAACAAATATCTTGAATGAATTACAAAGATAATTTGGGGAAATTAATTATTTTCCTCAAAATACTTTTATAGGAGATACAAATGATTGACGTAGAAAACGATGAAATTATAGAACGACTTGCAGACTTTGTAGGAGTAGATTTATCAAATCTAGAAATTCTTGATGAATACGAACGAAAAGAAATTGAACTTGCACATGAAATACGCGGACTTGCCTATGATGACATAGCACACTTCCTTTCAAAGGCAGAAATCCCAGAGTTTATTAGCCCAAACTGGATTTTCAAAGCTTTAAAATATAACGATGATTTCTACTTTCAAAATATTTCCTTAATTCGTGCTACACAATGGATGCGCGAAGAGATTTATGAAAAAGCAAAAAATGTTTCAAAAACACAAAAATCAGAATTAAAAGAAAATCAAATTTCAAATAATATAATTCAAAGATCTAAAAAAGAATTAAGACAATATCATAAAAAGCAACCTGATAATACTTATTTTTCAAAATCCTCAATGAAAAAAATTGTGATTCCCCCAAAAAACAAAGTTAATGCAGCAGCAACTGATGATAATTATAAATTACCAGATTGTTATAAAAGACCAGAAGATGCTGATTATGAAATCTGTCCAGGTAATGTTTTTCCTAGCCCTGAGAATCCAGATTACAAGGAAATCTGTATTCAGCTAAAACCGAATAATATGAAACAATTTATTAGCAATGAACGTTCATTTTATATTTGTTTCTTTACAGAAGATGAAACAGTTTATACAATTGGTCCTGTTATTCCAAAAAAGACAGATGATGATAATATTGTTGAAATCTGTGCATTATTTAACCCCAAAGACCTTTCTCTTTTAGGAAAAGCTTGGGGATTATCTTATACAGAAGATATTGATTTTTACTTTTAATTGTATTTATGTAATATGAAAATTCTTGGTGTTGTAGTTGAAAAAAAAGAATCCGATAAAGCTGAAGGACATATATTGGATTTTTGTTTTAATTCAAATTCTGCTTATTTAAGCTTCAGAAATATACCACCGAAATGTCTTTCCTTCAGGAAGAAACAATTAGCCGGAATAGAAAGAGATATTATTGATAAAACTCTCTTCACAGATTTTTGGCATTATAAGAAAGGATATATTTATATCAGATTAGGTAATGTAAATTTTGAAGAACTTTCAGATCAAATCCAGGAAGAATGTCAATCAATATCACTTTCTGTTTTTTTGGCTCCTTTATCGAGTGTTAATACATATCTTTTTCCCTATACTCATTGTTGTTTTACCGGAATAGTAGAGTGTTCAAATGAAAATAAACCTGAAGTTAATTCTGTAATAGAGATAGATGCCAAATATGATATTTATTCAGAATATGTAAACAACGAAAGACAAAAAAATGTAAATTCTATTTTTGCTTTTGTTTATGTTTCTGCAAATGAATTTAAACCTGAGAAAATTAATGAAAATATAAAAATTATTCAAATAAATCCTTATACTTCAGTAGAAACCCTTTTAGATAAATTATCATCCGGATTTAGACGACCTAAAGAAAAAGCAAATAGTTTTAATAATTCTGTATATGCAAAGCTTGCGGAATATTTTGAATCTCAAAATGATAACGATAAAGAGATTTCGATAAAAAATAAAAAAATTTCGATAAAAATATATCTTTCAGGGAACGAGAACTCGAAAGCTTTTTTTAATTTTTTGTGGTTTGATTTATTTCGTACTGCAATTGATAAGGGTTATAGTTTTAACTTATCCATATCAATTTCAAAGTTTCTTTCGAATAATGAGTTAACTTCAGATGATATGCCAGACAGTTTGTTTCCTAAATGGTGGAACAAAAACAAAAATGAAAAATCTGTTGACATAAACGAAAAACTTAAACGATTAGATTTATTTGTTAGAAATCAGGTAGAGGTTCTTCGCCGTTACGTTTTTGAAATGTATGGTTATAATGATGATAAAGATTTTAATCATAAAGGACGCTTAAATATACAAATTAATTATGCAGATAATGAAGAAATAAAGCTTATTGGTAATAATGGTACGACAGAGAATGCAATAATTTTTAAAACCGATGAAAAAATATATGCAGCATTTTCAGATGGACCATACTTTGAATACAATGAATATAATAACGAAACATTGCCAGAAAATATTAATTCTATAGAAAAATCGTTAACAGCAAAAAAAGTAGTTTTAGAATCAAAAATAATTTCAAGAGAAGAGACAGAAAAATTATTGGAGGTTTTAAATCAAAAAGCTTCTTCTGCTGAGATTTTACAAAAAGTTGGAACCATAATAAGGGATTTAAAAAACAATCATAATAAATATTTGCCTTTCTTTACAATTTACGGCTTACCAGGTATGGGAAAATCTACAATTATAAAAAGAATAGCCCAATTATATGAAGTTTCAGAAAAAGCTAAAAGTAAAAAAGACAGAGATTGGGTAAATGATATACATGTTATCAGCACCGATTTTATGATTAATGAAAGAATATTCGATGATGATTATAATTCAAGACATAATCCATCAATAAAAGCACAAAAAAGAGATGCCAAAGCAGTAAATAACCATGTAATTTATTCTAGAGAAGATTATGAAAGCTTTTTACCATTAGGGTTTCATGATATGGATATAAGGAATCTTGTTGTAAAAATAGGAGTAAAGGAAGCAACAGTAACACATGATTTTATTGATCTTGGTGGCAAGGAATGCCTTATAGAAGATACCAGATATTTATTAAATTATTATGGCTTTATAATTGTTTTTCTTTGTCCTTATGGTAAGGATAAGGAAGAGTGTTTTAATAGTTATTATTCATATTATAAAGATAATCCAAGTCTTATTGATAAAGCGAAGCGTAGAAATGTTTATAAGTTAGCAAATCCTAACGAAGATAAAAATATTGATTATGATCCTACAAAATTGACACCAGAAGAATGGAAAACTTTCCGAGGAAAACTTAAAGAGAAAATTTTTGACAGGAGATTTTTTTATTATAATAGAAAGTATGATGCAAAGGTGTTTAAAAACGGAAATGTTGATGATGTAACAGTAGATGTCTTAAAAGCTATTCTTTCTGTTCATAAAAAATGGCTTGAAAATGATACTTGTTTGGAAAAACAATCATTGGAGTTTGTATGGATTTAGGACAAGGTTTTTTCAATTCCAACAATTATGATAAAGTGCGAAGCTCTTATTCTCCTTTGGTTACAGAGGAAGTTCGAAAATTGTTCTCAGAAAAAAGGCAGATAAAAATTGCAGAAGTTGGTGCTGGTTCTGGAAACTTTACAGATGTACTTATAAAGGCTGAACTTAATATAGAATCTTTGTATGTTATTGAACCAGATGAAAAGGGGATAGAATTACACAAGAAAAAGTTTTTGAACAAAACTGTATTTCCAATTTTTTACAATAACAAAACATCTGATTCCACGGGATTGGAAGACTATTCAATAGATATTGTTTTTGTAGCACAAGCTTTTCATTGGTTTAATATCGAAGCAACAAAAAAAGAGTTCAAGAGAATAATAAAACCGCAAGGAAAGATTTTTATTTTAGGCCGTTTTTTAGATCATGAAGATTCTGTTTCTGCTGAATATATTTCACTTACACGATGGGGTAAACGCAAAAATGGTTTTACAAATAATATTGAAGCATATTCAAAAGAAATAATGACATCCTTTTTTGACTATCCTGTTGAAAGACATAATATCTGCTCAGAAATAGAAATGCATTCTCTTAAACGCTTGCGGGAAGAAATTGATATACGAATAGATTCTTCTGGCGATGAAGAATTAAAAAATAATAAGATTGCGAGAGATAATATACATAATCACATTAAGGATTTTTACAATAAAAATTGTAATACAGAAGGCTTTGTTCCTTTGAAGTTTGACAGTTTTTATTTTTGTTTGTAAAAACATACAGGAGATAATATGAAAGATCTAAATATCATAAAAAAACTTTGCCCATCAGCATATGACTTTATCATCAATAAAGCAAAAGATGCAGCTGTTGGAACATATGAACTTGAAAACGGAGCTTATGTTAATGTACAGGAATACACAACAATAACTCGTAACGAAACAAAATATGAATCACATAGAAAGTTCATTGATATTCAGCTTATTTTATCCGGGAAGGAACTGATTGCAGTTTCTCCAATTGAAAAAATGAAAGTTAGTGAAGAATACAGCGAAGAAAAAGATGTTATGTTTTTTTATCCGAATGATGAATGTACAGATTATGTTCTGGAAGCTGGTGATTTTCTAATTTTGTATCCTGAAGATGTACATATGCCTTGTGTTTGTGTGAACGAAAAATCCCCTGTTCGTAAAATTGTGGTAAAAGTTCCAGTAAGATAGATTTTTTATAACAAAAAAGGGGGCTCTTATTCTAAGCAAATCCTGTATTTATGTAAAATAAGAAATGCAGTCTTACCACAAAACTTTGTCGTAAACATCGTTTTAAAAAAGCCTGTACCTATCATTTCTTTTCCTAATAAACTGAATTCTTGCTCAGTTTTATATAACCTTACAAACAGAAACCGATCTGGTGTCGATTATTTTCTATATGAGTGGGCAAATTGTATTGTTTACTAATCCGATTTCCATTTGCATCAAAGAAATTTGCCACAAACCAAAAAATGGCCTCATTGAAAGCTCTTGTACTATTACCACATATATCATATATCGTTTCAATATCTTTCAAATTTAGTTTTTCCGGCAAAACTTTACTATGCGTTTCACGGAAGAGTTTATATTTATTTGGAATAACAATGTTTTGCATCTCATTTTTATTATAATCTCTGAACCGAATTACATTAACACGATCTAATAAAGGTTCTGGTATTGGTTCAAGCTCATTTGCTGTTAAGAGATAATTAAAGAAAACATTTCGAATTTCCAGCCCAAAGAAATTATCTCTAAATGAAGTTCTGTTTTCATCCCCAAATAGCTGTATTAAGCAGGGATAGAGGTTCTGATTGATATCTCCGGTCCGATTTGATAAGCATGATTTATCAATTTCGTCAATGATTATGATCGGGTTACCACAACAGGCAGTATTGGTATTGTTTGCTTTCCAGATGCTGGACAATATTTCTCCATAACGAGCATCTTTGTATTCCGGTGTTGAACCCATAAGTTTAGAAACTCCTCCCCCTGCTCCCATAGGAAGGAAAATCCTATTATTTTGCCCAAAAATGTTACTAAGTTCTTTGCATAACATAGTTTTTCCACAACCGGGGGGACCTACAAAAAGAAGGGGTCTATCAAAATATATCATTTTACTTAATGAAAACTGAATAGAAACTTTAAACCAAGACCGAAGTTTATCAATATCAATAATATTAGGATGTTTTTCTAAACATTGATTAAATTTTTCCCCCATATCCCCATTTATTTCCAAATAATTAAGAGGATAATCCAAGTGTTTGGCGATTTCATAATACTTTTTAAACTCTGTAAGAGATGCCGGATTTGACAAATCATCTGCTAAGTATCCATAGCAATTATCGAATTCTTCTTGTGAAAAACATCGTTCCTTATTGTCCGAAAGAGCTTTGTTCTCTGGCGTATCCAAATTTTTGACAAATGTCTCTAAACTAAGAAATTCTACGGTTTCTTTTGCTTCTTCTTGCTCTATCATAATTTGTGCTGTTTTTCCTGCATTAGCAGTTAAATTTTTGTCAGCACCATTCTCAATGAGAAGTTTTGCCGTTTCTTTTGCATTTTCATGGGCTGCTATCCTCAAGGCGGACCAGTCATCATTATCTACAGCATTAATGTCTGCTCCATACTTAAGCAAAATTGCGGCTGCCTCTTTTGAATTTGAACTCGCAGCAATCATCAGAGCTGTCCAGTTGTCTTTATCTACAGCATTTACGTCAGCTCCTACTTTATGTATTATAAGCTCAAGCGTTCTTATAGAATTATTTTCAGCTGCAAACATTAACGCTGTTCTCCCTTCATTATCAGTTACATTAATGTGAGCTCCATGTCTTATTAACATTTCTGCAATATCTTTTGTGTCTTCACTTGCCGATATCATTAGAGCAGACCACCCATCATTGTCAAAAGCATTCACATCAGCTCCATACTTGAGGAGGAGTTCACTTGTTTTTAGCGAATTTTTGCTGGCTGTATGCATTAAAGGAGACCATCCATCTTTGTCGATGGCATTTACATTCGATCCATTCTTAATTAAAAGCTCCGCAATATCTTTTTCATCTTTACGTGCTGCAATCATTAAAGGAGTCATACCACTTTTGGTGGTGGCATTTACATTTGCACCTTGCTGTATGAGCAGTTCTGCTGTTTTTGTTGCTTTATTCTCAATAGCAAACATCAGAACTGACCACCCATCATTGTCAAAAGCATTTACATCAGCTCCATGTTCTATTAATAATTCAGTAACTTCTTTTCCATTTATGCGTGCAGCAATCATTAACGGTGTACCTCCATTAATGATTGTTTTTGTCTCATTTACGTCTACTTTTTCTTCAATCACCAATCGCTTAATTTCATTTAAGTCATTCTTCATTATAGCCTTTATAAATAATTCTGTTTTTTGGTATCTATTCATATTAAGCTCCTTTGATATTTCAATATATCCGTATCTAAAATAGAATATGTACCTGTCTATGGTAACTCCCCCCACAAACTTACACAAAATCTTCTAAAAAATTCCTCTTGACAAAATATTTTTTATAGCGTTATATTGTGTATATACAATATACACAATATCGGTAGTGACAACAGCCGCAGGAACCATGGACACGCCGCTGCAACAATGCCGAAAGTTGAGGTGAAAATGAATCTTATTGAAGTTAAAGGACTTTGCAAGAATTTCCCTTCATTCCAGCTGCAGAATGTAGATTTAACGCTGGAAGAAGGCTACATCATGGGATTTATCGGACGCAACGGAGCCGGAAAATCTACGACTTTAAAGACGATGCTTAACCTTATGAACAAGGATGGCGGCACAGTAAATCTTTGCGGTCTTTCAGTGGATACAGACGAACTTACTATAAAGAACAAAGTCGGATATGTTTTTGGCGGAGTTGATTTTTACCCTGAGAACAAGATTAAAAAAATAACTGACGTAACAAAGATTTTCTACGACGAGTGGGATGATAACCGCTACAAAGAACTTTGCGACCGTTTTGAACTGGACCAGAACAAGAAATTCAAGCAGCTTTCTGCCGGAATGAAG
>JAEEGL011538808.1_pt1 | contig 12606 bp, 10 predicted proteins | sample 9134231 | NCBI WGS metagenome assembly JAEEGL01 (sample SAMN16246548, study PRJNA631951) | gut metagenome | biome: gut microbiome; feature: rumen; material: fiber-attached | host: Bos | place: Iran: Karaj | collected 2018-10
GAACGGGTCAGGCTACCTAGCCGATTTTGAATACAGGCTGCAATTATCACGCCATCGAATTGGGCGAAAATCTCTATAATAAGATGTTTTTCAAATATGGTCATCTCCCTAATTTTCAAATCGTTAACGGCGACTTCATCACATACGACTTCGCCGACCAAAAGTTTGATTTGATATACTCTGCCGCCACAATCCAGTGGATTCCCGAAGAGGTGGCATTTGCCAAGACTTTTGAACTTTTGAAACCAGGCGGCACGCTCGCAATGATGATTGTATCAGCGGATTACAAGACGCCCACCCCCACGCTTTACGCCCAAATTCAGAAAGTTTACGATGCATATTTCAAGCCCGAAATCAGGTACACCCACGGCGGTTTTCGTTACGACAACGCCGTCAAATACGGCTACACCGATTTTGAAAAACATTCGTTCCACGGCCGCCGCGTAATGACCGCCGACCAATACGTCGCCTTCTGCGGCACTCACTGCGACCACCTCGTAATCCCCGAACCATACAAGACGCCATTTTTCGACGGATTGCGGAATGCGGTATTAGAGGCGGGAAATAAAGTGGTGTTTGAGGATACGTATTGGCTGTATGTGGCGAGGAAGGAGGGGGAATGATTTACAATCACATCCACCGTTTTTCGCCGCAAATCCATCTTTGATCAAATGATGAATTGCTTAAAACGGCTTTATACACAGGCTCAACAAAATCTATAAGTCGTTGAATAACAGACTTGAAATCAAAATCAGAATTTTTGGCAGGTTCAAAAACACGCCACAATGAATTTAGGGATTCATTAGTTTTGAAATCTGTTATTTCGTCAAATAGATTTTCGGAAAGAGTTCTGTTTCGATGTTGTAATGTGCCGTGCAATGCCGCAGTCAAAGTCTCGCCGTCAAAATAGAATATGTCTGACAAATAATAAATGTCGTAAAAATCTTTCATCCTACTTGTCAGCGACATACGACAAATAATTGCGTCAAACTTTTCTGCGATTGTACTTTCGAGCGAATATGTGTAAATTTCGGGCTGTACAAAGTTTTCAAGTCGTGTAACTATTTTACGCTTAACAGGTTGCGGTATTACAACGTCATCAATGCCTGCATCAATCGAAAATGGAATCCTGACATTTCCGATGGTCGCCATAAATCGTGTCCTTATGCCAGGATATTGGTTTTCAACAGTAATTTGTTCGTTGTCAATTACTTTAATGTCAATAAAATCATTGCCCGTTTGTATTGAGCAAATCTCTTGCATAATGTTTTTGAAATTTTCAAGATTGTTGTTGATGCACCTGAACATAAAATCAATATCGCGGGTCGGTCTTGAATCAAACTCCGTCAAGGTGTAGATAAACATTCCGCCCTTCAAAATCATTTTTTCGACATATTCCGACAAAGAAAGTCGTCTCAAAAACTCCTCTTGCACAAATAGTTGCAGGATAGTTTGAAAAGACAATCCCGTAGCCTTTGACTGATTTTTAAGCCTTGCCAAAACCGATGCCGCTATTCCTTTTACAGCCATATTCCAAGCACCTCCCTTACTTTTTTTTCGACGTGAAGAATTGTTGAGTATTTGACAAGATTAGGAATCACCTTTCCTCTGTCGGCTGTGTAACGCTTGATTGCAGTGTTGAAAACCTCTGCATCAACCTTGTTGCGGTGCAAAAGTATGTCGCAAATTGTGCGCTCCTTGTCATAAATTTTTATCAGCGTTCCGTCGATTTCCGCCTCGGTGATTCCAGCGGAATATCTGTCAGATTTGACAAAATGTGGTTTAACTATCGGATAATCAATTTTGAATCTTGCCCTTGCGCTACGGCTATCCACCGCCAAATGCCAAGCACTCGGCACCCTGTCAGTATAACCGTAAAAGTCAAGCGCACTTTCCATACATATAACGCCGTCAGGGAAAAGTTTTTTGATTACAGGGACATCAGAAAACGATTCTTCGTCTGTAAATTTATAAAAACCTCTCCTAACTTGTTCAATTTCACCGCTTTTAAGAAGCACTTTTATTTTTTTGTAATAAAAGCCACGCTGTTTTAGTTCACAAGTCCGCAATATGTTTTCTCTTTGCTGCATAACGTTTGTTTTTACTAAACTATACAATTATTATCAAAAAGTTGTATAGTTTGATAACGAAAGATTGGCGGGGATTATTGTGTTAAAAGGGGGTTTTTTATATTGCGGCTTTAAGAGAAGTTTTCAATAATTTATTTCTTTTTTCAAGAATTAATCACTATTTTTGCCGAAAATAATATTTTCGCAATGAGAACCATTGAAATACATAATTTCGGTCCCATCAACGAAGGGTACATCAGGATTAAGAAAGCAACGGTATTTATGGGCAATCAAGGTTCAGGCAAAAGTACCGCTGCAAAACTTATTTCCACATTTGCGTGGATTGAGAAATTCGTGTTCCGGTTCAGCGCGACTATCAAACACCCCGAAGATAAACTCAAATCGGATTTCAAAAAATATTTGGAATACCACCGCATAGAAAGTTACCTGAAAGACGACACCAAAATCATTTATTTCGGTGATTGTTACCGTATTACATACAAGGACGGCAAAATCCGCGTCAACAAAAATGACGAAAAATATTTGCTGCCCAAAATCACGTATTTCCCTGCCGAGAGGAATTTCATTTCGTCAATCAAGAAATCTAAGGAAAGCAATGGTTTCAAACTTTGGTCGCAGTCGTTGCAAGAGTTTAAGGAGATTTTTCAAGAGGCGAAGGAGAATTTGAAGAGTGGAAATACAATGAAACTTCCCATCAGCGGAACGTCGATTGAATACAACCAACTTAATGACATTCTGTATGTTAAGGGAGAGGATTACAAAATTCCTCTGTCGGATTCGGCAAGTGGTTTCCAATCGGTGGTGCCGATGTATGTGGTGGCGGAATATTTATCGAGAATTACTGAAACAGAACAGCAAATGGATGATGCGGAGCGCGAACAATTCATAGAGCAATCTACATTGATACTCAGAAATCCGCGCTACACTCAGGAGCAAAAAAATATTCTCCTTTCGCGTCTCGCTGATGGAATCAACATTCAATCGGTGTTCAACATCATCGAAGAACCCGAACAAAATCTCTTTCCTTCGTCGCTGCGGAGTATGCTATTTTCATTGTTGCAATTCAACAATGTGTCTGCCAACAACAGTATGATAATCACGACGCACAGTCCGTATATTATTGGTAATATGACACTTGCAATCAAGGCGGCGGAATTATACAACAAGACCACCGACAATGATGTCAAACAAAAAATTGCCAAAATTGTTCCTGAATCGTCCACCATCAACGCTGACGATGTTGCCATTTACGAGTTTGACGACAAGACTCACACAATCAGAGAATTGGAACGCCAAAACGGTCTTCCAAGCGACAACGACTATCTCAACAATGCCCTCGGCGATACCAACGATTTATTTAGTGAATTATTAGATTTGGAGGAGCAATGCAAGTAGATTTTTTCAAAAGGAAATTTATCGACAAAACCAGACGAAAAGGAGTTTGGTCTGTGTGACGGACAATTAACTGAGTTTCGCAAATTTTCTTCTTAAATTTTCTTCACAATTTTGCATTTCTTTGCAAAACCATTCGTAAGTACATCCATCTTCCTTTGAATCAGTTTTTTGTGGAATGTACATTCCAATAGTTTCAATTTTGCCTCCTAAACCACGAACTTCGATTGTCTTTTCATTGGGTTTCTCTTCTTTTGTTGGATAAACCAATTTCGCAACATTCGAAGGCAGAATGTGCAAATATGTAATTATCTGATTCAAATCATTTCTATCTATTTCTTTTTTTTCATCCAATCTTTTGTATTTTGCATCCAAAATCATATTTTCTTCGGGTGTGTTTGTGCAATTCATTTGTTTGCCTCTATACAAGTCAGGATAACGTGGATAACTTCTATTTGTTCCCACAAAAATTGGATTTTTCTTTAATTTATTTTGAGGGTGTAAGAATTCCATTGGTCTTAAAATCGTTGCAAGGTATTCTTCCCAAAGCCACGCACCGTCAAAAAGAATTCCATATACCTTGTTTGCACCATCACCATAACTTAGTTTTTTGTGTCGAAGTATTGCCAAGCACAATTTTTGTAATGGTTTGTATTCGGTAAAATATGGATGATTAATAGGCTTAATATTTTGATTTATAACACATAGCCTTTTTTGTTGAGAATATGTCGGTGTTGCCTCAACAATTTGGTTTATGAACGATTTGAGGTTTGCATCCGTTGCCAATAGTTTTCTTCCGTGTTTTTTTGTCTTGACAAATTCAATGGTATGGCGAATAAGTTGTGTAATCGGATTATCAAAACTGTTTTCTCGGCTTGTATATGCAATTTTGCAAGAAAAAGGAATGTTCAATTTGATATGCCTGTTAATATCAATTACACCCTTTACATTAGAATCATTGCGTTCATATTTTTGGTAAGTTTTATATAGTCCTTGTGATAACGCTCTTTTCAAATAGTAAGGTAAAAGGAATGGAAGAAAGTTAAAAATACGTTCATTTGTAGTTGTATGTGGCAAATCAACAATATTTGGCAAAAAAACTTTTTGAATCATATATTGCAAGAAAAAATCTTGCTCGCTATTTTGGAATCGACTTTTGATGGTCAATTGTGTATTTCCACGACCAACAAATCCCATAATATTTCCGGTTGTTAAAAAGGCATTCTTGTCACTATCCCGACAATACGACAATTTAATAATCCAATCGTCTTCGATTTTATCTTCACTTAAATTTAACGAATGAGGGAAAACGAGCAAATAAGGTTCAGCCTTGACGAGTTCTTTCAAAGAGATATTTGAAATTGATTTCAGTTCTTCGTAATCGGCTTGTCCAATTGCCAAATTTCCTTGATTATTATCTGTCGTGGATAGTTTAGTCATTTTTTTTGCCTGCGGCTTGGTTGTATTGGTTTTCGATTTCTTTGAACTTGCTTCCGTCTTCATCTATTCCACGTAAATACTCACGCAGCAATCCTTTGAGATGATAGTTCCACAAATTCTGAAAATTACCATCTTTGAGTTTTAGGAAATATGCTGCGCCGATATGATATGACGAAGAAAGACCCTCTATGCCTGATTGTTTCTCTTCATCCCAAATCGCATTATTTAGAGCATTCATTACATCTTTTATCTTTGTAATTGTATTTGTATCAGGCATATTATCCTTCCACGCTTTATCTTCGTAAAGCATAGATTGTGAGTCTTCCGCTGTAATTTCGACAAACATAAACCTACGACGAAATGCGAAATCCATACTTTCGACACTTCGGTCAATGTCATTCATTGTACCGATGACATAGACATTTTTTGGAACGAAGAAACCATCTTTGAAACCTTCTTTATCGGCGTCTTCAATTAGATTTTGATATTGTGTTTCTACAACTTTTTCGTTTCCTCTATAACCTGGGTCAATAGAGAAAAACAATTCTCCAAAAATCTTGCTTATCTCGCCACGGTTAATTTCGTCAATGATAAAAACGTATATTTTTTTAGGATTATCAAATGCATTTTTACATAATTCTTTGAATACACCATTCCTACGTTTGAAACCGACATTCCCGTTTGTTGGTCTCAATCCCTCAACGAAGTCAGTATAATCATAGGAAGGATGAAACTGAACAAACTTGATTTGTTCTTTCCTTTCACTTTCCGATAGGGATTTTATACCCTGTTTGGTTTTGATGAATTCCTCTGCAATTTTCCACGCCAAATGTGTTTTCCCCGTGCCGGGAGCACCGTGGAAAATTATGTTGTAGTTTTCCTCCAAAAGTGTAATGTAATCCGCCATTTTTAATCTAAAAAAAGTTTTATCATATAATCTATATAATTTTTCAATTATAGTGTCAATGTTGTTGTCCGTCAGTTCAACAGAACAGTCGTCTTTTAATCGAAAAAGAATATCGACTTTTTGCCAAACTCTCTGTTCTATTTCTGCCAAATCCGAGAGAAGATTTGTGAACGTTACTTTATCTCGTTCATTTGCTTCTTCAATATGAATTTCTGCGAAAAAATGCTTGCCATCGTGACCTATTTTTTTCGCATCGCCTTGCCATATTATTTCATAATGGCATCTTTTGGTATTAAAACTACCATCAAGAGAGCATACCCATACAAAATATGTACGAGACACTTCTCCGACAGCCATTTTACCATCTTCTATTATGCGTTTTTCTATTTTTTCATTGAATTTTACCATTCCATCACTACTTCAAATTTACATCCGTTCCGCCTTTTGACTCATCGCCCTTGCAAACGCTGACTTTGCATTTGTTGTTTTTCAAGTCAAAAATGCTGTAAACGGTAAACGTGTCGGTTTTGTTCACAACGTCCGTTTTATTTTTTACAGGCACAATTGTGCTGTAAACAGTAAACGTGTCGGTTTTGTTCTCAATAAAGATTCTACAATTGCCTGTTTTTGCAAACTCTGCAAGGTCAAACTGAGTGTTCTTGTAGCATTGCATTCTCTTCAACGAATCAAGGCTGCGGTTTGCTTTCGTTAACAAAACGGTATTGTCATCCAAGGACTTTTTTAACAAGTTCAGAGAATCTTGTTTTGCCATTATTGATAATGTTCTTTCCTGATTTCCAAATGGTCTCAATATTAACACGCAGTTTGTTATCAACGATATAATCAATAAGACGATAAGGGTTTTCAGGGCTCTCGTCCAACCACTTCTTGATGTAGTCGGGGATTCGGTCGCCGCCTTGCTTCTGAGGGAGAAACTTTTTTTTTTGACAATGGGCAAAGCATCAGAAAACTCTTTGTTTGTTGTCAACACTAAGCCGTTGGGTTTGTCAGATTCTGCAAAAATTGTGTCGGTTTCGGAGCTTTCAATAGGAAGCATTGTAACGGCAAACATAATTTTACCGTCAATCTGTACTTCCTGGTCTGAAATCAATGAAACAAGTTCTGACATTTTTCCTGCATTGTCCGCCGAAAAATAATCGAATTTGAGTCCATCAATTTCTTTCACGCTCTCAGATTGTTCAATGTCAATAGACTTAAAAATACTTTCAAGTTTTTCATTGATTTCGTTTTCCGTTTCTGTTGTGTGGCGTTTGTTGTCAAGTCCGTTGATGAAATCAGTTGTGAACTCATTGCTGAACTTTTCACCAATGATTTTCATCTCAAAATCGGTTTTGAGAATGAAGGTTACCAACTTGGCAACATACAGTGAATCAGAATTGCCGCGTGTGCCTTCCGCTTTCAGGATGTACGACAATTGGCGCGTGAACGAATCCCTATTTGAAGACGGTATTCTGCCAACAAATAGTTTCCATTTCGCGTTTTCGATTTCGCCGAACAAAGTCAATCCATTGGCTTTGGTGTCATCGAAAAAATACTTTTGGTATTTGCCCGTCCACGCCGTCGAAGTTTCCGTCCCGAAAAATTCGTAATCGGAAGCGGTGCTGCGAGTCATCAGTTTTATGTTTTCTATCATTGGTTTCAGTTTTTATTGTTGTCAATTCTTTTGCAATAGTCGTAACCGTCGTTCACATTTTCGTGTTGTAGGCGACGGAGTTCATTTTCAAAGATTTCGCGAACAATACGCAAATCCCTTTCCATATCGATTATGCGCTCGGCTTTGCCTGTGCGACCGTTGAAAAATCGATTGGAAATTTTGTCGAAAATCCCCGACCGGCGGTTTTCCGACATAAACGCCTGCGCTCTTTCGTTGAAAATTTCGCAGTAATGACGGAAGAAAAACGCCACATATTCAAGTAAATCCAATGCTATGTCGTTGACACCGTTCACTTTACGTTGCGTGCCACTGAATTTGAACACACCGGAAAATAGTTTTCTGTCAACATCCCAATCTTTGTAAACCATTTTCACGCAGCCTATGTTTTCAACGGGAGTGTAGTAAGCGCGGAAGTTGTGTGTACGTTGTTCAATTTCATCGATTATCGGACGGTAATAACGCTCAAATCGGTTGTAACATTCTTCCGCTTTTTTGTTGCCTTCCGATGTGTCTTGTGAATGGTATGTTTCGCACTTTGTCATCACAAAATGAACACTTCCCACAAAATTGCTTTTTTCTGTGTAGTCTGCCCAAAGTTTCATACATTCTTCAATGCCCTCACGCTCGCACAGTTTGCTTGCGATGCCGCGTTGTTCGCCATTTTCAGGCTCTACAAGCAATGGTGCTTCTATCGGAATCCATACAATTTCGCTCTGTGAAAGGAATTCTTCAAATTCCTTGTAAACTTCGCTACCACGCATATCGGGACTCATAAACTTGCCCGGAATATCCATTATCACAAATGATTGTGCAAGGAATTGCGTGTTTGAATATGGCATTACAATGTCAAACGAAAATTCATTGATTTGCGTAGTGCCGACACCCGAATCAAGCATCATTCTACCCGACCTGATTTCTTCGTCAATCTTGTCGTTGATTTGTTTGAGGCGATACTCGTCTTTTTTGGACGAAGGCTGAACGATAAAATTATCATTCGGTCCCAAATTTTCGTCTATATACTTGTACAGTGCCGCAATCAACGATGTTTTGCCCGCGCCCGACGGCGCAACAACGCTGACACACACCGGCGGCAAATTCGTAACTGTGCAGTCTGTTCCGTCATCAGTTTTGAAATGGTCTTGACGTTTTTCAATCCACTGCAATAGTTCATCAAAATCATCAGTGGCGGTGGGTTCAGACTCGAACCTTGGCGGCTGATAATTCTGTTGTGCGTTTTGCTGCGGCTGATACGGTGGCGGTGTCGGTCGATATGGTGGCGGTGTCGGATGTGCAGGAAGGGACTCCATTATCGCATAAATATCGCCGACAGATGAAACCTTTTCCCAAACATTATCCGGAATTGTAATGCCAAATTCTTTTTCAATCAGCATCACTAATTCCACCATATCCAAATCGTCTGCCCCCAAGTCGTTAACAAGACTTGCTACGGGAGTTACTTCGTTTTCTTCAACGCCTAATTTATCAACAATAATCGCTCTTATTATTGACTCAATGTCATTCATAGCATTGTTTTTTAAGCGGCATTGTATTGCCATTCAATGCAATGCCGCCATATTTTTTACAAATGTCTGTAATACTTGTATTGGTCGCCCGCTTGACGAAGTTGTTCAAGCCTTGCTCCAAGTTTTTCAAGGCAAGGAACAAGTTTTTCAACTTCGGCTTTTTGGTATTTCGCACGACTCGTATCACCCGTGAGCCAATTGATAAGACTGAAAAAAATGCTGTTCTCATTCTCGTCTAAGATGACTTTTGCACTCTCAGACATTGCATTCAATTCCGCCTGAATCTGTACCACGGAATAGTCCAAAATCGGTTTTACGAGGCTTTCAGCACCCGCAATAACTCGTTTGTACGGATTTGTTACGGTGTACTCGCACGACAGATATGGACGTTTGCCCTGTTCGCTAATCCAATCGCTGTCGATACATTTCAAACAACCGACAGTTTCTACGGGAACGTAGGAAATCTCAACTTGCGGACATTCTTTGCGAATCTGTTCAATAGCCTCTCCGTAATACTTACTGAACAACTCCTTGCATTGGTCGGCTTTGACCTTGTTGTTGGAATCGTCCTTGCTGTGGTAGGTTTCACATTTTGTGATTACGAAATTTGCACTTGCCGGTTTGCCGTCTTTTTTACGGAACTGCGCCCACTCTTTGACAAGGTTCTCGATTTCGTCGCGGCAACTGATTCGACTCGAAAGACCCTTTTCTCGTGCCGAATTTTGATTGACTTCCATCAACACCGTGGCTTCTACGGGAATCCAAATGATTCTACTGTTGTAGAGGTGAGCCTTGAACTCGTCCCATCCCGAAACATTTGTACGTTGGTCAGGTTCGAGCCAAGCACCCGGAATGTCCATTACGACAAACTTCTGTTTTACCTCAGTGGCGGCTTGCGAAGTAAGTGTGATTTCAAACTCGAACTTCCTTGAAACCGTTGTACCCGGCAAGAAACCCGAATCAAATTTGAAATCTTCTGCATCAATTTTTGCGTGAATTTCGGTATTGAACGTGTTCAAGACCACTTCATCCTTCCTGTTGCACGGTCTGATGCCAAAACCCTCGGCAACATTCAGGTTATCCTTGATGTATTTCACGATGGTAGACAGGAGCGAAGTTTTGCCCGCTCCTGTTGGTGCTATCATCGCAACATTTATCGGTGTTAGTTCCATATTAGAATTTGTTGATTAGACCCATTGCGTTATTCAAGAGCATTTTCAACTCCTGCATTTTTACGTTGTCGCTCTCTTGACCGTACTCGTTTGGATACAGTTTTGAGCGGAAACGGCTGCAAAACTTGATGAAATCTTTGTCATCTTCTTTGCTGCGGACAATCAGTTCGTCGAAGTTTTCAAGTGTTCCGTAAAGGAAGTAATTGAAAACATTGTAGTTGAAGATTGTGTCGGCGACTTCCTTATTGGCATTTATGGCGATGCTTTGGAGTTGGATTCGTGTGGAATTGATGGCGTCGCCATCACGGGCGGGACCAAAAACTGCATTGCCGTGCTTGGATTCGGGAATGAGAATCTTGTCTACGCTGTCTTTCAGGAAGAATGGATAAACATTCTGCCTGAAATCCTGACGAATTGTTTCCAAATAAACAATAGCGGTGTAGACAACATTATTTTCAAGTCCGGCACGTTCCAAAGTTGCCTTCAAATTGGCGATTGCTTGCTGACCATCTCCAATAATCAGGTTTCCTGTATTCTTTTTGAGGGCATTCATAATGTCCTTCTTGAAATCTTCCATTTTGGTATTGAAATACTCGTCGATTCTTTCATACCTTCTGATGATTTCAATCCAAAGTCTGTGACATTCAGAATCTTGCAAGCCTCCAACACCACCCTTGGTATTGAACACATTCTGAGCGTAACTCCTCCAATCGGAGTAACGTGCTGTGGGTGTAAATAGCAAGGATTCATTGATTTCCTTTTTCACTTCTGATTTGATACTTTGAACCAAATCGGCGAAATCGGTGTCATCAATTTCGTCAGAACAGATGTATTTTTCGCTTTCGAGGAGTTCTTTGAGACTTGCTGCAATGTCTTCGCGTATATACTTTGCTTTGTCGTAGAAAGTAATTTCGTCAGCGGATTCCATTGCATTGCTTTCCACCTTGTTCAGAATCTCCTCAATCAACGCTCTAATATCTGAAATGTCAAGCGTCTTGCGGAAGTTGTCAAGCAATTCCTCGTCCATTTGCGGAAGCACAGTGATGAGAGTCGAAAGAATGTCGTTGAGCATTCTTTCAACCTCTGCGCTATTGCCAACATTGTTTTTCAAGACGGGGAAATCAAAAGTTTTAAAACTCTCGCTACCGTTGTTGAAATACTTGTTGATATCTGTCTTAGTAGAGTTTACGAGGCTTTCAAGACCACTTTCTCTTTCATCTTTGTTGATAAGGAACGAGAGGAAATTGCTGCGCTTTGAAATGCCCGCCTGAACTTCGCCAATACGTGAGAATGTTGCGAGTTCCCTCTGACGGATTCCGGCATCCTGTTGGTTGGGGCGGATTATGAGAATAGCGTGGTCAACGTCGTTTTCGAGACCGTCTGTCATTATCTTATCGACATTGGAGTTTTCTCCAAAGCCGGGCAAATCTATCAAACCAAGTTTGATGTCTTTGTCAAGGCTCGGGAAGGGGCAATATATTTCAACCTCCGAAACTGCCGGATAGAGTCTCTGTTCGACACTGTCGTAACTGTAAGCCACAAACTTTCTGAGTTCGTTGAAATTGGAAATAGTTACGGGAATACCGCCAAGATACTGACGGAAATACTTGAACGCTTCTTTGATGCTCACAACCCTGTCGTAATTGTACTTCTCGTTTCCGATGAATTTCTGAAAATCCACCTGAGAAAGGTCGAGCCGTTCAAAATCGCTGATGTCAGAAATCTGCGGAACTGTCTTGATTGCAGCAAGATACTCGTTTACCATCTTAACAAATTCGCTTTCTGTGCGGAATTTGACCACAGCGCGGCTTTCGCCGTTATAGATTTGCGAGCGGACTGCCGTTGTAGGGTTTGCGTAGTTTGCACCTTCCTCAGCCTTGGGTATTTCGTTGTTGCTAAGACCCGTAATTGCTTGCAGCAATGTGCTCTTGCCTGCGTGTGAAACGCCTGAGACTCCAAGGTTTATCGTCTCGCGGTCGAAACGATTTTTCAGATGTTCGAGTTTTTGAGATGCGTCTGACAATTTCTTGTCCGCATTTTCAAGCCGTGGGACATACGTTTCCGCATTGTCCAACTTGACGTCCTTGATTTTTTTCTTAATCTCGTAAATAGAAGTTTTGAGGTCAGAGATAACCTTCTGTTGTTCAAGAAGTTTCTCAACACCCGTCTTCCGTTTACGCAAGATTTCGTCAATCTTTTGCTGAATGTCTGACATATTGTTGATATTTAGTTCGTTAAAAATTAGTACCTAAAACAACGTTGCCGCTGTGCCTATTTTTTTCAAACTATCAGGAAAGATGTTTATAAAAAAAAGAAAGCGCGGCCGCCTCTTTTTGTATTATTACTTTCGATATAAAGGTCGTAGGAAACCCAAGGAACAAAGAAATAATACGAGCACGCCACGCCC
>JAEEGL011758199.1_pt1 | contig 12606 bp, 6 predicted proteins | sample 9134231 | NCBI WGS metagenome assembly JAEEGL01 (sample SAMN16246548, study PRJNA631951) | gut metagenome | biome: gut microbiome; feature: rumen; material: fiber-attached | host: Bos | place: Iran: Karaj | collected 2018-10
GAGGCCTGCTACAACGACTACTGCGCCGCCCTGTTCGCAAAAGCCCTCGGCAAGGAGGAGGATTATGAATTCTTCCTCAAGCGCTCGTACAATTACAGGAATCTCTTCGATCCCACGTATCAGTGCGTGCGTGGAAGGGACCTCAAGGGCAATTGGCGCACCCCTTTTGACCCCCGGCAGTATGCGCATCCCGATTATGAGGAAGGAAACGCCTGGCAGTGGACCTGGCACGTACAGAATGAGCCGGAGAACCTTGTCGCGCTTTTCAATTCGAAAGAGGAGTTCATCCAAAAACTGGATTCGCTTTTCTTCGTCGATTCTTCCGGGTACGGAATGTCAGAAGACCACAACATCAGCGGCATGATCGGCACTTATGCCCATGGGAACGAGCCCAGCCACCATATCGCCTACCTCTATACCATCGCCGATCATCCCGAAAAGACGGCCGAAGTAGTCCGGGATGTATTCGATTTGCTTTACAAACCCACTCCGGACGGTCTTTGCGGCAACGATGACTGTGGCCAGATGTCGGCGTGGTACATGTTCTCCGCGTTCGGCTTCTATCCAGTGACCCCCATCTCCGGTACTTATGTTTTCGGTGCCCCCCAACTGCACGAAGCGACCTTGCACTTGCCCGGCGGCAAGACCTTTACGATCAAGGCCGTTGGCCTGTCAGAGACGGCCAAGTACGTAAAATCCGTCTCCCTGAATGGCAGGGAGCTCGAACTCAAGTCCCTCACCTTTGACCAAATCATGGAAGGTGGCGGGCTGACCTATGAGATGACGGACAAGATTTAGAATCGGAATACCAGGTCACCGCCCTGGACCAGCTCTCCGTGCGTGATCTGGTAGTCGGTGATTTCCTGTCCGTTCCAGGTGATCTTCCGGATGATGTCACCGGGGGAACGGCGGCCCTTGGTCAGGATCCTGACCTGGCGGCCGTTCTCCAGCCTGATCTCCACTTCGTCGAAGATGGGGGCCGTCAGTTCATATACCTCACTGCCGGGAATCATCGGATAGAGTCCCATGCTGGCGAAGACGAACCAGGCGCTCATCGTGCCGTCGTCCTCGTCCATTTCCGGAATGAAGCCTTCCGGATCGTTCTTGAAGGTCTTCCCGAAGTAAGGGACGGGGAATTCCTGGTGGGTCCCGTAACGGTGCGTCATGTCTTCCATGAGCAGTTTTCTCACCGTTTTTTGTGCCAGTTCGGGCGCTCCGAGCCGGTTGAACAGGAACGGGACCTGGATGTCGGGCTCATTGCCCTGGTTGTAGAGGTCGTGATCGAAGAAATACGTCAGCTCTTCCAGCAGTTTCTCCCGGCCGTGAAGTTCCTCCATCATAGGCAGGAATTGGGGCATGGCCCAGCGGTACTGCCAGCGCGTGCCTTCGTACAGGCCGTTGTCTTCCACCTTCAGGAAGTTAGGCCCGATGTTCTTGAATTCCCGGATCCAGGTATCCCTGAAAATGGATTCGGCCTGCTCCTTGAACCACGCCGCGTCCTCTTCCTTTCCGAGGATGCGGGCGATTTCGGACATGGCCCAGAGGTCGAGCGTCGTCTCCACGATGTAGTCGGCGGAGAACTTATGGTCGATGCGCATGACAGCTTCCCTTTTCAATTCCTCGTAATAGTCGCGGACGCTAAGGCCGGGTACGTCTTTCGCCAAGGCATCCAGGATCACGACGGTCATATGCTCTGTGCGTACCGTGGGCGTAGCCTCGTAGTCGGATGATCCCCGGAACAATCCCGTCCTGTACACCCGCATCATTGATTCACAGAAATCCCTTTGGAGGGAAGGGTAGAGGAGGGAGAAGAGAGGAAATTTGGTTCGGAAAGTGTCCCAGATGGACCAGGAACTGTAGTAGGTGAATCCGTCCGCGGTATAGGTCTTGCCGTCGGTGCCGAGGTATTCTCCCGACGTCGAGGTGACATTGTGGGGCGTCAGGCAGCTGCGATAGAGGGAGGTGTAGAAAATCGTCCTCAGGTCGGCGGTGCCTCCTCGGACCGTCACGGCGCCCAGTATTTCGTCCCAGCGTCCGGCAGCCGCGCTGCGGATATCTTCGAAAGTTTTTCCTGTCGCATTGTCCACCAGGATCTTCGCGTTGTCGGTGCTGAGGGACGAGAGGCCGATCCGGATCTCGACGGGGCCTCCGTCGCCCGCCATTTCCAGGGTGACTGTCCCGGAAGTCTGCTCCTTCACGGTGAACGGGGCGCTGAAATCCATATGGAAGTAAATCCGGTACCATCCGTCATTTAACACGTTCCGGCCCCGGACCGTGCCCTTTATGGCATGGTCCCCAGCCACTTCGTATTCGTATTCGACAAGTCTGGGAATCAAGGATCTGGTGAAATCGATGAAGAACGCAGGCTTCTTTCCTTCCGGGAAAGTATAAAGCTCCGCACCGACATTCCCGGTGGTGGAGAGTTCCACCCGCACCCCGTTGTCAAGGTCCGCGGCATAATAGCCGGGGACTGCGGTCTCGGTGCCCTTGACGATCCTCAGTTCCTCGTCCGGGAGGGCGGGACGGACGCTGACGTTGCCTCCGCTTCCCGTGCAGCCGACACCGTCGATGCGGTTGACGCTGATGCCGCTGATCTTGGGGACGTCAAAGTCGTATCCCGCATGGTTTGCCGGATCGCTGTCGGGGCAGAGGTACACCATCCCGAAGGGGATGGCCGCGCCCGGGGCGACCTGACCGTGGTCGCCGGCCGTTCCTATGAAAAGATTCGTCTCCCTTTCCGCGGGCTGCTGCCGGCAGGCTGCGAACGTCAGCAGGGCGGACAGCACGATCAGATATTTATAGGTTCTCATCGATGAACAGGATGATTATTGGGCCAACTTATAGAAAGCAGATTTGAGCTGGAACTTTTTCTTCTTCGCATTCCAGGTCAGCTGGTTTTCGGTCAGTGTGGGGTGGAGGGAACCGTCGTCCTCATATAGGATGGCGGGCCTGAGATCTTCGCCGAAGGCCACCGGTTCGATGATGCGGCTCTGCGGATCTTCGGTTGTCAGCGTGACCCGCGCCAGCGGGAGGATCGTGCCTTCCTTGACATAGAGCGGCATGCGGTCGAGCGGGAAGGCGCATTCCAGCGTTTGGCCGCCTTCGATGCGCTCTCCGGTGAAGAAATCATACCATACGCCGGAAGGGAAATAGATCTTCTTGACGGCAACGTCCTTTCCGCAAGCAACCAGAGGCGCGACGAGGATGTCATCTCCCATCATATACTCTCCTGCGACGTTTTTCAAGGCTTCCTGCTCATCAGGATAGTCCATGATCAACGCCCGGAAGGGCGGAATCCCTTCTTTGTAATACTTGACGAAGGCGGCATGGAGATAGGGGATCAACCGCATACGCAGTTCGATGATGTTGCGGCAGAGGACCATCAGATGTTCATGGTTGGGATCCACCACTTCCTTGAGGTTCAGGTCATGGTTCATCTGCATCCACGGCGGCATGGCCATGTTCCATGCGTTGATCATGGCAAGGGGTGAGCAGACTACGCTCTGCATGCGCCGGACGAGATCCTCTTCGCCCCCGGCGGCGGCCCGGACCTCCGGACACCAGAGCAGCCCGCTGAAGCCTTCTTTGGCGACGGCATCGATGAATTGCTGGTGGTTGTACATGTCGCTGTACAAGACGAACGGCAGCGGTGCGGCCAAGGCTCCGGTGCTGCGGACCAGGTTGAACGTCCGCTTCCCGGTGGCGTTCAAGGCTTCCAGCATGGACTGCTGCAAGGAGATGCCAAAGAGGTTGTGCATCTGCTCGCCGTCCAGCCCTCCGGGGAAATGGGAGATTTCGGGGAAGGACCAGTTGCCGGTGAAGTCGGCGTTGTCACATTCATCGGCCTTGAAGCCCATTGCACCGACGCCTACGGTTGCACGGGCATGCTGCTCTACGAAGAGGCGCCGGGCCTCCGGGATGAACAGGTTGGGCACGATGCCTCCCCAGACTTCAAAATCACCGCTGTACGGGAGCAAGCCCTCATACACGGGGCAGTCCGGATGGACATAACCCTGCGTCCAAAGATTGAGTTTGATGCCCATCTCGTCCAATTTGGAGACCAGTCTGGAAGGCTCGGGGAACAGAGAAGGCCTCCAGGTATAGGTACTGGAATAAGAGTGATCCTGCCAACCGGGTTCGAGCCCCAAGACGTCGCAGGGGATCCCGTTCGCCTTCATCTCATCCATGAACAACTCGATTTTGTCCTGGTGGAAAGTGTTCCGCACGCGATACCAGAAACCGAGGCCCCAGCGCGGCGGCAGGGCTCCGCTGCCGGAGAAGAGGTTGTAGCGCGTGACGGCTTCTTTCATCGTCGGCCCGGCAAAGACATAAACGTCAACGCCTTCCGAGCGGGGAATTTCAATGAAAACTTCATTCCCTCCGCCCGCAGAATAGGCTCCGTTGAGGGGAGTCAGGAAGCTGTCGTCTTCTTTTCGTTCCGTTTCCGCAGGGGAAAGTGGCCGGCGGACCTTGCCTCCCAGATAGAAAGTCATGTAACGGGCATTGTCCACGAAGATCCCGTAGCCGCCCGTCGTGACATAGAAGGGGACGGGAGCGTGGGAATCACCCAGGTCGGCCCGAGGGTCCGCATTGACCCGGATCACTTTCTTTTTCCCGCGTTGTTCGTAGGAAAAGAATTGGAGACCGAGGCCGTAGATGGATTCCTTGGCCTGCAGGGGGACTGAGACGAGTACGCCTCGGTCGGTCAAGGTAGCCTGAGGCTCGATCGGTGAGGCGGCCGGGCCGCCCATCTGTGCGAGGACGTCGGCTGCCGGCTCCTTGGACCGGACGCTCGTGGGAGTTACCTGGTCGGGCTTACCGATGCGGTAACGCCAAATGCCGGGATAGACTTGCGTGCACTCCATGGTGTGCACATCCTGCGCCTTCACTCCGCTGAACGGGAAGAGGGCGAGTAAGAGGGAAAAGAAAATCAAACGTTTCATGGTTGAGGTCCCATTATAAAATCGAGGGTGCAGCCGGACAGGATCTGGTCGTAGCGTATTCTCCAGTCCGTGACGGGGGTGCCGTCGATCTTTACCTCCTTGACATACTTATTGGTTTCACTGAGGCCATGGGCCTTCATGGTAAACTTCTTCCCACCGGGCAGCGGGATCACGGCTTCCGGGATCTGGGGCGCTCCGATGACATAATCACCGCTGACTGTATCCACGGGATAGAAACCGAGGGCGCTGAAGATGTACCAGGCGCTCATCTGGCCGCAGTCATCGTTGCCGCAAAGCCCGTCCCGGACTGGTTTGTACAATTTGTCGAAGACCTCACGGACCAGTTCTGCCGTCCGGGCGTTCTTTCCCAGCATCGTGTAGAAATAGATCACATGGTGGCTCGGCTCATTGCCGTGGGCGTACTGGCCGATGAGTCCGGTCACATCGCCTGTGAACCCTTCTGCTTCGGAGCTGTCGGTCAGGAAGAACAGGGAGTCCAACTTGGTGGAGAAGGCCTCGGGGCCGCCTTCCGCCTGGACCATCCAGTCGAAATCCTGCTGGATGTGGAAGGTGTACTGCCAGGCGTTGCCCTCCGTGTAGTCTCCGCCATGGGTGCTGGCGTGGGATATCATGAACTTGTCGAAGGGCGTGCGCCAGTTGCCTTTCGAATCCTTGCCCCGGATCAGCAGTGACTCCGGATCCAGCAGGTTCCGGTAGTTGTGGGAGCGGTTCATAAAGAAGGTATAGTCGTCTTCCTTACCCAGTTTCCGGGCCAGCAAGGCGGCGCAATGGTCGTCGTAGGAGGACTCGAGAGTGCGGGAGGCCGACTCTACTTTGACCAGGTCGAAGGGATAGTAGCCATATCGGTCATAGATATCCCAATCGGAGTGGAAGTGATTCTCTGTCAAGGATTTCTTAACCGCAGCATAGGCCCTCTCCGGGTCAATGCCCGGGAAGCCCTTGAGGCAAGCCTCTACGACGACCGGGACGGCGTGGTTGCCGATCATGCAGAAGCTTTCCTGGCCCCATAGCGGCCATATCGGGAGATAGCCTTGCGCATCGCAATGCTCCAGCATGGAGTTGACCAAGGGAGCGACCTTTTCCGGTGCGATGATCGTATATAGTGGATGGGCAGCCCGGAACGTGTCCCAGAGCGACAACGTCGAGTAATAACAGCCGTCCTGAGCGGTGGCTACCTTGTCGTCCGCGCCCCGGTATTGCCCGTTCACATCGGCCAGGTTGTTGGGCTGCGTGAAAAGATGGTACATCGAGGTGTAGAAATTCTTCCTCTGCTCCTCGCTGCCTTTGATCTCCACCTTGTGCATCACGTCTTCCCACGCCTTTTCTGCTTCGGCCAGTACACCGGGGAAATCCCATCCGGGAAGTTCCTCCCGGATGTTTTCCAGGGCGTTGTCCGAGCTGACGCTGGACAGGGAAACCTTGACGAGAAGTTTCTCCCCGGGGGCGAGGTCGAAGCGGAACACTTTCTGCGGTGCCTTCATCGCAGTATCTTTTTTCACATCCTCCTCAGAGACGGCAGGATGGTCGAAAAAGATGGCGTAATGGACATCCCGTTCGATATAGTTGACGCCTTTGTCTTCCCAGCCGGTCGTCCGCATATCCCCGGCAAAAGTCGTTTCATCGACCTTTCTGTATTCGGAAGCAAGGACACGCTTCCGGTATCTCTCGTACCCGCCGGTAGCGACGATTGCGTTCTGGCAGTCCACATAGAGGGAGGCCTCGGGGCCGTCGAACGTGAACTCAAAGATGGCCACGTGGGGAGTGCAGGTCATCGCGGCTTTGACCTTGTGGCCCGGGAGCGAGACCCCATAGAATCCGGGATACGCCCTTTCCGTCGCCTTATCGAACAGGCAGCTGTAATCCTCCCTTTCCGGCGCGCCTGAGAAGGGCATCAGCAGGATATCCCCGAGATCGCCGACGCCAGTGCCGCTCAATTTGTTCTGGGTGAATCCAAACATTCGCTCGTCTTCGCAGACGTAGCCGGAACAGTGTTCCCAGTCAAGATTGCCGGTCTGGGGGCCGGGTTGCACGGAGCCGAACGGATAGGCGGCCGCCGGGGTCGTGTGACCGGTATAGGATGTCCCGACAAAGGGATCGGCATATCCGATAAGGCTCTTCTGACCCGTGCAGGACAGGATGAAGGCGACCGGAACGGCCAGGGCGAATAATACTGCTTTTTTCATTTTTTCGAATGAGATAGGACGATTAAGAAGGGATGACGGGAAGTTCAATCCAGGATGCCTCCGGTCCGGAATGGATGGTAATCTCCTGGATGTGATAGTCCTCCTTGCCGGCCGTATATTGGTCCTCGAGGAAGACCTGGGGATTCATGGCAAGGAAGGGGAACATCGAGCTCTGGACCTGGACCATGAGGGCATGGCCGGGGACGAAACGGTGGCAGACGTCGTTCAGCGCGAATTCCAGCTCGTATGTCTGACCAGGCTCGATGGGCTCCGGACGGGTGAAACCGTTGCGGTAGCGGGTGGGCATCACGTCGAAACGGACCAGCTGCCAATAGCCGTCCGGCCGCACGTCGATGAGTTTCACGACGAAGTCGGCGTCCGTGCCCGTAGCCTGGAACCGGATCCGGGCTTTCACGGGTCCGGCCAGGGTGAGGGTGTCGTTAAGGACAGGACCCCGGTAAGTCAGGACATCCTTCCTGGAGCCCAGCGAGCTCTGGTCGGAAGCCATGTAGTCGGTCATGTTGTCAAAGATCCGCTCTTTCACAGGCTCGACATAGAAAGGAACCGGATCGTCGGGATCGGAAACATAGGTCCGGCATCCTTCCCCGGGGGCCTCGTACGACACGGTCCCATCGCCGCAAAGATAGAGTTTCTCCATCTTGGGCGGCTTCCAGGGCCAGGTCTCCGCTGCGATCCATTCCTGATCCACGTTCTTCCCTTTCCTCAGTTCGGGACGGGTCTCGGAGGAAGGAATGGCATACACCTTCGGCGGCTTGGGGCCCTTGCCTTCCAGGTAATGACGGTAGAAATCGACTTCAATCTTGTCCATCAGGAAGCCGGACTGGCCGTCTCCGAACCAGGACTGGCCGATCTTCTCGAAGTCGTAGGATTTCCAGGAAACATGGCCCCAGTTCCCGAAGACATAGTGGGCTTTTTCTGCGCCTCCGCGGTCGCGCAGTTGACGGAAGGTCTCCAGCCCGCCATAGAGGTCCTCGGAATCGTAAGAACCATTGATGACCAGGGAGGCGGGGCAGTCCTTATCGATGAAGTTCAGGAGATTGTGGTAATACCAGAAATCATCCCAATCCTTATGTTCATATAGGAATTCATCCCCCTTTCCGTGGATCTCCTTCGTGGCCACCCACTCGGCAATCGGCATGCCCTTGAAGAGCCGGTAGATGTCTTCGTCGTTCAGGCCTTTCGAGGTCTGCGGACCACCCTGAGGGGTGAATCCCTTGAGGGCCACCATTCTCCGGATATTGGTGGCGTCCGCGAGCAGGAAGGCACCGTAGTGGTGGTAGTCGTCGCCCATGAACCAGTCGGTGACCGGTCCCTGGGGAGAGACGGTCTTCATCGCCGGATGGGGGTCGATGGCCGCAGCGGTGGCGAAATAGCCTGTGTAGGAAGTTCCCCGGATGCCGACCCGCCCGTTGCCCGGCGTGTGGTGGATGAGCCATTCCACCGTGTCGTAGATATCGGTGCTCTCGTCGATCTGCGAGGGATCGGCGTTCTTCCCGTGGGCGAGGGGATTGAAAGGACGAATGTTGACGAATTCACCCTCGCTCGGATCCGTGCCCCGGATACTCTGGTTGACGAAGATGTACCCGCGGGCGGCGAAGTTCCTCAGATACCGTTGGATGTCCCGGTGATCCACTGCACCCGGTCTGGATTCACTGTCCCCCCTGAACAGGATGACCGGCCTTCCGGAGCGTATTTCCTTCGCAGTGGCGAACCCATCGGACCCGTCAGAGGTGAAGGCCTCGGCCCGGGGTTCCCAGATCGAAGTGGAAAGCAGTATCCCGTCACGCATGGGGATCATCTCTTCCCGGATGGAATAGTGGGTCGCTATCCAGAGGGAATCGATGCTGTGCGTGCTCCAGTCGACATATACACAGGCGTCCCGGTCTCTCGCGCAAGAGAGGCACAAGAGGGAGAGCAAAGCTAGGATCGGCAGTCTTTTCATGGACGGGACCGTCAAGGTTTGGGCTTGTACTTAGGGTCGTCGGAGGTGAAAGAATAGGGAACGGTGATAGAATAGAGCATGCGGCTGGTCTCCATCCGGGTCCAGGTGTCGAAAACGGTGGATCCTTCGGTGAGTTCGATCACGCGGCAGCCCCGGCAGAGAGTGTGGTAGGCGGCGAGTCCGCCGGAATAACGGCCGTATCCGAGGGCGATCCCATCCCGATAAACGACATAGTCGTTGTCATGGTCATGACCGCAGAACGCGCCCTTGACATCTCCGCACTCCACGAAAGCCTGGAACAGACCGGAGTTGACCGGAGGGCAGCCTTCGGGCTCGATCCGCCAACCCATGTTCTTGTACTGGGGGTTGTTCCAGGTTTCGCCCCATTCCGGCAGCGGGATGTGGAAGAAGGCCAGGGACGGGAGGGGAGTCCCGCCGTTCTCGGCTGTCAGTGCCTGGCTGTGGCGCTTGTACCATTCGATCTGTACAGGCTTGATCCAGTCGTTGTTGCGATCGTAACCCGGCAGGTGGTGGTCCGTGAGCGAATCAAACAGATACAGGATGGCGCTTTTCTTGGAGGCGTCCGCCGCGGAGTAGATGGGGATGATCTGGTTGGTGGCTCCGGGTAGTTGGGACGTCTCCTCATCCTTGCGGACGTTAAGGCAGCCCGGCAGGTCGGCGAAGTAGTTCAGCACGGCTTCCCGCTCCTTCTCATCTTCCGGCTCATGGTTGCCGAATGCGACTGCGCAAGGGATGCCCCGGCTGGATGCGAATTCCACCAGACGGTCATAGATCCTGTCCCCGCTCCCGAAGTCTCCGGTATACATGACGAGATCCGGTTTCTCGAGGTCAAGAAGGCTGTTCATGATGTCGTAGGAGTGCTTGTTCTGTCCGGTATCCTCGCTGGCGTGGATATCCGTGAACTGAACGATCTTGAACTTCCCATCCTGCTTGAACCGCAAAGTATCGGGGACTTTCACCGTCTGGGCTGCTTTCTTGGGCTGTGCGCAGGAAACGGCGTTCAGGCCACCCAGGCTGAGGGCTCCAAGCGCAAGGGCGGAATCCTTCAGGAACGCCCTCCTGTCGATATTCTTGTCCATATGATGACGCTTACTGATTATTTCCAATCCGGATTGCCGGGTCCGTCGACGAAGCTGGTGGGATAAGTCCAGGCGTCCGTGACGGTGCCGTCGTGGAGGTCCGTCCAGGAATCGAACTCCCGTTTCCCTTCCTTGAGCAGGATCACCCGGGCGCCGATGGGCAGATGGTTATACACGGTGTCGGAACCGGACATACGGCCGTAGGCCAGGAGGATGTCGTGATAGAGGACGGCGTAATCGTTGTCGTGGTCATGCCCGGCGAAGGTCGCCATCACGTCTTCGTGCTCCCGCATGGCCGTGAACAGGCCGCTGTTCAGTTCGGGACATCCGATGCCTTCCCGCCGGACGCCGATGAAGGTCGTGTCCGGATCCTGGATCGCATAACGGTATTCCAGCAGGGGGACATGGAAGAAGGCCAGGGCTGGAATCCTGCGTCCCAGGGCATCCTTGACGCCTTCGGAAGTCTTGGAATACCATTCGACCTGGTCCTTGGTGATCCAGGCGTATCCCTTCACGCGGCGCTTGGGCATTCCTTCGAACTGATCGCGCATCGGACGGTCGTAGGGGTTGCCGCCATAGTAATGCAGGCAATACAGCAGGGCCGCGGGCTCTTTCCCCTCGTGGTCGTGGATGGTGACGGCATAGTCCATCTTTCCTTCCGCCTCGTAGGGCGGCATCACGTTGCCATTCACGGAGAGGGCGGCTTTGTAGAGCGCGGGCTGTTTCTCGTCATATTCGGCGTCGTGGTTGCCGAAAACATAGGCGAACGGGATGCCCTTGTCTGCTGTCAGGTGGAGGACTTCCTTGAGGGCGGGTACCGCCGGCGCGTCAAACACCATGTCGCCGGTATAGACGACCAGGTCGGGTTTTTCCTTTTCCAAGACGGCCGGAAGGAGTTTGAGCATCCGGGGGCAGCCGCGGTGGCCGATGATGTAATGGGTGTCGGTAAATTGGACGATCTTGAATGTCCCGTCAGGACGGAATTTCAGTTTGGGACCATAGACGCCCGGAAGACCGGATACCTTGGCCTTGGAAACAGGGGCTTCTTTCCCCATCAGCGTGGTTCCCGGGAGTACGGCGGCGCCGGCAAGCAAGCCGCTTTTGGCGAGGAAATCCCTTCTTGTCATTTTCTTGTCGTTCATGGCTATAGCGTTTATTCGTATATTTCTTGGAGAGTTCTTCCATACCACCAAGGGGCGGGGGACACCCCCAGGGCGTCAGCGATCACAGCGGCCACGTCGAACTGCAGGACCGACGCCTGGATGACGTGTCCTTTGCGGATCCCCTTGCCCCAGACCACGAAAGGTGTGTAGCGCTCCGCAGCCTCCGTCCCTCCGTGGGCCTCCTTGACGGTGCCGCCGTGGTCGGAAGTGAAGATGAGGAGGGTGTCCTCAAGGATGCCGGCCTCTGCCAGGGCCTGCCGGATCCGGCCGATGAAGGCGTCCAGCTCCTTCAGTTTGCTGAAATAATCCTTTGAATACCAGCCTTTTTCGTGTCCGGTCCCGTCGGGCTCATCCCAGATGATGAGGGTGAGGTCGGGCTTTTTCGTGCGGATATAATCTACGGCGTCGTCGCAGATCTCCCGGAAGGGGAGATGGGCATAGTGGTTGAATGCGTCCTTGTCGATCAGGTTGCTGATACCGCTCCACTGATGGATGGCGCCCATTTCCAGATCGGGATATTGTGCCCGGGCCAGGGTGAATACGGTGGGGGTGATGCCCCTTTCGTCCAGGACGGCGGGGGCGACGAGCGGAGACCTCCAACTGTCGCCGATTTCAGAATAGAAGCCGTGCATTTCGATGGGAAGGCCATTGAACATCGAGGCCCAGTTCTCCGTGCTGAGGGTGGGGACGACACTGGCCTTGAACATCGTGGAGGAACCTTCGGCAATCAGGCGCATCAGGTTGGGCGTTTTCGCCCGGTCCATCCCTTCGGAAGCCCATCCATCCATTCCGATCACCACCACGTGGCCGGCTTTCCGGCTGACGGGAGCCGGTTTCGGTGAACGGATGGCCTTGTCCAGGAAGGCTTCCCGGGCGGGCTTCCCCACCCAGACTTGGGGCGGTTCAGCTCCGGCGAGGGCCGCTACCGTGGCGGCTACGTCGTACTGCATCATCGGGGCTTGGATCTCATGCCCAGGGCGTATGCCTTTGCCGCAGAGGATGAAAGGTGACTCGAACTCCATGAGGGTACTGCCATGGTGCGCCCTTCCCGTGCCGCCGTGGTCGGAAGTGAGCAGGATGACGGTATCCTCCCAGATACCGGCTTCCTTAAGTGCTTCAACCACTCTTCCGATGTAGGAATCCAGCCTTTTCAGTGTGGCGAAATAGGGCTTCGAATACCAGCCCCATTCGTGCCCTTCGCAGTCAGGATGGTCCCAGCCGAGCATCAGGAGA
>JAEEGL014736709.1_pt1 | contig 12606 bp, 7 predicted proteins | sample 9134231 | NCBI WGS metagenome assembly JAEEGL01 (sample SAMN16246548, study PRJNA631951) | gut metagenome | biome: gut microbiome; feature: rumen; material: fiber-attached | host: Bos | place: Iran: Karaj | collected 2018-10
GACCCGTCCAACGAGAAGCTCGGCGCGAAGATCCGTTCCGCGCAGCTCGGGAAGGTGCCGTACATGCTCGTGGCAGGCGGCCGCGACGAGGCGGCTGGCGTCGTCTCCGTGCGCTCCCGCACGGACGGCGACCTCGGCGCGATGGCGCTCGACGCCTTCATCGCCAAGGTCGACGCAGAACTGGCCCAGTGACCGAGCTGCGTTTGCGCCTTGCCGGCTACTTGCCGACTTTGATTGTGTAAAAGCCGGAGGTGTTGCCTTTGACCGTGATGACTGGCGTCCATGGCTGTCCGTCGCCGACCTTGCTCGCGCCATCGGCCATCGACTTGAGCGTCGTACCCTCGCGCAACGTGTAGGTGAGTCCCGGCTTTGTGGCCGAGGTCGTGAGCGTTGGCGTGCTGCCAGTCACGGTGAACGATGCGCCCTTCTTCGTATCAAGAGCCTCGTTGGCGACTTCGGGCTTGACGGTGGCGGACGCAATGAATTGCGTACATCCCGCAGAAGGAATGTCAAGGTAGGCCGTGATGTCGTGGACACCCTTCATAACCTTGATCGTCGCGCCGTGGCTGATAATCGACTGAACTTCCGGCGCGACCTCGACAGTAACCTTGGAAGGATCGATGCCAGACGGCATGACGACAACAACCTCAGATTTGCCGTCAGACGGCTTGATGACAAATCCTTCGCTGTCATTACCTGTGACAACTGCGCCCACATCCCCATCCACTCCCAAGAGCGCATTCCACACTGCGTAGAGCGTGACGATGCCGTTCAGTTCAGTCGTAAGGTTCTTGAGGGATTCCGAGTTCTCGTATTCGGCAGCAGAAGACGACGATCCGCTTGTTGACCAACCCGCAAACACATACCCAGGCCGTGTAAAGTTTGTCGGCGAAAGATACTTCCAAAGTCCGTAAGTGTACGGCTCATCAGCCATTGAGCCCTCTGCACCGTTCAGATTGAAGCGCACCGAATACTCGTTCTGGATCCAGACAGCCCGTACAGTTACGTCGCCTGACATGTCAGTTGCGATCTGGCTCGGAGACCAACCGGCAAACGTATAGCCCCTGCGTGCTGACGGCGCAGCGAGCGCCACGCTCGTCCCCTCACGGTAGGTAGAGGGATTGGCATGCGTCGTTCCTCGCAGGTTGGTGTAGGTGATCGAGAAGTTCTTCTTCTCGCGCCGTCCCTGCACCGCGCCGCTCCAGATGTCGTCTTCCGCGCCCACCGCCTCGATCCAGTACCAGTAGCTCTGGTTCTCGGCTCCAGAGGCGTCCAGATACCCGCAGATGCCGTCATTGGTCAGCGTAGCGATGAGCGCAGATTGCCCTCTGCCTGACGAGACACCCCGCCACACCTTGTACTGCGTCGCCCAAGCCAAGTTGGTCCACGCCAGCCGCACGCCCTTCAGAGACGTGGCCGACACGGCAAGCTGCGGCACGAGCGGCGTGAACACCGCCTTGTAAGAATCCGCCGCCGTTACCGATACCGTGAGGGACGCGCTTGTCGCGTCCGTTCCGCCGCCCGGCAAGATCCAGTGGCTGAACGCATAGCCGTCGTCGGCGGTCGCGACAAGCGTCACATCGGAACCGAGGTTGTACGAGCCGCCACCGCTCACGTGGCCGCCATGGCCTTCGACCTCCACGCCGATGGCAATCATCTGACGGGCCGCCTGGGTGAGGGTGTAGATTTCGCCTGAGATGACGATCTTGCCGGTACGTTCCTTGCCGGTGTTGTTGTCCGTGTAGGCGAAGAGCACCTTGCCGCTCCCCGTGCCCGCGTTGTACTTCGAGTCGACGATTATCCAGGGCTCGGTGGCGATGGCGTTCCACACGCCCTGGATGTCGAGCGCCACCTGTATCTCGCCCGCGCCCGCGTTGCCGTCCACCCACCGCCCGTTCGGCTCGATGGAAAGTTCATACGGACGCTGCGTCACGTACACGATCTGGTCGCCGATCGTGATCATGCCCGTGCGGATGTCGCCCGAGCCGACATACGGCGCAACGATGTACTTCACTGTCCCGTTACCACGACCTGAGGCTCCTTGGTAGATGACTATCCACGTCGGATCGGACGCGACAGCCGTCCATTCCACGTCTGAATCTGCCGTCACGGTGATCACGTTGTCAACGTTCTCGCCGGTCGTCTTGCCGTCAGTGTCGAACACGCGCGTCTCGTCGTAGCTCACCGTCACGCCGCGCCCCTTCTGGCTAATGCGGAACTCGTGGTCGGCAATCATGATCGTGCCGCTCCTCGGTTGGACGGACGTATTGGCCGCAGCCGTCAGCGTGATGTTGGCTGGCCCGACCATCGTCAGGCCCGAAACAGACATCCAGTCATTGTTGTTGATCACGTTCCAGCCGACGATGTTGCCCGTGTTGATGCCAACAGTAAATGATTCGCCAGCCGCCTCGAATTCGTAACTGTCAACCGTGAGCGACGCCACGGCCGCCTCCTGGCTGATGTCCAGCCGCTTTGCCGCCACAGCGCCGTCCGCCGCCGTGACCGTGATTGAGCCAGAACGCGGGTAGAGCGTGGGGTTGGGCTTCACCTTGTACACCACGTTCCCGTTGCCGGAGCCGGACGCATACCCAGAATAAAGCTCGATCCAGTCCGCCGAGCTCGAAGCCGTCCAGCCAAGGTCAGGCGTGGCAGAAACCGCGATGCGTTCGCCGCTCGCGCCGTCCAGTCCAAATGTGGAGACTTCCATGGGATTTATCTTGAACACGAGCGACGTGCGGCCGAGCTGTGTCACCGTAAATGTCTCCGTGCCGATCGTCACCGTTCCGCTCCTCGGATTGTAACTCGGATTCTCCGTAATCGCGATCTTCACCTCGTCGCCGCCTCTGCCGTTGCCAGCGTCCGTCACGGTCATCCAGTCCGCGCTCACACTCACCGCCCATTCGGTGCTGGCAAGCGCATTGACGCGAATCTTTATCGTATCGGCGAAGTAGTCGGTCGTGGCGCTATTAGACTTGAGCTGCATCCTGCGGCCCGTCTGGTGGACCGTGAACGTGTTGTCGGCGATCGTCAAAGTCCCGCTCCGCGTCGAAACTTCGTCATACGGGGCAACCGTAAACGACAAACTCCGCGTTCCCGTTCCCTGTTCCCCATTCCCCGTTCCTCCAACACTTATCCAGTCGGCGTTGGACCGTGCGTGCCACGTCTTCCCGAACGGCGCATTGACCTGCACGTTCCCGTTCCCGCCTGCACGTTCGAACTCGGCCGAGTAGCTTCCAAGCGTCGCGCCAAGGCCGGACTGCGTGATCGTGTGCGTATAGCCGCTCACGTACACGTAGCCAATGCGCGTCTCCACGTTGTTGTTGGCGCTCACGGTGTAGCCCACGGGATAGCCTGCCGTGCCGCTGGAGCTCGTCAAAAGGATCCAGTTGTCGGAGACAGACGCCTTCCAAGTTCCGCTGCCGGATGTAGTGATCGCGGCCGTGCCGCCGGTCTGCTCCATCGAACGGTTGACCGGCGTGATTGCGATCATCGGATCCGGCGCGGCATACGCAACCACAGCGAACATTGACAATAGGAAGGCTATCTTGGTAGGGCGGCGTGTCCCCACGCCGCCGACTGGGACAACGGGCGTCTCGCCCGTTGCTTTCAAAAACAACATTTTCATAATACCTCGACCCTTCACTTTCAATCCTCCTTCGCAAAGTTAATGCCATCCACCCAAGCAGCGTTTTCGTATTCCTGCCCTGGCTCGTCCCAGTCGTCACGATAGAACGACCAGCGGATCACTGTCTTGCCACCAGCGGGAGGGACGCAATTTATTGCGACCGTCTGCCACCCCGTCCTGCCATCGATGCGGGCCGCTTCCACGCCGTTCGTGAACACCGCGAGGCGGTCCCACGTGGCCGCACCACCGTCGTCCTTCTCGCAGTCGACGCGCCAGCGGAATGTGAGCGTACCTGCGCCCTCGACAGTTGTCTCAAGCCACGTCTCGGCCTCCGCGCCGATCGTGCCCGAGCGGGCGGACGTATAGCCGGTCTGCGCCGTCGCGTCGATGGCGGGGTGCCACGCGGCATCGCCACCCGTCGTGAAGGCGAGCGCGGGCGCGTCAAGGGCGGTCGAGAGAGTGTCGTTGAACACGCCGAAAATGGCGAGAACTGTGAGGGGTTGACTCACGCAGAGGCGCAGAGAGGCAGAGGTCGCAGAGGTATTTTCGACAGGATTTACAGGATTATCAGGATTTTGAGATGTGTGTAAAATGTTCCACCGGAAGAAGGATTTGCCCGCATCGGGCGTGGCGACGAGATCAAGAACAGAGCCGACTGGGAGCCAATATTGCGTAGCGACGGCGCCTCCGCCGTCGATGATACGCCCGCCCGACGGCTGCTCGACCGTCACGAGGTAGTTGGTCGTCCAGAGGTCCCATTCGAAATCGACGTCCTCGGTGACAACGAGCGTGAAGGACGTGCCTTTCTCGGGATAGCGGCTCGTTCCGCGGCACACGAGCTTGCGCGTGCCGCCCTCGTCGATCACGTCGGCGGGCGCCGAGAACGTCTTGCTTGTCCCCTCGCGCACGGATTCGCCGTTCACGGCATAGACCGGAATGCGCCGGAAGTTGGCGATGAGTTCCTTGTCGACGTCGGCTACGACGGCAAGAATGCCGTCGGACACGACCGAGCCATCTGGCAATGTCCATCCGGCAAAGGCGTAACCGTCATTGGCAATCGCCGTGAGCGTCACGCTCGTGCCTCTATCATACACACCCGCACCAGAAACAGAGCCCCCGTTCCCCATTCCCCATTCCCCGTTCCCCGTCACGACTCTTGTCGTGACACCAATCGCCACCATCTGCCGCGCCGCCTGTGTGATGGTGTATGCCTCGCCCGCGATTATGATCTTGCCAGTACGCGCCTCGCCCGTATCGTTGTCCGTGTAGGTGAAGTGTACCGTGCCGCTGCCCGTACCACTGTCGTAGCCGCTCTCGATTGTGATCCACGGCTCGGTGGCGATCGCGTTCCAAATCTGCCCGACGGAAGCCGGCACGCCCACTTCACCCGTGCCCGCGTTGCCGCCGACTGTCGCCGCGGACGGATTGATCGAAAGCTCGTAGGCGCGCTGGGTGATGTACACCGTCTTGTCGCCGATGGTGATTGTGCCCGTACGCGGCGTTCCGTCGCCAATGTAGTCGGCTACAATGTACTCGATCTTATGGTCGCCCGTGCCGATCACGTTCCCATAGGCGTCGTAATCGCACCCGTCATCGCCCCAGATCATGATCCAATCCGGCGAGGAAGTAGAGGCTACCCAGGTTACGTTGCCGTCCGGATGTACGTCGATGGCGGCGTAGTCGCTCTCCGTCCCGAACACCCGCGACTCGTATTCCACCTCCACCGTGCGGCCCTTCTGGACGACACGGAACTGATGGCCCGCAATCGTCAAGTTCGCCTCGCGTGGATCGACGGCGAGGTTTTCGGTCGCGACAAGCGCGACCCACCCGGGACCGATCCGGCTGGTGGAACCGGCGATTGAAAGCCAGCCGATGTTCTCGGAGATCGACCACTCCACGATGTCGTCACACGTCACGTCCACGTTGAACGTCTCGCCCGCTGCGTCGAACGTGTGGCTGTCCGCCGAAATCATCGCCGTCGCGGCGGGCTGCGATACCGTATGCGTCTTGGGAGGGACGCGCTCCGTCGCGTCCGTTTCGGTCGCAAGGGACTGCGACCCTCCCGCCTCTACCCGTATCGTCCCAGTCCGCGCCGCCATTGTCGGGTTGGGCGACACCGTATAGACCACGTTTCCGTTGCCCGCGCCGTCCTGGAACGTCGGCATCACCGTAAGCCAGTTTGCCAGGCTCGTCGCCGTCCAAGGAAGATCGGGCGTCGCCATGACGGATATAAGCCCGTTCGCGCCCTTCACCGATGCGGTTGCGCTTTCGGGCGTGATGGCGAAATCAAGCGCGGCGGGTGGACGCCCCTCCTGGTTGACCGTCAGCCATTCCGTCCCGATGCGCACCCGCCCGCTGCGGGCCAGCCAACTTGGATTCTCGTTGACGGCGATGGTCACGCTCCCGCCGCCATGTCCGGTTCCCGTGTCCACAACGGAAATCCACGGAGCATCCACCTCCACGTCCCACGTCGTCGCCGCCAGCGCATTCACGGTAATAGTAATCACATGGCTCTGGTAGTCTTTCTCAACCACGGGAGGGACGCGCTCCGTCGCGTCCGCCACCACAACCCTCATCCTCCGCCCCGTCTGGTTCACCGTGAAGGTGCAACCCGCCGCCGTGATCGTCCCGCTCCGCGTCGAGACCTCGTTCCACGGCGCGACCGTGAAGTACACAGGGGCCTCGCCCGTCCCCTGCGTTACGACGGTACCCCCATCGTCTGTCGTGACCGATATCCAATCCACATTGCTTCGCACCTTCCACGTCGCCTGCGCATCAGCCAATACCGTAAACGAACCCGAACCACCTTCCATCTCGAAGTCGGCCTGGTAGGGAGCTTGCCCCGCAAGCGCCGCCCCCACGCCCGCCTGCGTGATCGTGAACACATGCCCGCTCACATAGATATACCCCGTGCGCGATTCAACCCCGGCATTCGCGGCGACCTTGTACCCGACAGGGAGACCCGCATTGCGGCTTGCAACAGGGATTGTAATCCAGTCATCGGATACGATTGCCGTCCATGTGCCGCTGCCGGATGTAGTGATGCTTCCAGATCCGCCCCCTGTGGCAAATGATTTGGTCGTCGTACCGATGGAGATGTTCGCATCCTCTGCCGTCGGTGGATTTGGCGAGGGGGGCGCATCCCAGACTAGATTCGTCACATTCACCGTCCGCGTCCATTCATTAGTCCCCGAAATGTGTTTCAGCGTATGCATACCTGTCGTCCTCGGCTGCCACATAAAAGAACCCGAGTTTGTTGACGAAAGCACCGTCATGCCGTCAATCACCACCGTCACCTCGCCATCCGCGAACGGAGAATAGCCGAGAGCCAACGTCCCGCCGACGCTCATGCCATTCACCACAGATGAGGAGGTTTTGACTGCCACATTGCAAACCAATCCAGTTACCGGGAACATAACATCACCGCTATAAAGGACATTCTGCGGAAGTGGGAAATAGGAAGCGTCGCCAGGCTTTTTCCATTCTACGACCATCCCCTGACTCCCTGTACTCTCATACGTGGCAAGTTCTATACGATGGCTGCCTTTTTCAAGTGAAATTGCCCCTATGCTGGGCGAAGTCCAACCAGACGTTGCGCATACGCGCGTACCGTCAACATACAGAACAATTGCATCGTCGCATGCTGCGCCGAATGAATATGTTCCCTTTGCACCAACGAAAAGATTTCCTGTGAGTAGCATCGCGAACTGATCTTGAGACCAGTTAGCATATTTCCCATGATACCGATTGGTCGTAGACGTACCAGTCAAAAGACCTGTGAAATCGGGGAAATGAGTTTCAAGATCTCCATCTTGCTGGAAACCGCTTTGAAGAGTATCGCCCCAATCAATTGTGTTTGCTTCCAATGCTGGCATTTTCGCCGCGAAGTAATTTATCATGGCTTGCTCGGATTGTGTCCATGTCGAATAGCCAGAAGAGGAAATGTCGTAGTATCTCACCGACAGGCCATTTTCACCAACGATAGAACCCGACATCTTTACCGTAAAAGTCGTGTCGGCGCTGTTTACGATTACTCCGTCCGCCTCCAAGTCCCACACCACACGATGCAACCCTGGAGCGCAAGAGGCATCGCCGATCAGCGCCGACGCAATTTTCGTCGTCGTGCCACAGGTCGCAACTATAGTGGCCCCTTTGCTGACCTCATCCATCACCTCGCCTATGTCATCGGCGACTTCGTAGCAAATCTCCATCTTCTTGTGCGGCCAGAGCTGACGCGCCGTCACGTTGCGGATGTAACCGAGAGCCGGAACCGTTGTCTGCGCCTGCAGGATCTCACCGCACCTCGTACAAGTTATCTCCGCCGTCTTGCCCGCCGTGCTGCTCGTAGGCTCCACGGCAGGCTTGGTAATCGCCCCCGCATGGCCAAGAGCTGAGAGAAGATCACCTTCAAGCATTATGCCGCACCGTGAACACATAACTCCTGCCGTCCGCCCATCCACAGTGCATGTCGGAGTTACCGCCGAGACGGATTGCCTTACATGCCCCAAGGCTGGAACTGTCAATGATTCTTCCAAGATTGAACCGCACCGACTACACTTCATCTCGTGCGACCAACCATCCTCCGTACACGTCGCCGCCTGCGCCGCCTTAGTCTCAATCACAACATGTACCAATTCTACTTCTGCCGTATAAGTCTCACCCTGCTTGACACCGTTTATGAAAGTTGAATACTCAAACTGATGATTCCCGCATGAAATATTCAGCGTAAACTCACCGGATCCGGTTGCACGCTTCACTTCAGTCCCGTTGTCAGTAATCACCACTATCGCATTCTCGTTTCCGCCAATCCATTCGGCATTCCAGGGTAGAACAACCGTTTCGCCGGACGGCGATGTGGCATTGTCCAGCACGAATGGCGCGGAATCTCCCGCATAGCCAAACATCGCGGCCATTGTTATCACCATTACCACAAATAGTTTTCTCATTCTCACGATGTGTCTCCGAAAGAATTAAAGAATCGAAGAATTGAATACGTTCGCTTCACTCACTATTGTGAGAATCCTTGAACGGGACGAACAGACCGACCGAGGTCACGGTCGTAGTTGCTCGTGAAGTGGGAGCTCGAAGAATTGAAGCCGAGGTACCATGCGTAGTAGTAGCTGCCATCCGAGTACGGAACAGACGACCAATAGGAACCGGACGAACCAGCACTACAGTGCGCAGGCCCATCACCGTAGCCGGCCGCGGGGAGGAAGATACTCGCCGAGGCGTAGTCACCACGGCCACGAATGACGCAACCATTCACACCATTCATTGTTGTCCAAATCCAGTAACAGTTATTGTTGAGGTCGTCTAGTTCCTGTTTAGTAGGCATGCGCCAATTTCCGCCCCACTGTACATGCGCCGCGTCATGTCCTGGCATAAGAACACCATTCGTCGAGATCCACCCTTCACTTTTCAAGGTGGCATCTGTCTTACCGTAGGTGGGAATGTAACTTTTTCTTGTATTAAACGAAAAATTAGACGACGATCCATCGGTCGCCATCCAAGCATTGTTTTCGCGCTTGTAGCCGACGGTGTCACCCCACCAGAAGTAGTAACCATAATCTTCAGGCCTCTCCGCGCCGATGTTCGTCGTGGCCCAGTACGGGCCGTTCGCCCAAAGTTGAACCTTGCCGTGATCTACAAGATTGACCCGCATAACCATGTTAGAACAGATCTGATTGTCGAAATCTGCCGTGGAGTCCCATACAAGGTGATAGGTTTCGTTTGTACGAACTACACGATCTGTGGAATTCATTCCATTTTTAACAACCCAAAACTGAGAAACCTGGTGAATATTGCCCGACCTCATAGCATCTACAGCGAATTCAAAGCGTTGGGTCGTCCCACTAATCCCAGACACGGTACAAGTGATATCCACCATCCCATTCCACGGATACCGCTGCTTCGCCTTGACGTTAGAGACTGTAGGCGCAGCGAAAACGGCATGTACAAACATCATCGCGAGGGCGATGCTTACCTGTTTCTTGATGCTATTCATAATACCTTTCGCTTTGAGACATGACCATTTCATAATGCAGAACCTTCTATCAGCCTAATCTTTCTTGGATCAACCCACCAACGTATTTACCCAAACCTATCAAATCTGGATATACCGTTCTTGCATTGATGTTGGCGTTTTTGAGCATCAACTTGATTTCATGCAGCCAATTAGTTTCTATCACAAACTTGCAGACAGGCGCAGACAAAAACGATTGCAAATCAGTACATGAAGACAAGGTGATTTCAAGTGGATTATAGCATGGAAGAATGGCTCTGAGATTATCCTCAAAGCTCCACGACAGGCTATGCGGCATCAGAAATAGCGCGTCTTGTGCGGAAATACGCCAATTGCATATTGATGGGAATGCCATTGACACGCCTTTAATCCTGAAGTCATGCTCCAACGAAAGGATTTTGTTGCATTTTTTCAGATGCTCTTTGGCAACTTGGTTCAGTGAAGCATTGTCATCAAGGCCGAAAAGGCTGTTGACATTCACCGCCCACAATGCAAAACTAGGTCTTTGGGCGCCATCTGCTACAGGCAAGGATTCATGCTGCTCCACAGCCATGTACAATGCAATCAATGAGGATTGCGTAAAATCAAGCAATCTTGTCTTGCTCGTGTAATGCTGCATCAAAGAAAGAAGGTTCACCCCTTCAAGGCCTCGATGCTCAAGTTCTTTGCTGGCCTCCCTTCCAAACAACCACATGGCCTCGTTTTCGCAATCCTTGAACACATCACCGTTTTGATTAATCTCACCTAAAACGTACTTTCTACGTCCAAGAGAAGGTTCCAGACCCCACCCTGCATCGCCTTGGCCTCGGAATATGAATTTGCCGCTATATCCTTGCCTGAAACTACACTTTTCGTCCGAAAAGAAAAGACTCTGAAATGCTTTAACGTCATCAACTCTGACTACGCTATACGCTTTCGATGTTGATTTGATTGCATTGCGATTTTGGTCTTTGAATTCGCAGAACTTCGTGAAACTGCTGTGATATTCGTTCAAGACACTGGAGGAGACATCAAGAAGATCTTCCAAATGTTCGATAACATAATTGCGCGACTCCAAATCTTCAGCAAGAACATCTATAGGAGTGTCAACAGCTTTCGCCAACTCAAATAAACGCTTGGCATATTGATGAACGGTCTTTTCCTTGATACCGTTGCCACACCAGTTCTCAAACCGTTCAATCTCGGCTGCATTTCTTTCTCGTTCAACTCTTGTCATTGTTAGTACCTCTCTTTAAGAATTTCAATGTTCTAAACAGCCTCAAACTCAACATGGAAACCATTTCCGTAACTTTTGTTTCCCCATGCCCTTGACGTATCGGACACTTTTTTGTACAATACTTGCCGTCGATCCAAGGAAAGGATTTCTCATGCCTACCTTGACCAGAACCGCATCGCGCCGTCGTCCGCGCCTCACGGAGGACATCGTGCCGTTTTCCGAATGCCGCAGCAATCTCGCCGCCTGTTTCGCGCGGGTGAACGAGACGCACCGCCCTCTCATCGTGACGCGCAAGGGGCGTGCCGACGCCGTCCTCGTCAGCGCGGCGGACTTCGATCCGCTGATGGATGTATTCCTGCTTGCGGACACTGTTCGCAAGTCGCGCAAGGAGATTGCCGAGGGGCGCGGCGTGGACCACGAGACGGCCATGCGGCAATTCCGCGAAAGGCACGGGATATGAGGATCATTCTGATCGGCTTGCAAAGTCTCGGCATGGAATAAATGGCCGAGGTGCAAACGGTGGCGGTCCGGGCGTTGCCGCAACGGGCAAGATGCCCGTTGTCCCAGTGAGCCGCCAAGATTGCGCATTCTCATGTGGCTCCAGAAAAACGCATCACACCCCTTGCCACACGGTACAGAATGTGGTACAATGCCGTCGTTCCTTGCAGGAGATGAAGAAATGAAAACCATGCCAAAGACGATAGAGCGCCCTCGACTGGATGAAGATGTTGTCCCGTTCACGGAATACCGCCGCACGCTCAACGACTGTTTCGCACGGACGGCGCGGACGCATCGCCCGATCGTCATTACGCAGAACGGTCGCTCGACCAGCGTGATGATGAGCGTCGCCGACTTTGAAAGCACCTGGGACGAAATCGAAGCCATGCGGAAGCGTTCGTACCTGAACCAGGTGATAGAGAAATCCCGGCAAGAGTTCGTAAATAGCGACACCGTTGACGAGGATGAACTGTTTGACTCGCTTGAAAGAGAAATCAACGAAAGCGTCCTGCCGTGACCAACAGATGGTCGAAAACTGCGGCGAACCAACTTCGTGGAATCGTCCGGACAATCTCGCGTGAACTCTCCAGAGACGATGCGCAACGCTGGAGAGCCAAGATACGCGATGCCGTCATCCCGCTTCGCGATTTCCCGGAAATGGGTTCCGTCATTCCTCTCGCATGTTATGCCTACCCTCCTGCAAATCACGAACGCATCCGCCAGGTAATCTGCAATCCGTATCGGATCATTTACGAAACCGTGGACAACACCAACCGCATACTCGCGGTTCTCCATGGCCGCCAAATGATTTCGGCAAACGACACGCGCTGGAATTGACCGACGATTACCGGCGCGGGAGGCGCCGATGGGCAAACGATGGCGATCCCGGCGTAGCCGCAACGGGCAAGATGCCCGTTGTCCCAGTGAGCCGCCAAGATGGCGGCTCTCCATAAGATAATCTAGATCGGTTGCAATCACTTCTCCACCTTGATCGAATAGAAGCCTGATGTGCCGCCCTTGATGGTCATGGGCGGCGTCCAGGGCTGGCCGTCACCGACCTTGCTCGCGCCGTTGGCCATCGTGCCGATGGTCGTACCCTCGCGCAAGGTGTAGGTGAGCCCCGGGCGCGTGGCAGGCGTCGTGAGAGACGGCGCGGATGTGTTGCCGAGATTGATGACCGCACCCTTGGCGGGGTCAAGCGCTTCTTTGACGATTTCGGCCTTCACCTCGGCGGCGTGAGGACAA
>JAEEGL015626289.1_pt1 | contig 12606 bp, 10 predicted proteins | sample 9134231 | NCBI WGS metagenome assembly JAEEGL01 (sample SAMN16246548, study PRJNA631951) | gut metagenome | biome: gut microbiome; feature: rumen; material: fiber-attached | host: Bos | place: Iran: Karaj | collected 2018-10
GAAGGCCTGGATTATGGCCATGAAGCCGAACACAATGCCCACCGCACCGCTGGCACTGGTTCCCAGCCTGCCTACAAAGGCAGTGTCCACCATGTTGTAGAGGTTGCTCACCATCATAGTTATGATGCTGGGAACTGCCAGCCTCAGGACAAGGCCCGGGACCGGGGTGTCTGTCATTTTATCTTTCATTTCGATATCGTGATCAGGCGGAGTATATCAGCGGCGGTGTGGTGTAGGTTTGCTGCACTGAAAGTCTGGCTTACCGACAGATCCTGGGGCAGCCGGTTTATTGTGAACACAGCATTCACTCCCTGCCGGTACACATCCTGTATCTCTTTATCCTTTACACCGCCCACTATGGCGATGACAGGCCTGTTCTTAAGCTTTGCCCTGCCTGCGATGCCGGACACCACCTTGCCGCACAGGCTCTGGCCGTCCAGGAGCCCTTCGCCGGTAAATATGTAATCTGCATCACTTATAAGAGAATCGAAGTGGACAATATCAAGCACTACCTGAATGCCTGGAAGCAGCCTGGAACCGAGGAAGGCCAGCATCCCGGCCCCCATCGCTCCGGCGGCACCGGCACCGCTTGCGGTGCTCACCGGGCACCCGGTGCGGCTGTCCAGCAGAGCCCCCAGATGCCGGAGCCCGGCATCCAGTTCCTGAACCATGGCTGGATCCGCCCCCTTCTGAGGGCCGAACACATAAGCAGCTCCCGTAGGGCCATACATTGGGTTTTTTATATCGCACATAGCCTGTATCTCGATGCCCTCAAGCAGGGGGCTCCTTGTGCTGTAGTCGATGCGCTCTATGCTGGACAGCGTGCCGCCGGTGGGTACAAACTCCTGGCCGGCCTTGTCGTAGAACTTGATGCCAAGGGCAGCAGCCAGGCCGCAGGCTGCATCGTTGGTGCAGGAACCGCCCAAGCCCACTATTATCTTCTTAATCCCCCTCCGGGCCGCATCCAGTATCTGCTCCCCCACCCCGTAGGTGGTGGTCTTGAGCGGGTTTTTCCTCCCCTCCACCAGCGGAAGGCCGGCACAGGAGGCCATCTCTATCACAGCGGTGGTGCCATCCTTCAGAATGCCATAACTGCAGTTCATCTCCTGGAAGAAGGGCCCCTTCACAGTTACAGGCACAAGGGTGCCGCCCACTGCCTCAAGGAATGCGGCAACGGTCCCCTCCCCTCCGTCTGCCACAGGAATGGCAGTCACTTCGGCATCCGGGAAGAATCTTAGAATCTCCTCTTTAAGGATTGAGCATATCTGGGAGGAACTGAGGGTTCCTTTGAACGAGTCGGGGATTAGGACAAACTTCATTTCATTCCTTCACCATCACCGCCACCCCGTCGGGAATGACAGTGACACTATAATTATCAACCTTGACCAGGGATTTTGCAAGCTCAAATGCTTCCTCCAGGCTGTGGGCCGGAATCATGTGCATATCCCTGACCATCTGGTGGCTGCAGGAGGAGACAAAAATAACCTTGGCCTTAAGGAGCACCCGGGCCAGAATCTGGGACTGCCACTGGTCCGGCACAGTCTCCTCCGGCCTGCGCCGGGAGAAAGTCTCCATCATATGGGTCAGGGAGGGCTCGTCCCTGAAGGTCTGGTAGAAGGCAGGTGCTCCGTGGCCGTCCACAGCCTGGGCGCACATTATTATTACACCCCCTTCCTTGACAGAGGCCTCTGCCGCTGTCATTCCCTTCACTGCCTGGTAGATGTTCCTGTCCATAGGGTAGCCACCGTTGGTGGTAACAACAATGTCGGCAGGAACTGCCTCCACCTGGCACTCCTTGATAAGGAAGTCGGTCCCCTTCTTATGAGCCTGGGTGCAGTCTCCCGCAACGGCGTACACAGGCTTATGCTCTGCGTCGATGATGACATTGACTATGAATGCCAGCTTCGCCTTCTCCGCCGCATAGAGCATGTCGCGGTGGATAGGGTTGTCTATAAGGAGGCCGGTGCGGGCGTGATCTGAGGCTATGAAGCGGTAGTTGTGGTTGTAGGAGACCGACTCCCGGCTGGCGATGCCTGGGAGCACGCTTTTACGGCCGCCTGAGAATCCTGCGAAGAAATGGGGTTCTATAAACCCTTCTGCCACCAGAAGGTCGGCCTCCATTGCCAGCCGGTTAAGCACAAGACGCCCACCCGAGGGGAGCTGCCCAACGTAAACCAGGTCGGCATCGTCGTCGCAGTCGTGGACCACTATTTTTTCATTATTTACTATCTCTGCCCCGAACTTCTCCTCCAGCTCCCCCCGGGTGGTGGCCCGGTGCAGGCCGGTGGCTATAAGGATTGTTATGTCGGCCCCTGGGTTTTTGAGCCTTATTTCCTTGAGGATCCGGGGCATGATGATCCGGCTTGGCACGGGCCTGGTGTGGTCTGAGGAGATTACGACAATCCGTTTTTTGCCCTCCGCCAAGTCGCAGAGACGCCTGCTTCCTATAGGGTGTGTCAGTGCATGATACACCAGTTCGGCACCATCAGCTTCCGGCACATATTCATGCAGGTGTGGAACAAGTACTCCCGCCAGATGCTCCTCCGGAACCTTTAATTCAAGGCTTCCCTTTCCGTAAGGCAGAGCGATGGTCTTCATGCATCCACCAGCCCTATATGGATTGCGTATTTGATAAGCTCCACCATGTTGCTGCAGTTAAGCTTCTGCATAATATTGGTACGGTGGTTTATCACTGTCTTTGAACTTATACAGAGCTCCTTGGCGATATCCCGGATCTCCCTTCCCTCGGCCAGAAGCCGCAGTATCTCCTGTTCCCTGGAGGAGAGAGTGTCATAAGTGCTGTCCTCAGGCTGCTCCAGATCCTCCTCCGGAGATATCAGGCTTGCTATCACCTTGCTGCTTATGCGGCTGTCCACATAGGTCTCGCCGGAAAGGACCTTCTTTATTCCATCTATGATGCTGTCCATATCGGCCTCTTTAAGGATGTAGCCCTTGGCTCCTGCTTTCAGCGACTCAGTAATGTAGATCACCTTTGAGTACATGGAAAGCATCACAATCTTTATTCCAGGGTTCTTCTGAAGGATTTTCTTGGTCAGTTCTATGCCGGAGGCGCCGTAGAGGGAGATATCCATCACAATAAGGTCGGGCTTGAGGTTCATAGCCTGGTCGTACCCTTCCTCGCTGTTTCCTGCCTCGTATATTTTTTCTGCAATATTTTTCTTTAAAAGCTCTGCGCCGATGCTGGCCCGTATAGCCGGATGATCGTCCACCAGTAAAATAGTATTAGCCATTTTCCTTCCCCTTGAATGGAATTCTCACGCTTATCTTGGTTCCCTGCTGAGGCTTTGAAGCCACTGCAAAGGTTCCGTTGTAATATTTAACCCGCTCCTGCATGCCGTAGAATCCGATATGTTCCTTGGTCAGGCTTACCCCAATGCTGCTATCCGGAAGCCCTATTCCATTGTCTGCCACCGAGAACATCACGAAAGGATAAGAGTAGATGAACTTCATAGTCACCTTTGTGGCCTCGGCATACTTGACCACATTGTTAAGGATTTCCTGAATAATCCGGAACATGCTTATGCGCATATCTTCGGGCAGCGATATCTTATTGAAGCCTGTGCTGGATATTGACAGCTGAATATTCTTTGCCATGAGTATCTCGGCAGCATAGCTTTTGATTACATCCACAAAGTCCTCTCCCGATTCGCTGGAAGAGATGAAAGGAATCAGGTTGAAGGAGATATCCCTTGCCTCGTCTATGATGGAGGATATCTCGCTGGAGATGTGCTCCTTGTGGCCGTCGGTGATCACAGAATCTGTATAGGCTTTAAGCTCCCTAAGCCTGTGGACAAGGCTGTCGTGAATGTCCATGGCAATGCGCTTCCGCTCGTTCTCCCTGATATGAATGAGGGTCTTTGCCAGCTCCTGAAGCTTCTCCTCCTGCTCCAGCCTGTGCTCTATCCTGGCGTTCCTGAATATAGCGAAAGAGGATATGAACATAAGAATCACAACAACAGCATAGGACATAAGAAGGCTCCGACGCTGCTGGGCCATATTGACCTGCTGACAGAAGTGCCGCAGAAGTCCGAAGAACCGGTCCATCTCCTGGGTGTCTCTGGAAACCCATAGAACAAGTGTGGCAAATTCATTCAAGTTCTCTCCTGCCTGCAGAAGACTGGTAAGCTTATATTGGATATCCTGCCAGTTGTATACCAGAATCTGCCTTATATCCCTGACATGAGGATACTGCCTTTCTATCTTTCTGAATGTCTGGTCATCAGAAATCCGGGCCATGGAGAAGTCAAAATTCTCGAAATCGCGGATAAGCTGCTCACGCTCTGTCATGTGGTTGGGAGTCGGAGATGACAGGTAGGAGAAAACCGATGTTCTGAGGATAAGCCAGTTCTCGTACATGCTGTCGACTTCAGAGTTCTTGACTATAAAGCTTTCCTGGCGGAAGAAAGAGGTGGTGATTGTGTAGACCACAATGCCGATGAGTAAGATCTCAAAACACAGGAGCACTGCAATTTTCTTAAGATTCTTGATGCTGGTTATCACCCGGCCCTCTCCTTCAAAACAAAAAAAACCTTGCACCCTAGTATACACCAAAATGCAAGGTTATGTCTTAAAAGGGAGAATTATTTTTATTTACACCAGCGGTAAATGGTCACAGCCAGCACTTTGATGCCCTTGATATAGTCGTCAAGCTTAATGCATTCGTCGGTGCTGTGGGCCATCTTGATGTCTCCCGGTCCATATACTATGGCAGGGATGCCGCCCTGGTTGCCGAAGTGCCGGGCATCGCAGCCGCCGCCCAGCTGGGTTATCACAGGCTCTTTTCCAATGATATCCCGGATTGCATCCTCGGTAAGCTTCTTGATCTCCTGCTTGTCGGATGGAAGCATATATGCATCATCATAATGCTGGAACTTTATTGTAGGCGGATTTGCCTTGAGCCAAGCATCATCCACATTCAGCGCCGCATCCTTGAGCATCTTCTTCACCTTAACTATTCCATCCTTGCCTGTTCCAAGTCCAGGAGAGAAATAGGCCACGCCGTTGATAACACACTCTGCAGCAGTTGCAGTTGCATATGTACCGCCCTTGATTGTGCCGATGCACAGCGACATCATGGTCTTTTCCTTGTTAAGTCCCTTCTCCAGGGCAATAAGGCTGTCCACCACAAGGGCTGCCTTCTCAATGGCGCTTATTCCGAAAGGCTTGTTGTTCTGCCATCGGGATCCGGCATGGGTCTCGTGTCCCTTTACCCGCACTTCCCAGTAGACACCGCCGCCGTTTCCATCCAGAATCACATTTCCATCAGGACCTGACGGTTCGCATACAATAGCAGCATCTGCCTTATAACCGGCTGCAATATTGCCAAGAGCGCCGCCGCCGGCATGCTCTTCGTTCACTACAGTCTGGAACATAAGGTCTCCGGAAAGAGGAACCTTGAGGGCAGTCAGGGCTTCAACAGCACCCACCATTGCGGCAACACCGCCTTTCATATCCACGGCACCGCGGCCATAGAGATAGCCGTCCTTTATCTCGGCTCCGAATGGGTCGTGCTTCCATTTACTTAAATCCCCTACCGGAACTGTATCGATATGGCCGTTGATAATAAGGGATTTTCCGCCCCCCTTTCCTTTCAGGTTTCCGATCAGATTAGGTCTGTCCTTGTAGGATTTAAGCCGGTCAAACTTAGATGCCATAAGCTGCTCGTAGGTGAACTTGTCCTCTGTCATCAAAGGCATGTCCAACCCCTCTTCGCCAATGGAAGGAACCTGAGCCACCTCCGGGAACATCTCGAACATCTTCTTGACATCTGCTTCCACCAGCTCGGTCTTGAAGCCATAGCCGGCAATCCTGTCCCGCACAAACTCCTGGGCCTTCTTCTCGTAGCCGGTGATACTGTTGATCTTCACCAGATCCCCGAGGAACTTGATGAAATCCTCCTTGTGCTCATCCACATACTGCAAAAGCTGCTGTTCAATCTTATCCATGTCAAACTCCATTGCACCAGCGGTAAATAGCTACCGCAAGAACTTTTATAGTTTCAATATAATTATCAAGCTCGATATATTCATCTGTACTGTGTGCCATCACTACATTTCCAGGTCCGTAGTAGATGGCCGGGATTCCGCCCTGGTTTCCAAGGTGCCGTGCATCGCCGCCGCCTCCGGCAATGGCCACGCCGGGCTCCCTGCCCAGAACATCCTTGATGCTGCCGGAAACTGTCTTCAGAATTGCTTCCTTGCTGCCGTCCAGCTGATATGCATCGTCGTAGTGCTGGAACTTTACTGTAGGAGGATTTGCCTTGAGCCATGGATCGTCCACGCTTAAGACCGCTTCCCTGATAAGCTTTTTAACCTTGTTTATTCCGGCAGGGCCTGTTCCCAGCTTAGGATAGAAGTATGCCACACCGTTCATGACGCACTCGGGGGCGGTGGCAGTTGCATATGTACCGCCGTGGAGCTTGCCGATGCAGAAGGACATAAGGGTCGCTTCCTTGTTCACCTCTCTCTCCATCTTAAGGAGGTTAGAGATTATGCCTGCACACTTCTCGTTGGCGCTTACTCCATATTGCTCTCTGCCCTTCCAGCGGGCGCCGGCATGGGTCTCATATCCTTTTATCCGCACTTCCCAGTAAACACCGCCATTGGATCCGTTCTGAAGAACTGCGCTGTCTCCGGTAGGCTCAGTCACTATCGCCGCATCGGCAGTAATTCCTGCGGCCACTGTGCCAAGGGCACCGCCCCCTGCGTGCTCCTCGTTCACAACAGTCTGCAGAATAAGGTCGCCTGCCAGCTTTATACCCAGCTTCTGAAGCGCCTCGACTGCGAAGATCATGGTGGCGATACCGCCCTTCATATCTGTTGTTCCCCGGCCGTACATTCTGCCGTTTTCTATCTCTGCGCCGAACGGGTCGTGCTTCCACTTGCTTAAATCGCCTATCGGAACGGTGTCTATATGACCATTCAGGATAAGGGATTTTCCGCCGCCGGTGCCCTTGATGCGGCCGATCAGGTCCGGTCTGTCCTTGTAGGATTTAAGCCTGTCGTAAGGCGATGCCATAATCTGCTCGTAGGTGAACTTGTCGTCGGTCATCAAAGGCATATCCAAGCCCTCTTCGCCGATAGAAGGCATCTGGGCCACCTCCGGGAAAAGCTCGAACATCTTTTTCAAATCAGGTTCCAGAAACTCTGTCTCTGCACCTAATTCTGATATCTTTTTTCTAACAAACTCCTGAGCATCCTTCTCATAGCCTGTTATACTGGGAATTCTGATTAAATCCTGAAGAAAAGCAATATAGCTCTCCTTGTGCTCTTCAACGTATTGAACGATCTGTTTTTCTATCTTGTCCATAAAAACACCCTGAAAAAAACAGCCCTATGCATAAAGCACAGGGCTGGAAAGTTTCATGCAGCAACTGCCTTGTTGGCTTTCTTCTCCTTAAGGTATCTTGACCAGTGCAGGAATGCGCCTGCTGCAAAGAGAACTGCCATAGAGGCAAGAGCGTACTGCTTGAATATGAAGAAGCTCAGTGTGCACAGAGTGAACAGAGCCATCTCCACAACAGTCATTTTTGTCATCCAGAATCTCTGAGGAACGATGATCAATGGGAACATAAAGAGCATGAATTCAACAACGCACTTTATAACCACCAGGAACGGAGCGTTGAACAGAAGTCCCGGCCATACTACGAACATGAATGGCAGAACATAGATGAACGGTGCCATTGTCATAGCGGTAAGACCAACTTTCATCGGCCTTGCTCCGGCAATACCGGCTCCAACATATGCCGACAGACATACAGGAGGGGTGATTGCAGAAAGAATAGCCACATAGAATACGAACAGGTGAGCGGCAAGCATCGGAGCACCAAGCTGTACCAGCGCAGGAACACCAAGGGCTGCCAGAACTATGTATGCTGCCAGTGTAGGAAGGCCCATTCCAAGGATTACACACATAAGAGCTGTGAATGCTAATCCTAAATAGAGGTTACCGTTGGCAACAGCCAGAATTCCATATGCAAGTCTCTCGCCGAAACCTGTCATAGACATAACTCCGACAATAAGTCCACATCCTACACAGGAGGTGGTTACCGGAATCATGATTTTAGATCCAAGAGCCAAGCCCTTTAAAATCTTCTTTATTCCGACTCTCTTTGCCTTGAAAGGAAGATAGCTTACTATCAGGGCTACTATAGAGTACATTACTGCAAACTGGGTACTGAACTGCAATGCCAGCAGGATAACCAGTACAGTGATAGGAATAAGCAGAGGAACAACTTTTTTAAGCGATTCCTTGAAGTCAGGAAGCTGGTCCTTCGGAAGACCTGTCATTCCCTGTTTTCTTGAGCGCACATCAACTACAAAGAACATACAGGTGAAATACAGCAGCGAAGGCAGGAATGCTGCTATGCAGACTGCCCAGTAGGTATTTCCTGTATACTCTGCAATTACGAATGCAGCGGCACCCATAATAGGCGGCATAAACTGTCCTGCAGTTGAGGATACAGCCTCAATTGCAGCAGCCACATGGCGCTTGAAGCCCATGGAAATCATAAGCGGAATTGTTACAGAACCAGTTGTCGCAACGTTTCCGCTGGCACTTCCGGAGAGCATGCCCATGAAGCCGCTGGATACTACAGCAACCTTTGCAGGTCCACCGGTAAGGTGGCCTGCAATGGCTTTAGAGAAATCCATAAATAGGTTTGTGGCGTCAGAAATTTTCAGGAAAGCGGCGAACAGCATGAAGAATACAATCTGGGTACAGCCTGTCGACATGAGGTCGCCCATCATTCCCTCGGTTCCAATTACAATCTGGGTAACCAGATCCTTAGGAGTGAATCCGACATGAGCAAAGAACCTAGGCATATACGGACCGAAGAACGAATAAAGAAGGAAACAGGCTGCTATTATTGCCATAGCGCTTCCTATGGACCTTCTTATTGCCTCCAGTGTAAGCACAATAAAGCTCATAGCCAGAAAAACTTCATATGGATGCACCTCTGGGAATATGTAAAGAGCTACCCATCGCTTGTTTGCCCATACCGCAATGCAGACAACCAGTGTTATCAGCAGCAGGTTAAGGACCGTCTCCACTTTGTTGTTCTTGAACAGCCTGGATGGATATACAATGAAGATGATTGTATACATCAGCAGGACATGAAGCGGCCTCTGCCAGTGCGGAGGCAGAGCAAATGCGAAAATCTCGAATACAGGAATACCTGTGGCTAGAACTCCGAAGACAAAGAGAAACTTCTTGATCCAATCATGCTTGAAAAAAGCTGTAACTCCCTTGAAGTCATCGTCGTCATAGATGTTTATACCCATCTCTTTTTCGAGTTCTTCAAGCTCTTCTTTGTTGAAAGTTTTTACTTCAGCCATAAACTATCCTTTTATTTGATGATTCCTTTCTCCTTGAAATATTTCTCAGAACCTGGGTGCAGTGGGAATGGAAGGTCTCCCTTAGGATTGTTTCTGTTGATGTAAGGAACGTTGCTTGGCAGAGCCTCTTCCAAGAATTTCCAGTTTTCCCACCATACTTTTGTGAACTCATAAGCCTGGTCAGCTGGGAGTGTGTCGAGACATGCGATGAAGTATGGAGAAATGAACTGCTGCTCATCTGGAACACCGAATTCGGAACCGAACTTCTCAGATGTATAGAAAGGATACTTCTCGATGAATTTCTTTACGTTAGCATCGTCTGTAGGAAGGAATCTAACCTTTCTTGCAGTTGTGATCTCTTTCAGTTTTGCATGGCCATGGCCGAATGCATAGATAAGACAGTCTGCCTGTCCGTCGATGAACATTCTGGTTGCATCGTTTTTCATGATTCTGTATACTCTGGAGTTCTTGTCTGTTACTCCTACCCAGCTCAAGAGGTCCATGAATGCGATACCGGAAGGCTCGCCTTCTACGTATGTTGCAATACTCTTGCCCTTAAGGTCAGCAAGTGTCTTGATGTTGGTGTCTGCACCAACGATTACGTTGAATACTCCAGGCCAGATTGTGAACAGGTTGTTTACAGCAACTGGAGCTGTCCATGGGTCCTTTCCCTTGAGAGCTGCATAAGCTGCCTCTGCGTCTGCAAGACCCAGCTGAGCCTTTCCGTCCATCATAGCCTTGATACTTTCGTTTGTAAGTCCAGGTGATGCACTGTTCATAGCAACATATTTTGTGTTGTCAGAAATCAGTTTTGCGAATGCTGCACCGCAGGCATACCAAGATCCACCGATTGATGATGATTTGATGACGATAAACTGCTTTCCTCCATCAGCCTTTTCGCCACCCTCGCCTTTTTCCTTGCTTCCACCGGCAAATACCATGCCAGCTGCAAGAAGAAGTACTAAAGCAAACAGTAATACTTTTTTCATACTTTCTCTCCTTTTTGTTTGGTTATTTTAATAATATAGGGGGGTCTCCGGTGCCGTAAATGGGAAAATTTCCCAAATTCCCAAGCCCGGAAAACATTTTCCCGAAAGGTTTACAGAACCGCATTTAGCCGTTATAGTAATAGAGGAGATTTATATGATGAATGACAAGATAAGCAGACTGGGCCTCCTCTTTATTATTGTGGGCTTTTTCATGCTCTGCGTCAGTTATGCCATAGAAAATTTCGATATATTATACTCCGTTGATCCGGGCTATCTGTCAGCCCTGGGCGGCTTTACCCTCATCACCGGCATGCTGGTTCTGGCTGTCACCGGGACATTCTATATCCTCAAGATGCTGGTAAAGCGGTTTACAAAGAAATAATTTTGTAAATAAATAAATTTTTGTAAATAAAGTAAAAAAATTGTTGACAAAAAGTTATAAATGAGAGTATATTATATAATGTATTTTTGTTTATATATGTGAATATATAAATATTTTGGAGTGAGAATGAAAAACAAGCTAATTCTTCTTTTGTGCGCAGCTGTTGTACTTATGCTGTGTGCTTGTGATTCAGGAAGTGTAAAAAATAGTAGTTTAGACAACGATGTTGTCACTGTATCTCTTGCTGTTGCACCGGAAGGTTCTGCCCAAAAAGCAATCTCAATCGGCAACCCCTTGGTTGATAGCGACATAATATTTCAGTATAAGGCGATTCCACACTTTAAGCTAAAAAACGGGAAAACCCCTATAGGCGCAACCGGTGATGTATGGACCGATTTCCCTTCCAATTTTAATGGCTCCAGCTTTGAGCTGACTATCTCAAGAGGAGACTGGACGTTTGATGTCCGCGGTATCGATAAAAATGATGCTTCCATCATTTTATACAAGTTGCCAGCCAAGATGAGCTTTTCTTCCTCTTCCACATCAACCAACACCATTGTTTTCAATATTGAGAAAACGCCTGAGGGATTTGGCACTGCCTGCTTGAATATCCTTGTACAGACCGACATTGATGATGGAACACTTGTTGTTGAATATAAGCCTGTTAGCAGCGACGATTCTTATAATTATACTTTTGATAAGCCTACAGCCATAGATAAATATAAGGCCTTTTTCATGGAAAATCTTGATCTTGTCAGCGGTACTTATATAATGACTTTCAACTATAAGGACAGTGAGTACAAGGCAGATCTGGGCCCCTATATTGTTGAGATTGTGAACAAAAAGAATACCGTTGTAGAGGGACGGATTGCAACAAATCGTCCATTCAGATTTGTAATGTCTGGCAGCACCGAAGGTGTCCCCAGAATGAGTCTGAGTGATTGTATCGTCTACTTTGATACAACAGTCGGCCAGAACGTGGATTTAACTTTATCAAAAGGAACTTTCTTCATACCAAGAGAGGGATCCTTCACTCTTAATCCATCCCCATTTGCCGAGAGCCAGGTAGAAGTAGAAGAACAAAGCATAAATAAGCAACAGCAGCTTGAAGTTAAGAAAGCTGAAGTTCAGAAAGCTGAAGCTAAAAAAGTTGTAATAGAAAAGCAGCTTAAGCAGAAAATTGAAGTCCAGAATGAACCTGCAAAAATAATTGAAAAACAGCCGAAAAAAGAGTTGATCAAGGATGAAATAACAAAACCGCAGGATCGTGGCATCACTTTCAAATATGGCTTTATTTGTGATGGCACTTTAGTTAGAGATGACCAGGTGAAATGGTGTTATAACTACGACACCAAGCGCTGGGAATTCTCCTTGCCGGCATCTTTATTTAGCAAAAACATTGCAGCTGCTGAACACACTCTTGTTATCAAAGCCTCTGTATTTATTGACGAAAAACTTGTGCTCGAGGAAGAAAGCGATCCTGTTGCAATTTGCTTAGAGTAAGTTCTGGTTTGATTTGATTTATCCATCCCTGTGTCCGACGGCACAGGGATTTTTTTTGTTCAATAAAAAGGGTTTTACTTGACATATTCTTAAAATAATATGATAATTATTTCGTAAAGTATTAAGAAAGGAGTATCTATGCCCTGTATCAAACCAGTTTCAGATTTACGTAATTATAATGAAGTCCTGCAATATGTCGCCGAGGGAGAACCCGTTTACCTGACAAAAAACGGCCGGGGTGCTTTTGCCGTCGTTACTATTGAAGACTATGAAAAGCTTTCTTCTGCCATGAAAGAACGTCAGTATATCGAAGCAAAGCTTGATGAAGCAGATAAGATGGCTGAAACCACAACAAAGCGATACAGCCACGAAGAAA
>JAEEGL016265858.1_pt1 | contig 12606 bp, 4 predicted proteins | sample 9134231 | NCBI WGS metagenome assembly JAEEGL01 (sample SAMN16246548, study PRJNA631951) | gut metagenome | biome: gut microbiome; feature: rumen; material: fiber-attached | host: Bos | place: Iran: Karaj | collected 2018-10
ATAGTCTGCGGTTTTTTCACTGCTGTTCATAGTTTCCACTGCACTAAACGGAAAGCTGTTTCGGATCATTGAGATTTCTTCCTGGACTTGCTCACGCTGTTCCTCGTATTCCAAATATGTGCTTCGCACGACTCGATCTTCTTCCAGCGGCGCAAAGCAATCATAAAGTGTTTTTGCCAGCGAGTAGTCTGTTGTAAGCTCAGCTGCAAGTTTGCTGTAACCCAGTCTCCGTTCTTCGCTCGTTATTTCACGATTATCTGCTTCCAGCGTGACTGTTTGCTCCTCAGGTGAAAACAGCATTTCATAAACAAGCGCCATCTGTTCTTTGTCTTGTACTTTATAAGCTTCAACCGCTTTTTCAAAAAGCTCTTTTTGTGTTTCGGTGAGATCTGAATTCATTGCCGGATGGAACGAGCTTGTAATTTCGCGGTATTGTTTCTGCAGCGTCTGCGTCTCTTGCTCCGTAAGCTCCGGGAGATCTCCGAGCGTCAAATCCGCGCTCTCTGCTTCACTGACAAGTTCCTGGCGTTCATTTTCGACTTCAGCCTCGATTTTTTCAAGGTCAATCTTCTCTCTTCGATTAACCGCTGCCCTGACACGCTCCAATTTCCCGCGCAGAAGCGTTACCTCCAGCTCCGCACGCAGAACTGGCTCCTCTGCTTCTCCAAACAAAGCAAGATAACGCTGGCGAAGCGGTGGTGCTTCCACATACAAAAGTCTGTCTCGTGTCTCGTAAAGACGCGCCAGCGCCATCCGGCTGGTTACGACCTCGCGGGTAAGCCAATCATAAAAGGTTTGTAAGCGCATTACTTTGCACCTCCGATCGCAGATGCAATATCCTGCGCCGTGATCATTTCCAAATCACTATCTGAAATGTTCGGGAGCATGGCAATCCGATCTGCCTGCGCATTGATTGCCTTTTCAAATATATTTCTCGCCGTTCTTGCATTGCCAAAATGCTCATCTCTTTTCGCATAAAGAGACTCGAAGCACTGATGCAGTGCCTCAACGGCCTCGCTGTCCAATGAATAACCGTTTTTATCACAGAAACGGTGGAAAATTGCCAGCAGTTCCTCGCCTGTGTAGTCCGGGAATTCAAAGTACTTACTAAAGCGCGATGAGAGTCCGGGGTTCGACTCGATAAACTTATGCATGAGCTCCGTATATCCGGCAACGATTACCACCAGTTCATCTCTGTGGTCTTCCATTGCCTTTAATATCGTCTCAATCGCTTCTTTGCCGTAACTGTCATCGGTATCTCCCGCAAGCGCATAAGCCTCGTCAATAAACAGAACTCCGCCCATTGCCTGTTGGATCACCTTTTGTGTTTTAATTGCAGTCTGACCCAAATATCCCGCCACCAATGCGCTGCGATCCGTCTCAACCAGCTGTCCTTGCGGCAGAATGCCCATATGATAGTAGAGTTTCGCGACGAGGCGGGCCACTGTGGTCTTGCCGGTGCCAGGGTTACCTGTAAACACCAAATGATAGGACATCGTCGGGACTTTCATACCGCGCTGAGCACGCATCCTCGTGACCTTGATGAAGTTCATCAAGCTATGAACATCCTGCTTCACGCTATCCAGTCCAACTAATCCGTCCAGCTCATCAAGCAGCGACTCCATAGATTCAGACGAATCATTATCGGCCGGCGGCGCACTGATTGCTGGCATTTCCTCCTTCGGTACTGCCTGAATAGAAGGAGCCTCCGCTGCAGCTGAGTCATCTGCAGTCAGATGAACGTTTATCGTAAGCGTTGGCGATTCGTCTTTCTCGGGTGCATTTACCGGCTCTTTTTCTGCAGGCTTTTTCTTTGCCGACGCAAGCAAAGCATCATTTTGAAGGTAGCTCTCCTCACATCTCTCGGTAACACGACCGCTGTAATCCGGAACAGAAGGTACACGAACCCCTCTGTTATGTGCGTACAGCAAGAGACCCGTGAGAATCTCCATGATCGTGTTTGCCTCTTCCGTGGTGAAGTCCCCATTGATCATAGCTGTCCCAACGAACAGGCTACTCAGCTTATCAAAGGCCTCTGAAGCGGAAGACGCGCCGCTCTCCTGATCGTCTTCTACAAGCGCACGGAAGAAATCCGGGACAAGCAGGCGTCGCTCTTCTTCTGCACAGCAGCTCATTGCTGTCACAACCTGCTCAATAGAATAGTGTGAGCTTGAAAGCTCTGAAAGAAGCTCTGCATAATCCTGAGAATAAAGCTGATTGCTACCCCAAATCTTCAACGCCGCAGCAAAAACGTAGCGTAAAACTGAATCTGATTCTACATTCTCCAGGTGCTCGCGCAGATAAGACAGAAGAAGAACGTATTCCTCCTTCAAATCCGAATACTTTGACATAGGATCACCTCTACGTCCCGATTAAAAATCATTGAATAATACGCGTTTGCAAATTACGCGATGGTATAAACCTTATTTTCCAAGACAAATTTCAAAGTGATTTTTATTGTTTTTCCTGCTTTTTCGCCTTTTACAACGTCAACATAGAAATACTCCGAATCAATCTTCTGGATTACCCCTTCCATCCCATCGCTTTTTCTGCGGATCGTTCTGCCAACATATTCTGCTCCCCACTTTTGTTCCGTAGTTGTATCCGGCTCTGGCTCGGGCTTTGTTGTTGGCATTTCTGGTGCCGTTTGGGTGGTTACTTTTGGCGCTTCATTCGCTTTTTTAGAAGAACTAGCATCCTCGACCTCAGAGGAAAGCTTCAGCAGCTCCTGCAGTTCCGCAAAATGAATTTGAGTAAACCAGATTTCCCAATCCTCGAGCGGAACAATCACTTGTTCGCCATTTTGAATATCCATCTCTTTAATAGAGAGGATTCTCTGGAGAAACCCCTTCATCGTCATTTCGTTTGATCTTAGCCGCTTATATACAGATGCACAATTAGGGCACAAACACAAATGCAATGGATCTAGCTCATGTTTAGGATTATTGAATATTTGTGTAGCTTCAATATCAGCCGAGGGCTCATGACACATCTGGCACGCATAGCGATATACGCCATCGTAGCGATAAGAACTCATAAGATATGATCTGGCTTCTTTCGCTTTGTTGCTAACACGTATGCTCCGCAGCACCTGCATATAGCTGACAGGATCAGAATACAGAAAGATCTCTGCAGCGTGTTTTCTTAGGGCATCATAATTCTTTACTCTTCCAACAGGGAACGGATAAACCACTTCCTCTTGTTGTATCGAGGGTCTTGAGGATTGTCCAAAAGACGAAATTAAATCATCTGTGCTTATACCAAATCTCTGTCGGAGTTCTTCTTCAAACAGAACATCAAGTTGTCTGCTTGTGAGCCCTTTCTTAATTCGATCAACCTCGTCTGCTTCAGTCTTCTTAAACCCAAGTAACTCATACAAAGATGTATCTGACTTGATCTTTCCATATATAGAAGGACTTATATCATATTTGGATACGGCTTTGGGGCTCACCAATTCCAATGATTCAGTATAAAGCCACTTTCCATCCCAACCAAAATGCCGCTCTCCTCTCAGCACCTTGATGAGCTCACAAGTTTCATCTCTCAAATTCCCACTGTTGCCCGAAACAAGCACGGTTCCTTTCAGCTTGCTTTCATTTTTTAAGAGAATTTGCCAAATGATTTGAGATTTAAGAATAGAATCCTGGCTTCCAATATGTCCCATAATGTATTTAAGGACATCCTTAATTGAATCTAGCGACAGTTTCCACCGAAACTCTCCTGTCGTGCCCCACGTTGGCTGTTTTCCTCTGCTCCTTGCCTCATATATTCCGCTGGTAATTTCATCTCCAATCAGAAGACTATCCAAAACGTTTAGCATCTTTAGATCAGATTGCTTAATGCCATTAGCTTCATAGTAAGCCTGATCTACAAAGCAAACAGGAACAAGCGTGTTCTTAAAGTAAGCTTCAATATTCACGCCATCTGACGAAGTCATAAAAAACATCCGAAACATTGTCGGTCGTCTCATTTTTCCGTCAGTGCAACGAAGCATAAAATTATCTTTGGCTATTCTATTTGCTTCAACTCTATACTCTTCGCTCTTCAAGCACTTTAATAAGGCCTGAACATCCCAGATATGCGTTTCTGCATCGAAAACATAGTTTTCCGAATATCTCCTGTTCAAATCCTTGATATAGAACTCATATTCGTTCGGTTTTTGAATTTGCAGAATGTCATCAAAGAAATGTCTGCATCTCTGATATAGAGCAGGATCTACAAAATGAATATCATCACTTCGTATTTTGTCGGACTGCAGGAACACATTAGGAACAAGCTGCCTGGAGTCTGCTCTTCTATATGGTGCCACAAATGTTCCAGCTGTAGTTTTTATGATATTGGATGTGAGCATATTGGTCTCATTCCTTGTTTTGGAGAATGCCGCCGGAACATTCTCTAAAACAGAGTACAACTCCACCAACCAATCATCACTTCTATTGGGGAGAAAATCAGGATTTGACGCAAAATATACACGCAAATCCTCGGGCCTTATCATTCCAACTTTCAACTCGTTTGTAAGGAAACGAAAAACCGCTTCATATTCTCGATTGGTCTCAGTCAGGAATGTTGGAAGCCAATAATAGTGATTCCCGTCTCGCATAAGTTCTGTAAGAAGATCATCATTTAATGTTACTGCAAGCTTTTCCTGACGTGCAATCTTTGCAAAGCGAGCAGCAGTATATCCACCAGACTTTGTGGGAATCAGTTCCATGCTGGAGAACAGTTTGCGAACCGTACTGAACAACGGGAAAAAGAGCCGGTATGTGTTAAAGTCTTTCTCTCTCAGCGGAAGTATTTTGAGAAGACTCATATTTAGCTTTCCTGCTTCTTTTAACTCCAAAACACTGTCGTGAAGTAACTCTGCTGCTACAGCAGCGAGACTTTGGTTATCCCGGTCATCTGCGGGAATACTGCTTCTGTTTGGAGTCGTCCGAAAAGGTCCTTGAACAATAAAATCAAGTTTGCTTTCAGTTTCCGTCGGGAAATAAACTGATACATAGGGGTCCTTGGAGGAAATAAACTCATATTCCTCGTTTTCTTTCACAACTATCGGAAAAGCAATATCAACTGTTCGAGGTGAATACGAATCAATGTAGCGAGAGAACTTCAGAAAAGAGACAATATCACCTTGGTCATCAGTCTGCGCAACGGGAGATGAGGACAAGGTGTGTACCAACTCACAGTGATCATTAATACGTTGCTTATCAAGCATATACTGCCCACTGATAGGTCGATCCCCCGTCTTCACCTCAAACTCAATGACTTCTAAATGCTTCATGAAAAGAAGTGTTGTAACGCCGAGGTTAAGCAGTTTGATTGTCAGCCTCTCGTTGAGTTCGGTCATCGTTTGAAATCCCGAGAACGAATTGCCAACCGCAAACGGAAAAACAAACTTCGTAGTATATGCTTCGCCGATTGGGACTTCCGCAATGTCTACAGGATTCGTGAAATCGCAAATTTGAACCGCAAACGGTTGAGCATTTCCAATATTGGCGCCTTTATAGTGTTTGGGTTCACTATACAACTGAACAGTTTCACAAATACCAAAAACCGACTTAAACCCGACTCCAAACTCGCCGATCTGATTCAGATTGTCTGCTTTATCGGATCTACCGATATCACAAAGCCCCTGGAGATTCTCGAAAGTAAACGGTTTCCCATCATGATACACTTCGAGCCTGTCACGATACTGAACAAACCGTATACAAGTTGCTTCTGCATCTTCCGCATTTTGCAGAAGCTCATAGACAAAGTGAGACTTATCCGTGTAGAGCTGAATAATCCGTTCTAAAGCACGGCGAAGCATTTCGTCCTGATTTTGTCCTGTTTTGATTCTATCAGCAATCGCGCTCATGCTTATCCTCTCCTGATTTCCAAGACTCCGTTCGCGACCAATGTGGTGTGAATGTCCGTCCTTTCAATTCTCTCGTTCATCTCAGCAACTTTTGTGTTATAGTTCTCTGTTGCCCCTGACAACTCACTCTGATACATACGAAGTGTTCTCTCTTCAAACGCATCATTGATTTTCTGCTCAAGGTTTCTTTTTCGATTTCGATAGTTAGCTCTCAGACTTTCCAGCTTGAAGCTAGCAGCAGTTCTTGCGCTTTGCTGATAGTTTGCTTTCTCTTGCATCCATTGCAAGACATGCTTCTCTTCAAGCTTACGCCACGCATTAGGATCAACATTAATCTTGGTATCTGCCGGATCACTCTGCGTCAGGATTTCAACCATTTCATCCTGCGGTATGTCATGATCACAGACAGGCACTACTTTGAAAAGAGGCTGCAAGCCTACATAGTTCCATGCGTAAATCGAGAACATATATGTGCCTTCTGGTATCTCATCAGATATATGCTGGATATGAAGATATGCGGTTCTGTTCGACGAGAAAAATTGGGCTGCCTGCTTTACCAACGGATGCATGGGAGTAATAAACAGTGCCTTCCGATTCTTTACAGCGCCTTCCGACACAAATGTAATCTCATGCATCGGATCACTACCCTTTAGGTAGTTTTCCCATCGCCGTTTTAGTCCCGATTTCACATTGGACAAGCTTCTATAGTCCTCAAGCAAGGCAACTCTCGCGTATTTTGCTAAGCGCAGCTGCTTCACATCGCCATTACCCAGGATATACTGACCTTGTCCAACTCGCTCTGTAAGATAGCGTTCTACTAAAGCTTGGAGACTGCTTGGTGAAATCCAAGGACTCTCGGCGTCTTTGATTTCCTTCGCTGTCGTGTAATTAGATAGGTCAAAACCGAAAAGTGCCTTCTCTTCTTCTTCAAGCTTTGTAAGCTCCTGCATACGGCGAACTTCATTGTCTGCCATCTGCTCAAGCTTATATTGTCTCTCTTCTTTTGTAAGAGTCGTATCTACAGCGATTTGCTCGATCTTTGTAGCGATCGTACCAAGCACTTCTTCGCACTCACCGATACTCCTCTCAAAAATCCCAATTCTACTCAAGCAACGATAGTAAATATCTGCATCAACCGTTTCTGCTGTGATGATGTTATAGATGTTTACTACTTCGCTTTTCTGGCCCCGACGATCAATTCGTCCGATTCGCTGCTCTATGCGCATCGGATTCCACGGCAAATCATAATTGATCATCGTATCACAAAACTGATAGTCCAATCCTTCTGAACCGACCTCAGTAAACAAGAGAATATCCAAAGCCTCTGGATTGGCACGATCAAGTTCAAACAATCGTCTCAGTTCTCTACGTTCATCGTCTTTTACGCTGCCATCGATCTGTGCAACGCGATATCCTCTCTCTTTAAGCCTTCTGTGAACGTAAGCGAGAGTATGTCGGAAAGAGCTAAACAGAATAATTTTATTATTCTCCTGCTGCTGCTTTTCATCTATGATCAGCTGTATACTGTCAAACTTCGGGTCTTCTTCTGGTAACTGATCCGCCATTTCAAGGACAGACTGTGCCTGCGCCATCAGAGCAGATGTCGCCTTTGCATCCAGATCATAGTCGTCCAAATCAATCTCCGGATCTTCGACCATCTGATCGAATCGTCGGCTGATGATGTCCCTTATAAAGGGAGCAAGTCCGAACAGACAAGATGCAGCCTGACGCCGGATGGTACTCATCATAAAAGGAATAGATCTCGCGTTATGCAGTTTAGAAAGAGCAGAATACTCAAACTGCAAGAGCCGCTCATGGAGCTCATATTGAGCTGGTGTGAAGGACGTTTCCACAGTATAAGATCTGCGGATACAAAAATCCTGAATGTCTTTTCTTCGGGTTCTGTTCAGCATGGTGTTAAAGCTGTGCAGTGATTCAATGTCAGAAACCAGCTGAACACGTTCTTCTCGCGAAATCTCTTTTGCTGCTAGCCTGTTAAGAATATCTTGATAGAGGGGGTTTTTCGCAACCACGTTTTCGCCCCACTGCGTCGCAGTTATCCCACGCAGTTCTTCAGCTGCTATCTGCTGCCACCCCTCTACTGCTGCACGAGCAGCACGCGAGCACCGATAAATGTACTCATTGGGTTTCGACATAGTCTGAAAGATTTCCTTATCCAGAACCACATCCGGACGCAGAAGATTCAACAAGGTATACAGATCATCATCACTTGTCTGAAGCGGAGTTGCGGTTAACATAACAACTGCGTCAGAGTGCTCGCAGAAATACCTTACGCATTTGTATGCGTAAGCCTTTTCTTTTTCCAAACTCCCGTTTCTGATATGATGTGCCTCGTCGATAATTACAAGATCAAAATGCGGAGGAGGATCAAGCTCTTGCAGCCCGTAGAACCTTCCACCCCGTCCATTTTCCCCTTCATAAACTCGACTATCCAAGATTGAATACGGGATAATCGCTTTGTTGAATCGATCAGGCCATTCTTCATCACGATGAGTATCAGAAAGAATTTGCCGAAGAGCCGGCCCATCCAACGGAATAAAATCTTCATCAAAGCGCTTCATTTCAAGTTCCCACTTGCGTTCTGCCACAAGCGGTTTCGGGCAAATGATGAGCACATTGTTTAAGTCAGATCGCGCTTCCAGTTCCTTGATAATCAAGCCTGCCTCAATCGTTTTACCAACACCAACACTATCGGCAATCAAGATTCGCGGCTCATCAGCCTTAATCATTTTCAATGCAGGCCGAAACTGATACGGTACAAAATCGATTCGGGCAGCGTTTAATGAATAAAGGTTTCCGGAAGACGGATTGTTGATCTCACATGCAGTCAAATTACTGCGGAACGTATTGATGTCTACCCAATGATAGGACGGTGCAGCATCAACTTTCTTGATTTGTCCATCGTAAAAAGTCCGGATGTCTCCATCAACAAACACATTGTACTTGGTCATCTCTCCAACCTTATCGACAGAGAAAACCATGCCTTTTGTGTTTGGATCTCCAACGAGGTAGACTCGATCTTTCTCTCGAATCTCGCCATCAGCTACCTTTGCTTCGGAAACCTGTTCTTTTTCCGCTGATGCTGGCGTTGACTCGGTTAAAGCGGAAAAATCCGAGGTTTCGACGGCGCGTTTCAACTCCATAATGCCATCTGTGTAGATGTTGGTAATGATCACACACTCAAAAAAGTTATAGATCACATCCAAATCATTCAGCACAACATCTTTATCCGGCAGTGCGCCAGCGCAATGGGCCCAGTTATTTCTTACTTTCATCATTGCGCGGACGCATTCACGGTCAGACGTCGGGAGATATGCAAATGAGCGCATGCCGTACCAGGACTTATCCGTCACCCTAAGAAGCGCGGCGAGATCAAATTGCTCCAGCTTGGTATACCCATTCTGTTCCGCAATTTGCCTTTGAGCATAAGAAAGGTTACTCAAGACACACTCATGCCACCAGTCCTCCGTCACACGGGGAAGCATTTTTTCAAGCCATGCGCAAAGTTCCTTAGTTGCTGCATGGAGATATTCATTTACTTTGCTGACTATGTATCTCTCGTCCATTTGCTTATCCTTCCCGTTGAAGTCTTTCATTTCAGGCGAAGAACCCATCGCTCTCAAATATGTGGTTTAGCTCTTCGGTGCTGGCGCATCTGCGAACGCTGTCTCGGACAGAGCTCTTGGAAAGATCGAGCCGAAGGGCTTTTTCATTTCCGACGGAATCTCTTGCCATGCGGATCAACTGAATCCTGCCTACGCCCGGATTGTTCCGCGCATATTCTGCAAACCCTTTTGCTTTCCCGAGATTATCGATGAACGAAGGATTATGCGGTTCCAGGATGTCCACGATGTATTCCGCTCCCTCATGCCGAATAATCAGAAAATCGGGATACATTGCCTTGGTCTCTCCGTCGATTTCGTAAGGGATGCACAGCGACCAGGAATTCCGGGAGGGGTTGCGAAGCCAGCACACGAAGTCATCGCGTTTCCGTTCCTCTTCAATTACTTTTGTTTCCCAACCGTTCAGATTGATCATTGCGGAGCCAGAATCATCTACGAACAGGTGGTCATAGTAAAGAGTTCCCTGTGCCTCACGAGGACTTCTAATGGTCTCCGGCAATTGGAAATTGTGTTTACTGACGAGATCGCCATCCGAAACGATGTCGTCGTATTTCTTCCGGAAGCGATCCGGAAGCGTTACGGTTCGTCTGCGATTCTCATCGTTCAGGGAGTGGAACTTCTCTCTTGCAAAATCATGCAGGCGATCCATGCACTCCACATTTGCAGCAAAGATGATTACATGAATCTTCAGCTCAAGCGGATCGTCATCATCATAATAACGATTCACATATTCATAGGCGACACCTTCATTGCCAAGCTTTGCCTCCGCCATGCGGAGCTGCCGGTCAATGTCCGTATCTGTGGTAGAAACCAGATCGTGAATCGTGTGCTGATCTACCGAATGTCCAAACACATCAAAAATCTGTGTGTTCAGCTTAAACTGCATGACTTTGTCGGCAAGATCCTCGTATTTGCCCTCCCGTTTGAGCGCTTCGATGTGATTGTGGATTTGCTCAACTACTTCAGAAACAACCGTCTTCTTCGCGTCCAGATCAATGCGATACATGGTTAAGAAGCGAGCAATCGCGAACATGGATTTCAGGTAATCCGTTATTCGCGCCTTGCGCACATGATAGGTAAGCAAGCCGGAATCATTGATTGCCTTGACCACAGCCTCACGGTCAATCTGCGGGAAGTCTGCACTCGGAACTTCCGGCGCAGCGGGTTCAGAAGGTTGCTCCGGTTCCGGTCGGCTCTGCGGCTGCTCTTCTGCCGGTTTCTCTTCTGCAACGGGAGGTTCGGCTGCCGGCACGTCGACCGGCTTTGTCACCGGAGATTCCTGCAGTGGCTTCTGAACGGGCTCAGTGGGAGTATACGGAGTCGAGTTATCATCGCCAAACAGCGAGGTCTGGCCTTCTATCGTCGGCTCGGGCCGGGCAGTCTGCCGAGGTGGTGTCCGATAGGTTGGCCGCAGTGTCAGCGTATCATAGGCGTCGTTTCCGAGCTGCTCTGCCTCGATATCCGTCGGAATGTCTGCACCTTCTGTGTTCTTCAGTGCCTCAACGATGTTGTAAACCGTCGTTTCATCAAACTGCGGCAAATAGAGATGTACTTCATTGAGCGTATCATCCACCAGAATACGCTGCTGCGTCGGCGTGCGAATCATGCGTCCAAGGAGCTGCGCGATATAGGTGTCGTCCACAGCACGGCGGAAGGACATCATTGTTTCTGCGCGCGGGCAATCCCAGCCGGTAGAAAGCGCCTCCTTGAAGAACACGATCTTGATGCGCTTGTCGTCGGCAATTCTGTGCGGTTCCACATAGTGTACATCCATACCGTTGACGCGGATAGTAGAAGTGCCTTCTCCAAAAGCATGCACAACCTGCCCCTCAGAAAACCGTTCCCCAGTTCGCTCTTCCACAATACGCAGGCACTCATCCAGATCGGTTGCAGAGAGCTGATTGCCGGAGCCGTTCTGCACCTGGATCACGAGAATCGGATAGACCTGTCCATAATGCTGCTCATAGCAATATTGATACCAATGCTGCCACTTATCCTTCCATTCATCGGCAGCTGCCTGCAGCACTGCCATATCGTTACCCTTCGTCTCGGGATAGGTGATCACAATGCGATCTTTCAGCAGGCCGGAAGCACGGACGTCATCCGGCGTCGTGACAATATAATGCGTCGTGGACTGAATGCCCTCTGCAAGGCGGCGGAACCTCGCGGAAGTCGCTGTCATGCCAATCACAACCGGCATCTGCGGCAGATGATCTGCTGGCGAACCCGTCAAAAACTTCTGCATGATGGTCGTCGCAGTTGCCATCTCGCGCGGCTTCTGTGCGCCTCGGTGAGCTTCATCAATGATGAAGTAGAACCGATCTGATTTCTCCCGCGCTGTATTGGCCAACGTCTCCCAAATGGTATAGGTTCGTCCGTCTCCCTTTTTTGTGAGCTTGCTGCTTTTACTCAGCTTCTGGGTGTTGAGAAAATAGATATGCCCATCATCCAGCATCTCCATGTCAAAAGAATCTTCCTTGACAACGACACACTGCCCAATATTGATTTTATCTGCTTGGATGTCGATTTTGTGCTTCGACTGCTCGTTGAGCTGCGGCGAATCCGAAAGCCAGACGAATACAGCATCTGGCTGCTCCGGATAGTTCTCGTCTCCACATAAGATGGATTCGATCAGCGCGGACATGATAATCGTTTTTCCTGCGCCGGTCGGAGCAGTATAGGAGACAATCTGCGGCGTATGGGTGCTGCGGTAGTTACCCAATGCAGTTGCCGTTTCTAAGCGCAGTCTGGCAAGCGAAACCTTCTGAAAAGGAAACAGTTCATTTTTCATGGCGCTTACCTCCTGTTCGTGTTGATGCGGAAATTATCAAGATAATCCCGGTAAAGCTGATATGTCTGCTTGTCGTGTAGTGGCACGATCATATCCCGATAGCCGGACTCGGAATCGGTCACAATATAGATCGTTTCGAGCTCCGGATGTGCATCCACAGCTTCCAGAAACTCCAGATACTTCTGTTCATCCACCAGAACCGCAAAGTGATTCTCCGGCAGAATCAACATTTCCGGCGTTTCCCCATCAATAGCAGGACAGGGGCCGTGCGCGCCGGCCTTCATCCAAAGTATCGGTAGTAATTCTTTGAATTGACG
>JAEEGL017463562.1_pt1 | contig 12606 bp, 8 predicted proteins | sample 9134231 | NCBI WGS metagenome assembly JAEEGL01 (sample SAMN16246548, study PRJNA631951) | gut metagenome | biome: gut microbiome; feature: rumen; material: fiber-attached | host: Bos | place: Iran: Karaj | collected 2018-10
TCCACTGCCAGCTGCCGTCCAGCTTCTTCATCCAGGTAATCATGGACTTGAAGGGATCCTCGGTCTGCCCGTTCCATGGCTTGTCTATGATACTGGTAGTGATGACTTTCTGTCCGGCTTTTGCCAGCCTCTCCATGATAGGACGCATTGCATCGAAATGCTCCTTGCTCCACAGAGGGACCTTGTAATACCTTGCGACGGCAAAGGGATTCTGCCAGAGGTTGAGGTGGAACTTCCAATCCTCAGGAGCCGGGAGGACGTTCTCCCCTGCCTTGATACTGATATTCAGCACTCCGAGGGTATTCTGGCCGCTCTTCAGCGAAAGGGTCCCTTTGTACAGGCCGGGAGCCACATCCGAAGGGATCTGGCAGGTGAACCATATGGCCTGGGTCTCACGGGGCTGAAGATCCATCGACTTCAGGAAGGGATCGATGCAGTCTGCAACCATGGAAGAATCGAATACAGTGAAATCCGGACGTGCGCCGCAGCCTGACTTAGCCCCCTCAGGTATGCCGTCAGTCATGACATAGCGAAGGAAACCGGACTCGCACCCTGATGCGGGAATGACTGCTCCGCCACGTCCCTTTAGGTCGCTCAGTTCATATTTAAGGTCCTTTACACCGGCAGAGGTATAGATGACGGCCTGGGCCATCACCCTCTCACCTCTCCAGCCGTTAAGCGCAATGGATTTCAAAGGCTTGCGCACAGGGACGGAATGCTTTGCATAACGGGTGTAGGTGTCTCCCCAGGAAAGCTGGGTGCCTTTCACCACCGCCCACTCCTGAGAATCGGCCTTGGTCAACTGTGGAAGTTCATTGAATGAAGTCAGGGGAAACTGTTCCTGTCCGGTAGGGGTGTGTCCCTGGGTTTTGTACTGTGCCATCCCCTCAAAGCACATGAGGGTCGAGACCACTATGGCCCCAACCCTCATAAGAATCTGAGAACTCTTCATTTCGTTATTTACTGACGGACATTACGGCTTCAGCTATAGAATTCAGTTTAGTGTCAACGCTGTCAGCACGGGAAGCGAGGACACAGGGAGCTGTAGTACCGACAAGCATACCAGCCTGGCGTACGCCTTCGGCGAGCTTGGAATTGGTCTTCCAGAAGACATTGCCGCTTTCGATGTTCGGGAAAAGCAGGCAGTCGGCATCACCGGCAACCGGACTGACCAGTTTCTTGATTGCAACGGATTCGGCATCGATCGCCACGTCGAGGGCGAGCGGACCGTCACCGATGCAGCCCTTGATCTGGCCGCGGTCGCACATCTTGGCGAGCTGGGCAGCCTCTACGCATGCAGGCATGCTGTCGAGCATCTGCTCGGAAGCGGCGATGAATGCAACCTTGGGCTTGTCAATACCGAAGCTGTGGGCAACGGAAACCATGAAGCCTGCGATCTTAACCTTCTGGCGGAGATCAGGAAGCGGAATGACAGCCATGTCGCTCATGAATATGAGCTTATGGTAATTCGGGTTCTCGATAACGCCGACATGGCTCAGGAGTCCCTTCGGCGGAAGGAGACCGGTCTCCTTGTTGAGGATGGCCCTGAGGAACTTGTCAGTCGAGCAGAGTCCCTTCATCAGGACATCGCCATTCCCGTCATGCACCATCTGGACGGCCTGGGCGACAGCCTTAAGTTCGACCGGATTGTGGATGATTTCGAATTTGGAAGCGTCGAAACCGTTGGCCTCGCACACTGACTTGACCATTGCCTCGTCACCTACGATAGTAGCGGTAACGAATCCGGCTTCAACAGCCTTGTAGGCAGCTTCGATGGAGTGTTCGTCAACTCCCCAGGCGACTACAAGTTTCTTGCAGATATTCCTCTGCCTGAGTTCCTCAAAGAGTTCAGAGAACTTAGTGATCATATGGCTATAGTTTTAATATGTTTAGTCTTCAAGGTCTGAGACGAGATGCATAGTGTCGCGGGCGATCACGAGTTCCTCGTCGGTAGTGATGAGGGCGACCTTCACCTTGGAGTCAGGCATGGAGATAATAGTGTCAACTCCCCAGGCGACATTGGCCTCATAGTCGAACTTCAATCCCAGATATGTCAGGTTCTCGCACACGCGGCGGCGAAGGCGGGAATTGTGCTCTCCGATGCCTCCGGTGAAGAAGATGGCGTCAACCCCGTTCATTGCGGCCACATATGAACCGATGAGCTTGATTGTGTCATATGTAAGCTTCTTGAGCACGAGCTTGGCCTTGGGGTCTCCTGCATTGGCGAGCTCATCCATCTCGCGGGCGTCGGATGTCTTCTGCGACAGGCCGAGGAAGCCGCTCTTCTTGTTCATGAGGGTCTCCATCTCTTCGGGAGAAAGTCCCTCCTTCTTCTCAATGTAGGTGACCACATTGGGATCGATGCTTCCGCACCTTGTACCCATGATCATTCCTTCGAGCGGCGTCAATCCCATGGAAGTGTCTATGCACTTGCCGTTTACGATTGCAGTCACAGAACTGCCGTTACCGATGTGGCAGGTGATTATCTTGGAATTATTCAGGTCGATGCCTACGAAATCAGCTCCCTTACGGGCCACGAATTGATGGGAAGTTCCGTGAGCTCCGTAGCGGCGGAGATGGTACTTCTCATAGTACTCATATGGTATTGCATACATGTAGGCATAATCGGGCATGGTCTGATGGAAGGCAGTGTCGAATGTCACGACCTGGGTCACGCCGGGAAGTACCTCTGCGCACGCCTCGATGCCAAGCAGGTGGGCTGCATTGTGAAGAGGTGCGAAATCGATGCACCTGCGGATCTTATCCTTAACGTCTTCGTTCACAATCGCACTTCCGGAGAAATAATCGGCACCCTGCACGATGCGGTGACCGACAGCCTCGATGTCGTCAAATGATTTCAGGACTCCTGTCTCAGCATCTACGAGGGCATCCAGGACGAGCTTCATTCCTGCCTTGTGGTCCGGAATCTCCAGCTCCCTGAAAATCTTGTCCTTTCCCGGGCGCTTGTACTCGATTCCGCCCATCGGGAGACCGATTTTCTCAACGATTCCCTTTGCGATAAGGGTGTAAACATCATCGCTCTTCATGTCAAGCAACTGGTACTTGATGGAGGAGCTTCCGCAATTGATTACGAGAATTATCATATTTCTGATTGAATTTGCCAAAAAGTGCTGCAAATTTATGAAAGAATCAGTATTTTAGCAAAAATAAGAGATGAAAGAGGCTGTGGGAATCGAGGGGGTATCGACAGCTTTCGCCGCTGGGGCAGCGACGGGAGCTATTCTTTTTGGCAGGCTGTCCCTGGCGGGGAGTTTCTGGGCAGGCGCTTCCATAGTCGGGAGCCTCACATTCGCCACAATGGTACTCCTGCTTCAAAGGCCCCGGAGGCCCTTCACCGCCCTGTTTTTCTTCTTCTGCTGCGGACTCACCTGCTATCTTGCGGCCAGTATCTCCTCCCCTGTATCAACCACGGACTTTTTCATAAGGCGGATTGCTGACAACTGTTCATTGGCATTCAAAGGCCTGCTCGATGACATGCCGTTCCCCCACGAGGAATGCAGGGCAGTAGTCAAAGCCCTCACCACCGGAGACAGGACATCCCTCAATCCTTCCACCGTCACCGTTTTCAGGAAAAGCGGAGCATCCCACATCCTGGCGCTCTCGGGGCTTCATCTGGGAATAATCTACATGCTTATCACCCGGATTACATCGATAGCCGGGAATGCTCCCACGGTCCGCGTCTCGAGATATGTGCTCCTGGTCGGACTGTCAGGATTCTACACCCTGATGTCCGGAGCCTCCCCTTCCCTCGTGAGGGCATTCCTCTTCATCCTGATTTCGGAAACAGCCAACCTTACCGGAAGGCAAAGGAGGCCGCTCAAAGTTTGGTGTTCAGCCCTGCTGGTCCAGCTCGCAGCAGACCCGACAGCAATCGCCTCCACCGGATTCCAGCTATCCTATCTCGCTATGCTAGGGATCTTTACAGTCTTTCCACATATGCAGTCATGGTACCCTGAAAGCAGGCGGTTCGATCCGCTGAAAAAGACATGGGACATGGCAGCCCTGTCCATATCCTGCCAATTGTTTACCGGGCCGCTGGCCTGGCTCAGGTTCCACGCCTTCCCTATGTACTTCTTGCTTACTAACCTGATAGTCATGCCGCTGACCACCCTGGTGATGACCTCCGCTCTGTCAGCCATGCTCCTGGCGGCGGCCGGACTGGAGCCGGTCTTCATTACCAGGGTCACAGACTCACTCACAGGGGCGATGCTGTACTGCCTGGAGATAATAGCTTCGATGTAAAACTGATTCAGGATAAATCGGTCAGCGAAGGGAGAACCCTTCTGAACGCCACTCCCTCATCGTGCCTTCGTCATCGTAGATGAGATACGCTTCGACTCCTTCCTCGGAACTTATGAACTCCTTCGCCGCATCGAGACCGATCACCATGCAATATGTGGCATATGCATCGGCGATTGTAGCGTTCCGGGCAATAATGGTAGCACTGAGGAGATTGTGAGTAACAGGCCAGCCTGTACGTGGATCGATAGTGTGGGCATATTTCTTCCCGTCACGGATGTAGAATTTACGGTAATTACCTGACGTAACCACTCCATATGCACCTCCGTCTGCCTGCCATATGCCGTCGAGGTCGGCTCCGGGAATATTGTTCCCGTCAACCGGACGGTCGATTCCGACGGACCATGGCTTGTGAGAAGGGTTGAATCCCTGACAGAATATTTCCCCGATGTCCACCAGCATGTCCTTTACCCCGAGGTTGCGGAGCCACCCGGCAACCAGGTCGCAGGTAAAACCCTGGGCGACCGCATTGAAGTTCAGGCGAGGATGGCTCACACCGCTTTCCAACTGCTGCAAAGATGGCATCTCCACCGTCGGAAGGACCTGTCTTACAGCCTCTTCCTGCTTTCTGAGCGCATCCGGATCCCTTTGAAGCGAATCAGAAGTAAAGCCGAATCCCCATAGGTCGAAAAGCGGTCCGGCAGCCACATTGAAAGCTCCCCCGGACCTGGAGTACAAATCATATGAGAAACCGTACAGTTCCCTGAAAATGCCGTTGAACGCGGCACTTTCTCCGGCGTTCCACCGGCTCAGGACAGATGCTTTGTTGTATCCGGAGAAGGTCGTATCTACCAGGGTGATGATTGAATCAATCCCTGCCTTTATGGCTTCGGGAGACATTCCGACCTTCTTTCCATCCGCACCGCGAAGATTTAGTTTGACAGTGTAGATCCCGCCCTGGGCATATCCGCTCACAGCTATATAGTTGTCCCGGACGGCACAAGAGGATAACAGACACACCGCCATGAAAAGGACAATATGTGAGCGCAGCTTCATTCGGCAAAGAATTTGCACAAAGTTAGCGCAATTGGATGGAAAAACGAGGTTTTTCGCAATAATTTGACGATATTTGTCGAATATGAATTTGAAGGTGAAAAGAGTCTTTAAGATATTGTTTGCAGTTGCCATCGCTTCGGCTTTCATCGTCGGCTGCAAGAAAGACAAGGACACAGAAAGCATCCCCTATCTCCACGGGAGCGTAAGATTCAAATGCCCGACACATGTCAGGCCGGGCTACACAGGCACAGCCACAGCATCCGGAGCCATAGCCCCGGACGGATCGAAAGTCAATTACTATTGGGTTGCGACCTGGAGAAAATACATTTACGACACTACGGCTGTCTATGACATCATTATGCCGAAAGACACCGTAGGCACTTTCTCCCTGTCCTGCTACGCTTACGCCAAGGGCTACAACAACATCAGCTCCACACAGTATATAGTGATTGTGGATGACAATCTCGGCAAGACCATTACCAAATCGGACATTTCCGAGACCGACGACCATTTCACCGATCCTCGCGACGGCACCGTCTACTACACTACTGAAGCGAACGGACTTACATGGATGAGGAACAACCTGGCCTACAAGGACTCTGGTGTTCCCTTCAAGGATGCTGAAGCCATGAGGAAAATCTACGGTCACTACTACAACTGGAGCGAGGCGTCAAGCGCCTGTCCGGAAGGTTGGAGGCTTCCTACCGCCGCAGAATGGGAAGGGCTCTCAGAAGATGCCGGTGCCCTGATGGTCGATGCCTATTTCAACGGGGAGAGGATGTGGGAGTACTGGCCTGCAGTCAAGATTACAAACTCCACCAAAATGAGCGTACTGCCATGTGGATATGCGATTGCAGCCTCCTACAATGCCTTCAAGGGAGAATTCGATTACGCTACGTTCTGGACTTCCGATTCAGTTGACGAGGATTACGCAACCTACAAGTACATCCACGTCAAACAGCCCAAGGTCTACTCAGCCAAGGGCGACAAGAATTCCTTCCTCGCAAGTGTCAGATGCGTGAAGTGATTATCTGAGATCGGTTATTAAGTAATCTTTATCCAAAGTGGACTCATCGAAACGGAAAGCTGAAAGGCTCTCCGTTTTTTCGTCGAATTTCCATCCGGAGAACACGAAATCGGTCTGTGTTCCGTCAGCCACTGTTACCGTGGCCCCTTCAAGGACAGAAGAGACGAAATAGAGCTTTACCATGGTAACATCGCAGCTGACCTGCGGTTTCATGTACACGGCCCATGCTTTCTTGCCCTGGAATGTGTCAGTCGCTGATTTTGTGCGCACGAAAGCCTTGTCGAGATTGGTGAGCAGAAGGGCCGGATTGGCTGAGTAAAGCGTAGCGCCGTCTTCTTTCACTGACTCAATGACAGCTTCCTCTCCGTCCCTGTCTATCGTCCAGCGTACCGCCCCGTCACACCAGACCTCGAGCCCGTTGCCGTTCATCCTGAATGCATCATCCTGCACGGTGACATCTCCGCTGCCCTTGATCTTTGTCTGGGCGTTCACCAAGAAAGTGTAAGCGAAAGATACACGTGAATCTCCGACCTTGGCGAAGAACCCGTCAACTGAGGTCTGCGCGAAAGAAGTCAGTGCGCTGAAAGCCAGGACTATTGAAATCAATCTTTTCATTGGTTGCTCATAAAGGCTTTAAGGATGCCGTCCAGCGTGTTCAGGTCAGGTACGAGGACTTCACGGGGTTTCGATCCCGACTGTGGTCCCACAATGCCTGCAGCCTCAAGCTGGTCCATCACCCTACCTGCCTTAGCATAACCCATGCCAAGCCGTCTCTGGAGATCGGACGTGGATCCCTTCTGACTGATAACCACCAGTTTGGCCGCTTCTTCGAAACGCTCATCCAGGTGCTTCATATCAATCATTCCGGCACCGTCATCCTCTGATGCCGGGTCGGGTTCCGGCAGGTAGTAAGGCACATTGTAGCTCTTCTGCCAACCGGTCTGGGAACCTATGAAATTAGTGATTGCAGTGATTTCATCATTGTCTATGAACGCGCACTGGATACGCTCCATGCTGCTAGCGCCCGCATAGTAAAGCATATCTCCGCGTCCGATGAGTTTCTCCGCGCCGGGAGAATCCAGGATAGTAGCGGAATCCACCCTGCTGACCACCCTGAAGGCTATCCTGGTCGGGAAGTTGGTCTTGATAAGACCGGTAATGACATCCACAGAAGGCCTCTGGGTGGCCAGGATGACATGGATACCTGCAGCACGTCCCTTCTGAGCGAGGCGGATAATCGAAGCAGAGATACTTCTGGCCTGCGCCCTGGCATCACCGCTGACTCCTCCCGTCATGGTAAGGTCAGCATACTCGTCGATGATGATAACCATGTAGGGGAGGAAATGGTGCCCGTCTGTAGGAAGCAGATGGCGTTCCTTATACTTCTTGTTGTACTGCTTGATGTTCTGCACCTCAGCCTTGCTGAGAAGCTCATAGCGGCTGTCCATCTCGATGCAGAGGGACCGGAGGATCTGGTCAGCCAGTGGTGCCTTCTTCACGATGGCATTATTGGCCTCTTCCTGCTCGTCCGAAGCTGACGGGAGAACCGCCAGATAATGCTTGAGCAGCCTGGAATAGGAGGAGAATTCGACCATCTTCGGATCGATGAAGACCATCTTCAGCTCAGAAGGATGCTTAGCGTACAGCAAGGATGCGATAATGACATTCAGGCACACCGACTTACCCATCTTGGTAGCACCGGCCACAAGCAGGTGGGGAGCATCAGCCAGGTCGAAGACCTTGACATTCTGCGTAATGGTGTAACCTATCGCGATCGGGAGTTCATACTTGTTGGAGCGGAAGTTGTCATCATTGAGCATCGCCTTCAGGGGGACGATGGACGGCACGTCATTCGCCACCTCTATACCAACCGAATCCGGGAGCTTGACGGTTCGCACACCGTTCGCGTGAAGGTACATCGCTATCTCGTCCTGGAGGTTGGTGATCTGGTTGATCTTCACTCCGGGAGCCGGATAAACCTTGTACAGGGTCACGGTAGGACCTACAATGGCCTTTACATCGGAAACCTCGATCTTGAAGGTGCGAAGGGTCGCGCGTATCTTGTTGTTGTTTCGCTCCAGCTCCTCGCGGGTGACTTCCTGACGGGATTCCGAATAGTCCTTCAGGATGTCCAGAGGCGGGAACTGGTACTGAAGCAGACCTATCTCCTTGTCCTTACGGTTATCGAAAGGAGCAAGCGGTTCGCGTATCTCAGTGTCGATGTCATCACGGACTATCTCCATGCCTTTGGCCGGATTTTCTGCGTCTTCAAGATTCTCTTCATCAAGATCCTTTTCCTGATCAGCAGGTGCGACAGGATCCTGGGATACGACCTGCTCTACTGGCTGCTCCTGTACTGTGCCGGTAAAAGATTCCTCCTCCGTTTGATATAACGACTCAAATCCTGTCTCCTGTTTATACTCGGATCCAGGTCCCGTTTCGGTCTCGGTTACATATTCATATGTATAATCATCGCGTCCAGGCACCTCCTCGGCACGAGGCTCCTCGGCTCCGATGCGGATGAGCCAGTCAGTGAATCGCCTGCTAAGGAAGAACAGCCATATGGCCAGAAGGATTAGGAGAAGGAGGAAGGTAATGACAGGGCCGAACAAATTGTTGCTCCATCTCACCACTGAGGATCCGCACTCCCCTCCAAGACCTCCGCCGAAAGAATTGTCAGGACCGGCAAGGCTGGCTACCCAGGACAACAGGAAAGAAGCGATCATGGCACCGAAAACAATTATCAATGTGCCTTTTACGATCGGGAAATACTCTTTTCGGAAAAGCAGGCGGACAGAGACCGCAGCCATGATTACGATCAAGGCGAAACTGCCCAGCCCGAAGAATCTGCCGACGAGGAAATTGGCCCAGCGGTAACCCAGCTTCCCGGCAAGATTGTGGACTGACACGTCCTCTGACATCATCGCCGGATCGGAAAGGAGACTCTGGTCGACCTTCCAGGTAAAAAGATATGAAATACAGGCTATAAGTGTCAGCAGAGTCACAACTGCCATAAGGCAGCCGGAGATTACCCTTATCTTAGCCTTGTCGGAATCATCCAGGTTTTTCCAGAAAGACAACATCGCCTTTAGATCCTATTTCTTGTTCCTGTGTTTGTTTCGTCCGCCCCTTCCATTCCTGCCGCCGGCTATCATATTGGGACGTTGGAAGTTAGCCTCATTTGAAATCCTTGGAAGTACAAGGCCTTCCGGGATGGATATCCTCCCTCCGGAAAGCTTTTCTATGTCGGCGAATATTGTTCCGTCGGCCACGCTGTCCTTGTTCCATATCAGATACTGCTGACGCATATAGCATGCAAGGGAACGGATCATCTCAGTCTTCATCTGGCCCTCTTCCTGTTCTGCGATCAGGTCTATGATGCTCTCGATATTCCGTCCGTAATGCCTGGCCTTCACCGGATTGCTCTGCAGGGGTATAGGCATGGGCCTGAGGTTGATCTGCTCCTCTGTCGGTACAGGATATGGGGAATCTATGTCAAGGTCGAGCCCGGCCATTATATAGAGCTGGTCCCAGAGTTTTCTCTCCCAGTTTTCCTCAGAACGAACCTGAGGATTAAGCAGTTCCATCACCTTCACTACGGCCCTGGCCTGTTGCGTACGCTTCTCCCTGTCAGGAATGTCCCTCAACTGCTCAGACATGTTCAGGACATTGCGTCCGTACTCAGGCATCTGCAGTTTCTCTCTCTCGGTGTTGTATTCCAGTTTTACAGTTTCTTCCATATGTTTCAGTAATTCTATGAACTACAAATATAATAAAAAACGTCCGCCAATTCAAACCTCATCTCATTGTGAGACCGGGAATACCTTGTCCTGGTTGACATACCAAAGGTACCCGGAGACATTATCATGCCCGAGAGCCTTCAGGAGTGACATATAGCCACGGACCTGCCTGACATATCTTCCCTCAGGAGCATCTGCATCCGAGGCGGTGAACTTGTAGTCTATCACCACTGTTCCGGCACCGGTCTCCACCACCCTGTCGGGACGCTGCAAACGGCCCCAGGCATCAATCAGGGTAGCCTCATTCCTCACCATGCCCCTGTCAGAGGGGAACCATCCCCTCCGGCTTGCCGATTCGATCCTGGATTGGAGGAATCCTCTGTAAGACGAGGCCTGCGAACTGTCCAGGAGACCGGAACGGACTGCACCGCCCACTGCCCCGTCCAGGTCGGAAGGAATCTCGACAGAGCCGAGAATCCCGTGAAGGACTATACCCAGCCTGCGCTCGGAGGCTTCAGGCCCGGTGAGCCCGTCATCCGAGAAATAGTCATATGCATCGCTGCCCAGCGCCAGCCTTTTCGCCTCGGGGTCAATGGAGACGCACTCATATGTCATGGGCTGCGGAGGCGGTAATGGAGTGTCTTCGCCTTGCGGACTGCGCTGGCGCGGGGCGGAGAAATCATATGGATTCCCGAGGACGAAGCGCTCGCCGTCACCGTCCTCGCTACGAGTGAAACCGTTCGCGGATTCGGCGGCGAAACGGTGGAGAAGCGATGAGAAACTGCTGTTAGAGTACCGCTTCGAAGCGTCCTTGGTTTCGGACGCGGCGCATATGACTGTCAGGCATTTAGATGCCCGCGTGAATGCTACGTAGAAGGTGTTTATCACATCTACGAAGAGATACCTGCGCTCCCGCGCATATGTTTCAGCAAACGGGGTGAACGGAGTCTTGTCTTTCGAGAGATGTATCCTGAACAGGCTGTCAGACAGTCCGGGCATATGCTTGGTAGAGCCGGAGGCACGAGTCCAGAACGTAGAATCGTTACGGAAAGCGAGCTCGTTCCTGTCCGGTTTGTAGAAATAGATCACATATGGGAATTCCAGGCCTTTGGACTTGTGCACTGTCATTATACGCACCGAATCGCTCCCCAGAGGAGAGGAAATGGAGTCCTTGTTGTCCTTCCATTCCTCCAGGAAGCCGCCCAGATTGTTCCCGTTACGCGACACATAGTCCGAGACAAGGTCCAGGAACGAATGCACGTACAGGGTCTCGTCTTTCAGCACCCCGGGAGTCTCCTTTTCGGCCCGTCTGAGGAATTCTTCGCACTCCTCGATTATCGAATGGGAGTTCTCCGGAGACGGAAGCTCCTGATTCCCGACCATGTACCCGCTTATCCTGTCATTCCTGTCCCTCAGGCAGGACAGCCATGCCACCAGGGAACGCACCAGGGCCGAGGAACGGATCATCAGCGACTCGTCCGAAACCACAGGCACCCCCTTCCCTATCAGATAGGATGCGACACTTGAGCCTATCTCATTGGTGCGGACCAGGATTGCTATGTCACCATATTCCGCCCCGCGGCCGAGAGCATCCTCTATGAGGGCATATGCCCGGTCAAGCTGGCTCTCCTGCGGAGTGAAGACAATCTCCACATTCCCGTCCTGGTCTCCGCCCTTCATGCACTGCTGATGGAGGGACTCTTCGTTGTAAATCCGTGAGACAAGTCCGTCATCTCCAATTCCTTCCGCTGAAAGTGCGGCATCCAGGGAGTCGGCGGCAAAGCGGAAGAACGAATTATTGAAATCCACCACATTGCGCAAGCTCCTGTAATTGCCTGCGAGGGCTGAAGGACGGATGTCGCAATTGGACATATCCGCGCCCACTCCCTCGGAAAGGAGCCTCCAGTCAGACCCTCTCCAGCGGTAGATACTCTGTTTTACATCTCCTACTATCAGGGAATAAGGCATATTGGACTGGGGCCTTTTACGTGAGAGATAATGGGATTCATGGTCCTGGCTTTCCTGAAGCAGGGGTCTGAGGTTCCGCCACTGGATCATGGAAGTGTCCTGGAATTCGTCCAGGAGGAAGTCCTCGTACCTTACGCCGATCTTTTCATAGATGAAGGGCGTGTCGGAGTAATTTATGATTCCCTGGAGGACCTCATCCGAATCGGTAAGGTCCATCACATTCTTCTCTTTCTTCAATTCGTCGAACTGGCGGTACAGGTCCGCGGCTATGCCCAGGTCATGAAGGCCTCCGTAAACAGCATTCGCCGTCACATATTCCTCCCACGCTCCGCGGTCGGACACGAATGAGGCGAACTCTTTTGCCGCTTGGGCGTAATCCTCCCCGAGCATATGGTCGTATTTCCCCCTGTCTGAAGCCCTGAAAGGCAATTTCCCTTCAATCAGGCGCTTCCCGGCAGTATTGCCAAAGTCAATGTCTGCACCGGGGACAACTTCAGTGAAGACCTTCAGCTGGTTGTAGAAGCCGTTGATAAAGTCAGCCGGAGCCAGGCCCGA
>JAEEGL010015241.1_pt1 | contig 12605 bp, 15 predicted proteins | sample 9134231 | NCBI WGS metagenome assembly JAEEGL01 (sample SAMN16246548, study PRJNA631951) | gut metagenome | biome: gut microbiome; feature: rumen; material: fiber-attached | host: Bos | place: Iran: Karaj | collected 2018-10
AGCATTTTTTGGTGAAATACTTGCTTTTAAGGTCTTCTTATTTCCTTTTATTAAAGTAATTTCATGTTTATCTAATGTAATACTATCTATTTCCACTCCTTTATTTTCACTTCTAACATTAAATAAATACTTTTTATCTTTAACAGTTATTACGACTTCACCTGTTTTTACAAATTCAATTTTATTACCATTTATTTTAACATTCTCATTACCTTTATTAACAACGATATCATCATCGAATTCAAAGTAATTACCAACTAATACTTCTTTTTTTTCTGAATTAATACTATTACTATCATTATTAGTATTAACAAAAACAAGTAATATTCCTATTATCGCAATGAATAATACCGAAATAATAGTTCCAAGATTTCTTCTCATTATACGCTCCTATTTTACAATTATAGTTTACATCCAATATCATCATCCATCAATAATGAAGCCGTATTTCCATATGAGCATTTACAAAAATAGACATCTATAAAGATGTCTATTTTACATTTTGTAATTCAGAGAAATAATAATTATGATCACGGAAGATAGTATTAGCATTTATTATTTCACTTATACTATTAAAATACGGTATTAATAAATTTTGTTCATCTAATTCTTTAAAGAATTTGGCAATTTCACCTGGCTCAATACTATTTGATTCTTCAAAACCAAATATTGGTATTTTACTATCCATTCTTCCATATAAACAGAAGTCATCATAATAGCGAGCTGTTGTATATAATTTAACACTAACTTTTGTTATTAATTCCGTTCCTTTAGTTCTAAAGAATGAACGACGATAACGGAAAAAGATTTTTTGATAATTTTGAGGGATGCCATTTTTAGCGAAAACTTCCATAGCATTTTGTCCACCATCACTTTGATGAAAATACAAGTCAGATTTTGATAAATCTATATATAGTTTTCCATCAAAGATCTCCGATTGTTGAACACCATAACTATAAATATATTTTTGAAAATCAGTAGCGTCGACACTAATATATTTATTCATAAAAAAGACCTCTAACAAGGTCTATTATAAATCGATTAATTATACCATTCAATAATTTGACATTATTTTATTAACCTTCGTTAATATCAATTATTGAATATAATTTTTTATTATTATTTAATTCTTTAATATTAATTACTACTGCTTCACCAATAACATTTCCACCTAATGATTTAATAGCTTTCTTAATAGCTTTCATGGTATTACCAGTTGCATATATATCATCGATAATATAGAAGTTTTTATCTTTATATGTATCATCAACGAATTTAGGTAATTCTAAGAAATCTTCACCATATTCTTTTTCAAAAGAAAAGGTTTTTTCAACACAAGTTGGTGGTATTTTACCTTTCTTACGAACAGGTATTAAACCAACGTTTAATTTATCAGCAACTGCTGTACCAAATAAGAATCCTCGAGCTTCTGGAGCTACAATATAATCTACTTCCGAGCCTTTTACTTCATCACAAAACTTCTTTGTTATCTTATGAAATAATTTTTTATCCATAATAAGGGGTGTAATATCAACAAACTCTACACCTTTAACAGGATAATCTTGTTGTGTTCTTATTTTTAACTTACCTTTCAATTCATTTTTTAATACTTTCATAAAAACCTCCTATTTATGATACTGATTTATTACTTTCTTTAGTGTTTCAAATGGTAGAATAGCACAATTTTTTCTATTAGGTTGCTTATATATTTCATTATAAACTAATAATTCTCCTAATAAATTTTCGTCATACTCTTCTTCATTTAACATACGATAATAATTATCCATAATTTTTTCTACTTCATCTATTGTTTTACCAATAAGTGTCTTAATCATAATACTAGTTGCACTTGTTGATATAGCACATGCTTCACCGTTAAAATAGATATCTTCAATAACATCACCATTAAATTTAACATATAAATCAATATTATCAATACAACTATCACTATGGGTATTAGCTTTATAAAAATCTTGATCTTCAATTGTTTTTTTATTAGTAGGATTTTGGTAATTATCAATAATTATTTCTCTTCTTAATTCATTATCCATTATAGAATCACCTTAAAGATTTCATCTTTTTTATTAAGTATTTCAATAAATCTATCAATTTCTTCTTTAGTATTATAAAAATATAAACTTATTCTTAATGTATTATTTGTACCAATTTCTTCTTTAACCATCTTCGCACAATGATTACCAGCTCTTACACATATATGGTAATAATTTAAATAACGAGAAAAGTCTTCTGGAAAAATACCTTTAATATTAAAGAGTACAACATTACTTTTAATATGTTTATTATAAATAATAACATCATTAATATTTTCCATTTTACTAATTAGATAATCTCTTAATTCTAATTCATATTTATGAATATTATCTATACCAACTTTATTTAAATATTTAATAGCTTTTCTTAGTGATAAAACACCTACTATATTTTGGGTACCTGCCTCAAGTCTTAATGGTAATTCTTTATATTCAACTTTTTTATTACTATCAAAGATAGCATTCATACCACCACCATATATTAATGGTTTCATTTGATTTAATAAATCATATTTACCATATAATACACCAGTACCAGTACTACCTAACATTTTATGAGCAGAAAAAGCTAGAAAGTCAACATCAAGATCTTGGACATCAACCTTCATATGTGGTACACTTTGACATCCATCACACAATACTAAAATATTATGTTCGTGTGCTATTTTAATTATTTCTTTCATTGGTCTTGTATCACCAATAGTATTAGTAACGTGTGCTAATGATATTACTTTTACTTGATCATCAATTGCATTTTTTACATTATCTAAATTAATAAAGTAATTATCTAAAGAAATATATTTAACTTTAATACCAATTTGTTTTTCTAATTCAAACCAAGGTAATGTATTACTAGCATGTTCAGTTTTACTAATTAAAACAACATCATCTTTTTTTAAATAGTCTTTCATAAAACCAAATACGACACGATTAATACTATCTGTAGCTCCACTTGTAAAGATGATTTCTTCGCGTTGTTTAGCATTTATAAATTCTTTAACAATATCTCTTGTTTCTTCATATAAACTATCTACTTTTTGCGATATATCATAATCTCCTCGATGAGCATTAGCAGAATAATTACATAAATAATCATTAATACTTTCTATAACACTTTTAGGTTTTAAAGTAGTCGCTCCATTATCAAAATAAATTATTTCATTATTTAGTATTGGAAAATCATCACGATACATAAAATCACCTCATTCAAAACAATATTATTATAACATAGATAATTAATAACTTACTTATTTTATTACTACTTATTAAAAAAAAGCAAATATGACTTTTTTTTATATAATTAATATACTATAATTATTATAGTAATAATAAGGTGGTTTATGAATAAAAAAATAATAATTATTCTTATTTTCTTATTTATAATTATCGCTGGTGTTGGTATATATTTCTACAGAGAAAACAAAAAGAATATTGAATATTTTAATGGTATTACTTTCCAATTAAATGGCGAAAATCAAAAAGAAATATATATTGGTGATAATTATCAAGAAGAAGGCTATAAAGCAGTTGATAGTAATGGAACTGATGTTAGTAATTTAGTAACTATTGATAATAAAATCAATTATGATCAAGCTGGAGAATACACTATTACATATACACTTAACTATAAAGGTAATAAAAAAGAATTAAAAAGAGTTATTAAAATACTAGATGATCCACTTAAACAATATGATATTCACTTAGATGGTGATAATCCATATTACTTATTAGTTGGTAATGAATATCAAGAAGCAGGTTACTATTTAATTGATAAAACAAATAATAAAAAAGTTGATAATATTGAGATTAAAACCAATAATAATATAAATAATAATCAAGTTGGTGAATATCAAGTAACATATAATATTGAATACTTAAAATTCAAAAAGAGTTTTACACGAAAAGTTATTGTTTATGATTTTGAATATGTTTCAACGCTTGATCCTAAAGAACAAACCAATAAAAATGTTACTATTAAAGTAACAATAAAAGATCCATATAATAAATATTATTACACTCTACTACCTAATAATGAAAGAAAAGAAACACCTAATTTCGAGTTTGTCGCTACTACTAATAAAAAATATACATTTACTATTTTTGATAAATCAGAACATAGTAAAATAATTAACATTGATGTTAATAATATTAAAAGAGTTTATAAATGTAGTGGTACTATTAATCGAAATGGAACAAAGGTTGAAGTAACTGGTGATAACGTTGACGATATAAAGAGTTTTACATGGCATTTACATAAAAAAGATGTTGAAGGAAAAAAGAAATATACAAATAAACTAAAAGCTTACGATAAAATATCTGTTACACTAAATTTTGATGATTCAACAAATGAAAAAATCAAATGTACTATTAAGGACACCCTCCCATATCGCTTTGATTATGGTGATGATAGGCCATTATATTCTACCGGCTATTGTGGTAAAATAAGTGATGCTGAAAATGATAAATTAAATGATTTATTGTTTAAAATAATTGATGATGTTGGTAAAGGTACAAGAGCTGGTGTTGTTGAAGCAGGACGTTTCTTAATGGGAAAAATACAATATACCATTGCTTATCAGGGAACCGGTGGCAATAATATCTTTACTAAAGGATTACATTTCGGTACTAAGAGTAATTCTTGGGGATGTCGTACAAATGGATACATTAACGGTATGGATTGTACTGGTTTTATCAATTGGCCATTCTATACTAATGATATTCGTGTTAGTTATGCTAATAACCCTCAACCAGTTGAAGGTAACATTGATAAAATAAGAGTTGGTGATGTTTTAACAACTTATGATGCTTCAAGAAAACCATATACTGGTATTCCTTTTGGTCATAGTGAATTAATAATTGGTATTGATGATAAATATATTTATACATTAAGTAATGGTATGCAAAGAATATCAAAAGCAGATCCACCAAGTAGTGCAACAAATTGTCGTAATGGAGATTGTTTTGATAATGAACACCATAATGCTTATTATCGTAATGTTAATTATGGTAGCGATGGTAAGTTAACCGATATGTGGGTAGAATAAAAAGATGTCTAAGACATCTTTTTTTATTCTACTACTTTTTCTTTTTCTTGAAAGATAGGATATAGTGTCATACCTTTACTTTCTTTATAAACATCATTTGTTTTATATAAAACTTCATTATCAGTTCCCCAACCTATAAATTCATAGCCTTCCTTTGTAGGAATATAACTAGTAATTGGTTCATAAATACTTGTTTTAAGACTTTGATTGTTAATACTATAATAAACATAATTATCATCATATTCATTAAATAAAGTTACTTCAACAGCTAGATACAAACTTTTATCATAATAATCAACATTTAAATCATCTAGCCAAATCTTTAAATGAAAGTCTTTTTCTTCTTTTAAATCTAAGTCTTTACCATGATAGATAATACCATTATCATCACTTAATAATTGTTCTTTTTCATTATTTAATGAAAACTTCAAATATTTATATGGTAATGTTGATACATGATCTTCTTGATTAACTATTCTTAATTCATAGTAATTAATCTTTTGATTACCAGTATTAACTAAAGTAAAGTGATAATCATTTGTTTTATCTTTTAAGATATTATTACCATTTAAAATATATGTATCACTTTTACTTTTTAAGATAACCTGCATTTTATCAGCTTCAAAAACTAATTCTTTTTCTTTAATAGTTTCTTTGTTATTAAAAAAAGATTTAACACCAAATATTAAGACAACAATAACTGCGATAACCGGAATAATATATTTAATATTAGGTACTAAATTATTCTTAAAGAAATTATTTTTCTTTTCTAGATTTATTTCTTCATCAAATTGAGGTTTCTTAACTAATTCTTGATTCTCCGTTTTTTTCTTTATTATTGGTTCATCCATATTAAACCTCACAATTTATACTTAATACAAGCATGTAAAGTAAATATACCTAATAAAATAGCTACATAACTAATACTAAAGTGTAAGAATTCAACTACTTGAGAAACACGGAATATATGACTATTAATACTTGGTATTTTAAAGATTAAAACAGCAATACCAAAGATTATTAAATCTATAGATGAAACTAATATCCAACGATTTATTTTTCTAATATCACGATCAACATAGAAATAGAAGAATACCCCATAAACAAACATATACATTGGTAATAATACACCTATTCCCATTACCAGAATATTAGCATTATTAATAATATGATATCCAAATACATAATCATATAAATTATATAAAGAGGTAATACTATAACCAAATCCTGTTATAGCAAGTGTAAAACCAATTAATTTTAAATAAAAATATCTAACACTCATTATGATCCTCCTTATAATATTTTAAATACAATAAATATAATAAATTGAATATTCCCCATAAAAAGAAGGTTCTTGTCATATATCTTAAACAAATTAAACTAGTTCCATTATATAATTCACTATATGAATACGTGTCAACATTTAATAACATAAAGATAATATATGAAACAATAATTAAACTAGAAAAAATAAAGTTAATAATACGATATTTCATTCCTAATTTTTCATTATAAATATTATATATAAAGAATAATAACGCTATTACTAATAAAAATAAATATAACGAGAAACTTGGATAATACCAAAAATAAACCATTGATTCTAAAATATTATCCATAATGGTATCACTAAGTATTGATAATAATACTACTAATAACATAAGAATAGCAATAAAACTATTTTTTATTAATTTATTCTTTTTATTAATATTAATTACTAGTACAAAGAAAATTGAAAAATAGATAAATAAAGTTAATACACCAATTATTTTAGTCATATACTTCACCATCCACTGAATATAATTCTAAGATATAAACGGTTTGTTTCGTTTTACTATTCTTAGTACATGTAATTAAAGTTAAACAGGTAGCATTTTTATTACGACGAATAGGTACAGTACCCTTCTTTAATACTTCATAAATGTCTACTATTTTATAACTATAATTATGATTCTTATAACTTAATACAGCTTTATCCCCTATTTTTAATTTATATAAATTACGGAAATAAGAAATATTACTATTACCAGAATGTGATGCAAGTATTAAGTTACTACCACTAACATCAGGATATTCTGATGACTTTTGGGTTAAAACATTACGATCAACATTATTATAGAACGAGTTCTTTGCAACCAATCCAGTGTTTAGATTAATCTTATCTATTTTTAAATATGCAATATATTTTTTTTGCGGATAATTTCTTCCGCCATGATACGTTGATTGTTCATCAACATCTTCATCAACATTATCAGTACTAACAGATACTCCTTCATTACTAAAATGTTCAGAATCAAGGTCACGATCTAATATCTCAGCATCCGTTTTTTTAGAAACTTCAAGAAAAACATTTTCCTTAGCAATACTATAACGATCATATAACATTGCAGACATAGCCATGACAATCAATAAAATACCAATGATAGAAACAAAAAAACGTCTACTAATATTCATCTATACCTTCCTATTATAAGTATAACATACTTTTGCAAAAAAAAAGAAGATTTTTTAACCTTCTCTTGCTGCATTTTGATAATATGTATAAGTATAACTTGTACCATTATAATCAATTTGAATATAATATTCAGGTGGATTAAATGTTATAGAATACTCAACATCATTATATGTGAAATAATATTTATTTTCTTCAAATCTTGTTGTTGTAACAGCATCTAATTGAATAGCTGAAACTGACGTACTATCAGGAGATACTTCAGATACATGCCAATCAAAAGTTAACGTTTGATTTTCATTAGAAATAACATGTACATAATTTAAGGTATCTGTAACATCGTCATTCTTATACCAATATCCTGTAGATTGATCACTAATTTGTTGTGTTACTGGTTCTTCAGGAACAGGTTCTGGTTCTTCAACTGTTGGTAATGGTTCTTCAGCAGTATTAGCTGCTGGAGTTGATTTAGTATTAACACCATAAAGGATCATTACAAGACCAACTACTGCTAGTAAAAAAGCGATAATTTTATATTTACTCATTATTACACCTACCAATCCATCTCATTATTTTCTTGCGTTGCTTCATCATCTTTTGTTTTCTTTGATGCTTTTGTATTTTGAGAGTCATCAGTTATTTTTCCTTCAACAGGGACATCTTTTGGTGTACATAAGAAAATGCCACCACCTAGTTTTTCTAATCCTCCCTCAATCGCATATATAGTACCTGATAAGAAATCAACAATTCTTTTAGCTTGATCAGGACTAACTCTTTTTAAATTAACAATTACTGAATTATTATTTTTTAAATAATTAGCAATTTGTTGACTTTCTGAATATGCACGTGGTTCAAATAAAATCATTTTATTGTTATCCATCATATTATTATACTTAGTACTTACCTTGCTTTTTTCTTCTTTTTTTTCGCTTACTTCTTCTTCAACTTCTTGTTCATTATCATCTGAACCAAATAGACCTTTAAACATAATAGCCTCCTATTATCAATATAATTTTATGATAAAAATCACTATATGTCAAGAAAGATATAGTATTTTTACATACAATAAAAGAAGATATTAAAGTACTTCTATATCTTCTTTCTTTTCACTTGGAGCAATTGGCTTTGCTTCTTTAATAATTCTCTTTGGTTCTTCTAATTCTTGATAACCAATAAGTTTAGAAATTAAAGCTAAAACTTCATCTCTTCCCTTTTTACTAACACTAGAGAATTCTATATAATTATCTTCTTTATTAACATCTAAAGTTTCTAATATCTGTTTTAATAATTTATCACGTTTACTGCTACCAACTTTATCTACTTTGTTAAGTACTAATGTTACAGGAATATTATAATATTTTAAATATTGATACATTAATACATCATCTTCTGTTGGTTTAATACGAAAATCAATAATCATAAATACTCTTTTTAATTCTTTTCTTTTCGCTAAATATTCTTCAATCATTAAACCAAATTTCCTTTGTGTTTCACGATTAACAGAAGCATATCCATATCCAGGAACATCAACTAAATAAAATAAATTATTAATTAAATAAAAATTTAAAGTTTTTGTTTTACCTGGTGTACTAGAAGTATGGGCAAAATTATTACGTTCAAGAATAGCATTGATAAAACTACTTTTACCAACATTACTTCTACCTACTAATAAAAATTCATTTAATGATTCTGTAGGATATTGACTTCTTCTTGTCGCAATAACATCTAATTTAACATCCGTTATCTTCAAGATTATCCCTTCCTTCTTGTTCTTTTTTATATTTAAGACAAATCTTGTCTAATTCTTTAATTAATGATTCAATATCATTATCTTCTTTTAACTTAGAGCCACAAGCATATTTGTGACCTCCCCCATTAAATTTCTCCGCCACTTTGTTAATAACAGGTCCTCTACTTCTAATAGAAATACGATAATTGTCATTTTTGACATCTTCAGTAATAAATAACCAAACAAGTATTTCGTCAATATAATTAAAGTTACCAATCATATTACCTGGACTAGCAGCGTCTGTATTATATTTTTCAAGAACTTCATTAGAAATCTTAATATAAGCAACACCACTTTCATTAACAATTAAGTTATCAGCAATATAACCTTCTAAACGAACTTCTGTTAATGGTCTAGCATATAAAGGTTCATATAATGAAGCGATGTCTAAATCATACTTTTCTATTAAATCAGCTACTAAACGAAGCGTTTTACTAGATACACTATTATACATAAAACGATTAGTATCTGATACTATTCCCCAAAATAATTGTGAAGCTACCGTTTTATCCATTAATAATGGTGTATTATTAATTAAATCTAAAACAATTTCACTAGCAGAACTAACTTGATCATCAATTAATTCCGTTTCTCCCATTTTTTCAATAAAAGGATGATGATCAATTTTAATTATTTCTTTATATAAAGACAAATCACCAGCATCATCAATTCGACGAATGTCTGGAGTATCGCAAACAATTAGTAAAGTATCTTCTTTAACATCTTCCTTTTTGTCATAATGACCAAAATAGCTGAAACGATTACTACCAGTTCCTACTAAACGGACATGCTTATTTGGAAAAGTTAATAAAATACTATTCTTTAAACCAAAACTAGAACCCATAGCGTCAGGATCAACGCCAATGTGTCTTGCGATTACGATATTATCATATTTTTCTATTAACTTATATATCTTATCAAACATGATTAAGCCCTATCATTTAAGATTAAATAATTATCACGAGCAATCATTATTTCTTCATCCGTAGGAATTACATAACATGGAACAGCAGATTCTGGTGTTGTAATTAGTTTTTCTTCACCACGACATTCATTAGCTTCATAGTCAGGAATAACACCTAATACTTTTAATCCTTCCATAATATCCATTCTTGTACGAATTGAGTTTTCACCTACACCAGCTGAGAAGGCAATAGCATCAACGCCACCCATTTCAAAATAGTACATAGCAATATAATCAATAATTTTTTGAACATACATTTTTTGAGCAAGTAAGCAACGATCATTACCAGCAGTAATACCATCTTCAATATCACGTGAATCATTAGAAACACCTGATACACCTAATAAACCACTCTTCTTATTTAAAGCTTCATCCATTTCGTCAACAGTCATACCTGTTTTACGCATCATATAAGTAACAACAGATGTATCGATATCACCACAACGAGTTCCCATAATTAAACCAGCATTTGGTGTTAAACCCATTGATGTATCCATACATACACCTTCTTCAATAGCAGAAATAGATGCTCCACTACCAATATGGCAAGTAATTAACTTAGTATTTGTTCTACCTAATAATTCATTTAAACGACCAGCGATATACTTATGACTAGTTCCATGAGCACCATATTTTCTTACTTGATAATCTGTATACCAAGAATAAGGTACAGCATATAAATAATTTACTGGCTCAATAGTTTGATGGAATGCAGTATCAAATGTTACAGTTTGTAAAGCATTTGGAATTACTTCTTTAGCAGCATTAATACCTACAACAGCAGCTGCATTATGAAGTGGCGCAAGTGATGCTAATTCAGCTATTTTATTAACAGCTTCTTCATCAGCTTCAACAGTTTTATCAAAATATGAACCACCTTGTACGATACGATGACCTACACCACTAATTTCACTTAAATCACTGATAATATTATTATTAATTAATTCTTCAACTAATAATTCAAAAGCTACTTTGTGATTTTTTAGTTTTGTATCCTTACTATATTTTTCTCCATTTAATTTAATTGTATAACTAGAAACAGATTCTCCAATACGTTCAAAGATACCTGAAATCAATACTTCTTCTTCAGGCATTTCATACATTTTAAACTTTAATGAAGAACTACCACAGTTAACGGCTAATATTTTCATATATAAAATCTCCTTCTTTTCATTAGTATTATACACTAATATTAATAAAATAAAAAGTAATTAATAAAAAAAGATATCGATTGATACCTTTATTTTTTAGTAAATTGATCATGATCATAAACACTTTTATTACCACTATATTCTTTTCTATCATCTTCATATATTTCGTTATTAATAAATTTAACAGAAATTATTTTTCTAGATGCAAAATAATCACATGTATGAACTAATATTTCATCTAATGATTGTGGTGCCCTTAATATTTCTTTACCTTCTTGATTTTGTGTCCATGGCCCCATGTGCGTTGAAATAAGACGAGCTATTGTTTGCACATCTTCAATAGGAATATCAAGATTATTAATATTATTAAAAAGGAAATCAACCATCAATAATGGGTGCTCTATTACTGTATGCCCACTATCTTCTAAACCATTTTTTAAGCCATCGTGTAATAATACTGCCATCCGTATTAGATCTTTTTCATAATCAGAATAAGTTCCATAAACTTTATTACGAAATAATTCTTCTGCAATTCGGCAAGCCACTTTAACATGACGAACAAGCCCACCCTCTCCTAATGAAAAATCAGGATGATGTTTACCTGATGATGAAGCTGGAACATGGTAAAAATATTCAGGTAACTGTTCTAATAAATAAACTGCACTCTTACGCACTGCATCATTTTGAATTCTATTTAATTCTGTAGCAAAAATATCACTTTTCATAAAAACTCCCCAATTTCAAATTAACATATCTATTTATTAGAAACAATAATGTTTACAAAAAAAAAGAATTATAGTCACCTATAATTCTTAATTTCATATGGCGGAGAAGGAGGGATTTGAACCCTCGCACCAGTTTAACCCGATCTACTCCCTTAGCAGGGGAGCCTCTTCAGCCTCTTGAGTACTTCTCCAAACGCCTTATATAATATAACATTTTTAATATTTACTTGTCAATTGCTTTAACTATAAAAAAAGTGAACTTTTGTTCACTTTATAATTATTTTTTATCCTTTTTCTTATCTTGCTTATTACTTGCTTCTTCATCTTCTTGTTTACTACTCGATAAGAATGTTAACCTTTCAACAACAACTTCCGTTATTTTATGTTTTTGATCATCTTTTTCATATACAGATGTTTGAAGTCTTCCTC
>JAEEGL010492469.1_pt1 | contig 12605 bp, 10 predicted proteins | sample 9134231 | NCBI WGS metagenome assembly JAEEGL01 (sample SAMN16246548, study PRJNA631951) | gut metagenome | biome: gut microbiome; feature: rumen; material: fiber-attached | host: Bos | place: Iran: Karaj | collected 2018-10
CCAATCGGCAAATGGCGGGAGCATACCAACGAGAACGAACACCAAAACGGCCAAGATATTGAGCACGAAGCCAACACCAATCACGTAGTTTGCAAGCTTCTTACCATAGAGTTCAACCACGAGGTCGCCGATGATATAAGTCAAAGGAAAAATCGCAATACCGCCGTCAACAGCGATACCACAAAAATCCCACAGCTTTACCGCAACAATATTTGATATCACAAGAATGCTAGCCGAAAATGCAGTGAGAGCTAGCGCCACTTTAAGTTTCTTAATATCTTTCATCTAAAAAATTATAACACAGTTTAGCACGCCGAGGCAGGGCTAAGCTGTCTTTTTCGGAAGCGCTCGCTTCTTGTCGATATACATGAGGAGGTAGGTAATGCCACCCATAATAATATACGAATAATACGAGAAGAAGCGCCAGGTCAACATTGCCCAGAACACGGAGCCGGAAGAGAGAGCAGAGAAGACCACAAAGAACGTACCCTCAGCCGCACCAGCATTGCCAGGTGTTGGCACGAAGTAAATTGCTGAGGTCACGGCAACCGTCGTCACAAAACACGGTAAGAATTCGATGTGACCACCAAAGGCCGTCAAAACGAAGAACGGAATCGAACAGAACAACACATGAAATAGCACCGAAACCAAAATTGTCTTAAGGAAAAGCCCACGTGTCTTCAAAATCATCTTCACGCATCTTGAATATTCAGATACGCCACGATCCGCACGCGCAATCGCTTTATCCTTGTCCTTGATAATATGAAGCTTCACGAATAGCCTCACGAACAAGACGATGAGCTCAGATGTGGACTTCGGAAGAAACGTCGCGATAAGAACCAATATCGGCCAAAAGGCATAGAATAAAAGTCCGAAACAAGCCGCCGCCATGAGGGCAACATCTTTAGTCGAAGCCGAGGCAAACAAGAAACATAAGACCGCAATAATAATAAAGCCAATCTGCCCCGAAATCATCCCCATGATCGGAATAGTCGTCGCGAGACCACCCTTTAACCCAGCGTTTTTGTTCATGTAATAGATCTGGAATGGCTGCCCACCAATCGCGGCCGGGGTAATGTTGTCGTAATAGCGACCAATCAAAACCGTGTTTCTCGCAAATTTCCAAGCCTTGCGAAAACCGCCTTTGCCTTTGTAGACATCGGAAGTTTTTCTCATCATCAGCATATATCGGAAAACCTCAAAGAAAATCGCCGTGATAAAGAGGAAGAATGCTGGCAAAAGATACCAGAAATTAAACTCAACATTTTCGGTCGAAACGCCGTCCGGATTGCCGAACTCAGAGAAGGCCGTAATTGCAATCACACCCACATTAATCAAGACGAATAGAATCGTCAAAAGAATCTTAGTCTTTTTGGACTTTGGTTTCTTACTCATTAGTCTCGCGCAGCCTTTATGTTAGGATATTCTTCGACGAGGACGCGGATACAACCCGCAACCGGAATCGCCACAATCGCACCAAGCAGACCAAACATGAACATGCCAATCACCATTGCCCCAAGGATTGCCACCGCCGGAAGATTCAAAGCATCGCCCTGAATCTTTGGCGCAATCACGTTATTTTCGATTTGCGCATAGATCATATAGATAACAATAAAGATAACGGCAGCAATCGGCGAAGAGAACGCAACGAGCAGCGCTACAAGACAAGAATTAATAACTTGCCCAAACATTGGAATAAGATAGAAGACACAAGCAATGAGGCCCATTGGCACAGCAAGGGTTGGCGAGAAATTAAAGATCATTGAGAGTACGAACACGATCAGCATAGTTGCACAGCCGTCAAACAAACCAACGACCGCCTGGCGGGAAACGTAAGTCGAGATTACACTACTCATGCGTTTCATTACGCGCTTTGCAACTTTGACCGCCTTTTTGTCTTCATCGCGTGAGCCAACGCTCTTCCAGAAAATCTCCATCAGCCCCGGACCTTCAAGAATAAGAAGAAGTGTCAAAATGAGGACGAGCGCACCCTTCATGCAGATATCAGCAAGGGCACTGAGCGAGACAACGAGAGTCGAACCAAGGTTATCAAACATGCCTTCGGCAAACGAAGAAACTGCCTTCGTAACGTCTTCCTGGAGATTAGCAATGCCGAAGTTCTTGCCAAATTCGTTGATACCTTCCCATCCGCCAATCGTCTCGCGGAAAGTGGTCGGGAATTGCTGAGTGAATTTCGCAGTTTCATTAATAACGACTGGCCCCACAATCGCAACAATTGCAAGGAGAATCGCAACGATGATAGTGTAGGCAAGGACCGCGGAGGCAGTGCGATGCGACTTGTTCACGCCAAAATGTTTAGTCATAAAATCGTTGAGGCGATTCACGAATGGCTTCAGGGCGATTGCAAGGAAAACGGAAATACCGATGATGATAAGCCCCATGGACGCCTTATAAACGATAAAAATTGCCGCAAGGATTGCAAACAAAATCAACCAAAACTTAACAATGGTTCGAGTGTCAATTTCGACAGTTGCTTTTGACATATACCTCCTTAATAAATCCATTATACCATAAGACTTTTGGTTGTGCTAAGAACATAAAATATCTTAAAATTTATTACCACAATGTACTTGCAGAAGTGTCAAATGTATGCTATATTAAAACCAGGTGGAGAGCAATGCTCTCTTTTTTTATCATATGGGAAGTAAAGCTGAATTAGTAGCCAGAGAAACCGTCATCGTCGATAGGCGATACACCAAGGCCAGTCCCATGCGAAAAAATGCTTATCTTTTTATCAAGCGCGTATTCGATATGATCGTCGCAATCATCATGTTGGTCGTTACGCTGCCAATAACTCTTCCAGTAGCCCTGTTTATCTTTTTGACTGACCGCGGCCCAGTATTCTATAAACAGGAGCGCACCGGCCGCTATGGCAAAACCTTCAAGATTTTGAAACTTCGAAGCTGCGTCAGGAATAATGAAGAGCTAGCTCAGGACTCGTATACTTGGATCGGCAAGATTATCAGGAAGACTTCCATCGACGAATTGCCGCAACTAATCAATATTTTGCGCGGCGAGATGTCGCTGATCGGCCCAAGGCCATGGATCACGGATTATTATAAGAATATGAATAGCTTTGAGCGCCGCCGCTATGACGTTTTGCCAGGAATCACCGGCCTCGCTCAAGCCAGCGGCCGAAACGATATTAGTATCTTCGATAAAATCCAACACGATATAGAATATGTCGACCACTGCTCGATCAAGCTCGATCTGAAGATCCTCTGGAAAACTTTCGTCTCTGTCCTAGTTCACGAAGGCGTCGAAGGCGGCAAGGGAATAATCGAAGACGAAATTGAAGCTCTGCAGAACGAACAATACAAATCCCGCGGCGTGAAGATTGTTAATATCTTTGACTAACTTTTCAGCCACCATTTACAAACCTGATCTTTTCAGGTTATAACACTTGATTTTTCTTAAGTTTTTTGGTATAATATATAGAATACATGAGTATCGATAAAACAGGGAAGAAACCATTAGTTAGCATCATAATTCCTGTTTTTAATGCCGAAAAATTCTTAAAGGATACAATCAAAACAATAAAAGGTCAAACCTATACGAATTGGGAGGCCATTTTTATCGATGATTGCTCAACTGATAATAGTGCAAAAATTATTAAGGCCGAAAAAGATCCCCGCATTAAACTAATCACGAGAAAGACCAATTCCGGTTCTGCCGAAACAAGAAACGTCGGCATCAGCAAAGCAAAAGGAAAATACATTTGTTTTCTTGATGCAGATGATTCCTGGAAACCAGAAAAGCTCGAGAAACAAATTGCTTTCACGGAAAAGACCGACGCAGCTTTTTCATTTACCGGCTACGAATTTGCAGACGAGAATTGCAAGCCAAACGGGAAGAAAGTTTTTGTTCCGGAAAAAATGAATTATGAGCAGGCACTAAAGAATACTACGATCTTCATTTCAACCGTTATGTTTGATATGTCAAAATTATCAAAAGAAGACATCGCTATGCCAAACGTACGCAGTGAAGATACCGCAACGTGGTGGAAAGTCTTAAAAAGAATCGATTGCGCCTATGGCCTAAGCGAAATTCTATCCTACTACCGCCGCAGCACAAACACGAAGTCAGCAAACAAACTCAAAGCCATTAGTCAAACCTGGGAATTATATCGCAAAGTCGAAAAGCTAAACTTTTTCAAATCTAGCTACAACTTTTCTTGGTATGCGTTCAATGCCGTGAGGAGGAGGGTATAATGAAACGCGTCCTTAATGCATTTAGGCAGATTAAGTTTAAAGATTTGTTGGCTCCGTTCATCTTTTTGATTCTTCTTATACCTTCTTTTGTTTTTAGGTTAATCAATAAAGCAAAACATCGCAAACTATGGTTGGTCGCAGAGCAAGGCGGAGCACGTGATAATGGCTACCATTTTTATAAATATATCCGCACTAACCACCATGCCGATTTTTGTTTTTACGCCATTAAAAAGGACTCTACCGAATACGACAAAGTAGCTGAGCTTGGCAACGTTGTTAAGTGGGGCAGCCTGAAACACTGGCTGTACTATATGTCTGCGAACCTGAATATTAGCAGTCAAAAATCCGGAAACCCATGTCCAATTTTCTGGTATATAGTTCATGTTGCGTTTGGTTTATATAAAAACCGTGTATTTTTACAACACGGAGTCACACACAATAATGCTAAATGGATTTACTACAAAAAAACGAGATTTAAATATTTCGTCTGCGCAACAAAGAAAGAATACGATTTCGTATTGAGCAAATTTGGATATAGAAAAGAAAATTTATTACTGACGGGATTCCCAAGATGGGATTCACTAAAGGATACAAGCAACAATCAAAAACAGTGTTCAATCCTAATTATGCCTACCTGGAGAAATTGGTTGGGGGGAGACAGAAACAAATTATCTAAAATAGACCATTTTGAAAAGACTAGTTATTTCATTGAATGGAATGAGCTATTGAGCTCAAAAAAATTCATAGATTATCTTGAGAAAAATAACATTGTAGTCTATTTTTATCCGCACATTAATATGATGCAATTTCTAGACTCCTTTAGAGCTATGTCTAAGAATATAAAAATTATTTCTTCAAGCCAGGATATTCAAGACTACTTCAACAAATGTAACCTCATGATTACTGATTATTCTAGTGTCGCTTTTGATTTTGCCTTCCTAAATAAGCCGGTTGTCTATTATCAGTTTGATCAGAAAGAATATAGAGCAAAACAATACGGAGAGGGGTCTTTTAGCTATGAGAAGAATGGTTTTGGGCCTTTAGCCAAAAATTCCGCTGACGCAATAAGACTTATAAAGAAAATGCTAGACCACAAGGATTATTCATACAAAAAGAGAATAGAGGATTATTTTGGGGATGAGAAAAAACAGTTCAGTGAGGAGCTGTATTATGCTTTAACAGGAGAAAGAAAAAAGAAGAAAATACTGCAAGTAGTAAATTGCATGAACATCGGCGGAATAGAAACTTTCATCCTCAACTTATATAAAAATATTGATAGAGATAAATATGAATTCATTTTCCTGACGAATAAACCAGGGAAATATGACTATCAAGAAAGCGTAGAAAAAATGGGTGGCAAATTTATACGCATTAATACTACTGATTCCGGACTGAAACGAAGATTATTGCATTTACAGCAATTGAACAAAGTGATGAGGCGAGAAAAACCAGACGTAGTTCATTGCTATACATATTTCGATGCCGCAAGCGTTATGACTGTGGCAAAACACAATAAGATACCGATTAGAATTACCCATTCTCATACCGCGCAGGGTTTTATGCTTGGGCGCAATTATTTACATACCCTCTTGGCGTGGTTAATTCGAAAAAAATCTACCGTTATGTTATCGTGCGGCCCCGATGCTGGACTAGCCTTGTATAAAAAACCAGTATTCACGATACTAAATAACGGTATAGACCTGAATAGTTTTAAGTTTGACAACGAAAAAAGAAACAAAATAAGAAAAGAAATCGGGCTAAAAGAAACCGACATAGTAATTGGGCATATCGGGAGGCTTGCCGATGTTAAGAATCATTCATTTATAATAAGAATCGCCCAATACCTAAAAGAAAAAGGATTAAATGAATATAAATTTGTATTTGTTGGCGATGGACCACTAATGCAGCAACTTCAAAACGACGTAAACAAGAAGAAGGTTCAAGAAAACGTGATATTTCTCGGGGGCAGATCAGATGTTTCTGATCTATACAATGCTTTTGATTTGTTTTTGTTCCCGTCAATATATGAAGGATTGCCAATGGCCTTAATAGAGGCCCAGGCAAATGGTCTTCCAATTATTGCCAGCTCATCGATTGATAAAAGCACAAAGATTAATAGCAACTTTAAGTTTATAGACCTAGAAGACGATATTAAGGATTGGATAAATGCGATCAAAAAATATCACAACAAAAGGATATCTCCCAAAAAGAATCTTGAAAAGTATTCCATTCTTAATACCGTAAAAGAAATAGAAAAGCTTTACGCTGGAGGCGAAAAATAATGAATCTCAATAGAATCTTATCTATTCTAGCCCTCCTTATCTGTAGCTTTTTTATAGGCATCATTTATCTAAAAGCAAGGACACCAAAAATTAAGATAATAACGTCGATACTACTAGGATCCATTTTTGCCATTTTGGCGTATAATTTTATTCCTGAAGACAATTACGACTTAGTCAGACATCATGATATGGCCAAGGTTATGGCCAATGCAGAGAGTACAGAAGACTTTTTCAATCTAACAAGAAACAATGATCTAGAAATACTGCCACTGACATACAGTATGATTATTGGGAAAATTGGTGATTATAACTTGATGCAGGCAATAATTGTATTGATTGGGTATAGTCTCTTATTCTATTTGCTGCTAGACTACAGGAACACAAAACGACTTCCTGCCATTAAATTTATACCGTTGCTTTTAGTGACTATTTTCGGCCAACATATCTTGTTTTATTTCAGTGGACTTTACAACTATTTCGCAATTAACCTGTTTGCTTTTGCACTATACCTTGACTACGTAAAAAGAAAAAAATATTGGCCGTACATATTATATGGCGTAGCACTACTAATGCACAACAGCATATTACTCCCCGCAGCCGCACTACTGATAACCAAGGTCAAAAAAGGAAACATTAGTAAACGTTTCTCGATTATTCTCTTGTCCGTACTATTGCTGTCTAATGTATTATTAAGCATAGTCGTCGACATGCTGAACATTGATTTCTTGACAAATATTAAAATGACCTATGATAGTTACGTTGCCCATAACGACAAAATGATAGGGCTATATGATGGTTTTTACTTATTTATGAGTATCACTAAGATATTAATCGCCCTATTTGCTTGTTGGATATGCAGAAAAGAAGAGTCAAACAAAAATAGTCGCAACTACACATTGCTATTATCAATCATTGTAATAGCTCTATCATTTTCATCGATAGCCATAACAAGATTTTCATCACTAATTCTATTCACTAGTATCCCTGTAATAGTTGACGCAATCAAAGACAACAGCGGCCCCTCACGACTCCTGATGGCTCTCATTGTACTATTGGCAGTCACTTATACGTTTTATAGCTTACAAACAATAATGCCAATGATTTACCTTGGATAAGACGAATGAGCGAAAGAAGGAGCATGGGAAAGAGTAGGACAAAAAACACAACAAGGAATATCGGCGCTGGGCTCATTAACCAGATAGTTTCTATTGGCTTAATGTTTATTAGTCGAACGGCTCTTTTGTGGGTGCTTGGAGCTGAATTCACCGGCCTAGCCAGTTTGTTCACTTCAATTTTGGGCGTTTTAAATATGGCCGAACTTGGCTTCAACCTCGCAATCGTTCGAAGTCTATATAGACCTATGGCCGAAAAGAATCATGAAAAAATATGCGAAATCGTTAACTTGTTTAGAAAAATCTACACAATCGTAGGAACCGTAATTCTGGTCGGCGGATTAGCGGTTATGCCGTTCTTGCAACATCTAATAAATGGCACGTACCCCGATTCGATCAATATTTATCTGATCTACTCTTTGTATTTAATCAATTCAGCGATAAGCTATTTTATGTTTGCTTATAAAGAGTGTTTATTAATTGCCGACCAGCGACAAGATATTGCCAAAAATATACGCACGATCGTAAATATCATCAATTACGGTGCGCAGCTCCTAGTCTTGTTCTTAACAAAGAATTTTTACTTATATCTAGGCATAGCCATTATGGGGACAATCGTAACGAATTTAATAATTCATTTTTCTACCAAGAAAAGATACCCATTCTACAAAAGAATTAGCCACAAAACAAAACTACCGAGCGATCTAAAAAAGCAAATGAGCGGGTTAATGATCAATAAAATCTGCGACACTTTCAGGAATTCTTTCGACAGCATTATTGTCTCCAGCTTTATAGGCTTAACGGCTACAGCTATCTACGGAAATTATTATTACATTTACTCGGCCCTATACGGCATTATGTTGATGATTGTGAATGCCATGAGTGCAAGTATTGGAAATAGCATTGTCAAAAATTCAGAAGAAACGAACTATAAACAGCTCCTAACTTTTTCACAGATATATGCCGGAATTATTGGTTTCTGCACGGTTGGACTAACCTGCTTATATCAACCATTTATGAAAATGTGGGCGGGTGACGATCTGATGCTCCCTACGTTTGACATGCTTCTTTTCTGCGTATATTTCTATACTATCAATATGAACAATATGAGAAACCAGTACATTTCCGGCACAGGAATATGGTGGAGATTAAAATGGTCATATGTGTTTGAGGCGCTCGCAAATCTACTTCTTAACTTCTTACTTGGAAAACTCTTTGGTATCACTGGTGTAATATTGGCCACCATTATCACCATTGTTATTTTCAATTATTTCCAAAGGAACCACACACTATTCAAAACGTATTTCAAACACCAAAGCATTGCAAAGTTTTATACTCAGCAATTCTATTATTTATTCTTAACAACCATAGGTATGGCGGTTTCATATTTTATATGTGAAAGTTTACCGATTGATGGAGTCCTAGATATTGTAGTCAGAATAGCAATCTGCCTAGTTATCCCAAACGTCATTTATTATTTGGGTGTCAAACATACTGCCACCTTCGTGGATGTCAAAAAACTAACAAAAAAAATATCCAAAATCGTGCTAAGAAAAGCCTAGCATAATTTTCTGGGCCGAGCCCTCATTTTTTATGCAATTCCACCCATCCGAGCCTTTGCAAACTCAAGCATCTATGCTGTAATTTAATAAAAGACGAAAGGCAAAAAGGAGGAGTTATATACAAACAACCATTAAGATATAGATGGTATAATTTAGAAAATGGATTCTTATACATTATTTATCTTAAAAAATATTTTTATTATATCTTTACCGACAATAGTTTTGTCTCTGTTCTCTCTCTTTTTTCTTTTGAAAGATAAAACCAATTATAGTAATAATGGCACTGGTCACCATATTACAATAAACAAAAAAGTGGCAATACCTCTATTTTTGTATTTTTTAGTATCTTTAGTAGCCATTTGGGCAAAGATAGCTTGGTTAGAATATGTTATTCTCTTTATCGATTTTGTATTTTTTTATGTGTTTTCCGCAGTATTACCAATAACAAATAGACCATTATTGTTTATTGATGCAGGATGGTTTATTAACGGCATAATGTTGACTCTTGGTTATTTGTTAACCATGATAGGAAAAGATTCTATTCAAGAATTGTCAACGAATAACTTAGAACAGGTTAAATATATAGGATATTTGCTAGCTTTTTGTTTTATCATTATATATTTATCATTACTCTGTTGCAGCTATATGATAAAACTTCTTAAGAAAAAACCTATTTTCACGAGATCCGATGTTTCGATGTATACAATATCAAAAGTATCATTAATCATTTCAGTCTTTTTGACATACGTAGTCATCATTCACGACAACTACAACGAAAAAGTTATTGACATTTATACTTTTGTCGCTGAAACATTAGTCATTCCTATCCTACTACTCCTATTTTCTAGTATAAAGAAGAAATAGTTTACCCTTTATCGAAATATTTCCCAAAACATTTATTGCTCGAGCATGGAACCTTTAGGTTGCCGAGCTGTAACCGGTATTGGTTTACCGTGTTTGGTTTTCTTGAATGAGTGGCGTTTCGCCATGTTGCCTCTTTTCTTTTAGAGGTGCGCTTGTAGGAACGGTTTTATTCGTCAACTCCAATCAGTCCGTGTCCGATTGCAAAGGATTCTACTTTCAGCCCTTTTATGTAGAAAAGTTCTGACGTATCTGGTGGAACATCAAAAATAATATGTCCATCTTTTGTGTTGGCGATAGCTATTCGTTTGTATTGGAAACATTCCAAAAAGTACAATGCCGCCAGTGCGTTTAGTAAGTTTTTGAGATTTCCAAGTAAATAATTATCACTACGACAGTGTTTAACTAAATTATAAGAATGCCACCAGGTCATAGTGTAGTCTGGCGCTTTATCCCAATTCTCAAACGGCTTAAATTCGATATTTTTATTTTTTAAAATAATTGAAATGGCGTTAAGGTCAATTTTGCTTTCTTTAGAAGAGAACCATCTTCCGAAATCTGCAATGTTAGCATTACGTTCTCGGCTCCCGTCCCCTATTTTAACCTTTTTTATTCCAGTAATCTCTTTACAAAGCCCATCAAATTCTGAACAGACTGACAAGATTTGTTTAATTATTTCATCCGAACAGGTTGACATATTCTTTTTACGAAAATCAACGAATTTTCCTAAAGATACGCAGTCTTCTTCTAACATGCAATAGTATTGCCAATACTGCATAGTAAAATTTTTCCTGTCTTCGCAATCTTCCATACCGATATTAAATAATGCCCATTTTTAGTCTAGCTCTCTTCTTTACTTCAGCGTGAGATATCCCGCCACTACTATACTCTTCGCCAGTTATCTCCGTTCTATATAGTTGGTGGTTAATTATATTTTGCTGTACGCAGCCATACACCCCTTTTATCATTTCATGCTCCAATGGCATCTCTGCGTTTTCAAGATCATCCAGAAAATCTTCTATTTTCTGTTTTTGATCCCAAAATTCTTTAATCTCTGATTGGGTAAGATTATCTTTATATGCAAGGCATTCTGTTTTAAATTTATCAAATGTATTATATCGTTTACATCGATAGCGTCGCTCTCTAAGAATGAACCCAAGAAAACGTCTATAGTCAAGTGGATGCCCAGATGTTGGGAACCCATTAATCCAATAATAAAATGCCAAATCAGTTATCTCTCTATTTTTAATTAAACCCATATTTATCCTTATTTCCATTATACCATTGACGCTGTCATTGTTTTAAGCCTTTACAGCTCCAATAAAGCACTATTTTCTTAAAAGTTCGAATGGGGCGAAGCGACATCCCTATCTCTTTACCTGTATATGTATACCTCAAAACTCACACGGCATCAGAATAGGGTAATCTTTTTTGGGTATAACCTTGATCTTAGCTGTGTATTCGGGGTAGTTAATACGCCAGTCCAAAACCATACAAAGCCGAGCAACAATGCTTAGTTGCCCCTCAGTAAAGCACGAATATTCATACGGCAATTATCGACCCCGCCAAACAAACACCCCCACCCCTTTACAAACCACCTCATCTATGCTATAATTATAGTATATGGAAAATATAGATATCAGGGAGATGTTTGGATATTTCCTCAAAAAAATTGGCATTATTATAACACTTTTTGTCTTAACAATGCTAGCGGGAAATATTTATACTTTTTGTCTCCAAAAACCAGTTTATCAATCTTATTCAACCGTCGTTCTTGCCGGTGATGAATCCTCAAAGACCACCACTTCAAGCGACGTGACCTTGAACAAAAACCTCATCAGTTCCTACACCGAAGTGGTGAAGTCTCGCCGCGTCCTCGACGCCGTCAATGAAGAAATCGGCTACGGCTACGATTTCAACCAGTTAAACAGCAAAATCAGCGTTTCGACCATCGACAACGTATCCATCATCAAGATTACGGCCACCGATGACGAGCCAGAACGCGCCCAGGTGATCGCAAACTCAACCGCCGAGCACTTCATTCCAGTCGTTGCCGAGAAATACAAACTCAACAACGCTAGCGTCCTCGACTACGCCGTCAAAAATGACACTCCATCCAACAAAAACTACGTCAAACAAGAAATTATCTATATTATCCTTTCTCTCGTAGTTAGCTTTGGTACTGCTTTCCTTATTTTCTATTTCGACCGTTCCATCAAAACCGCCGAACAGGTCGAACAACTTACCAAACTCCCTGTTATTGGTAAAATTCGCAAGACCAACAAAAACACCGACCTCGTACTAAAAGACGATCCAAAATCCAACATTAGCGAAGACATCCGTACTCTTCGTACCAACATTCAATTCATTTTGAACAACAACAATAGCGTAGCTCTCATCACCAGCTCCACCCCACACGAAGGTAAGAGCTTCATCACAACCAACCTCGCCATCGCCCTTGCTGAGGCCAGGAAAAAAGTCGTGATCGTCGATGGTGATATGCGCCTTGGTCGCATCCACGAAATCTTCAACATTCCAAATGAAAAAGGTCTCTCC
>JAEEGL010557283.1_pt1 | contig 12605 bp, 15 predicted proteins | sample 9134231 | NCBI WGS metagenome assembly JAEEGL01 (sample SAMN16246548, study PRJNA631951) | gut metagenome | biome: gut microbiome; feature: rumen; material: fiber-attached | host: Bos | place: Iran: Karaj | collected 2018-10
AATCTGATACAACTCGTTCTCAAAACCATATACAGTTGAGCCAACCATTATCTTTATCTTTCTATCCATATTTCATACATTTTGATTACGGCATCAGCAGACCTCTATATTCAAGGTCATTCTTCATTATTTCTTCTGTTTGATGAATCTCTATGTCGATTTGTTTCAGGCGATTTTCTTTTTCTGCATTGGTGTGCTTGTCATCTTGAAGCACACTCAGTTTCATTTTTGCCTTAACACATTCTAGCCCATTATGAATTGTCAATGCGCTTACAGGGGCATTGGAATTGAATAAATGGGTTAAACTCTGCCCGGCAAGCAGATTTCCCCACTTTTCATATCTCTGAATGTCGCTTAAACATTTCTCTATTCTGTGATTTTTTTTCTGTTCCATATTGTATTATTACCATCCATATTTCTTCCAGTCGTAAAAACAAATAAGTTTTCTCATGTATGTAGAATAGTTGTTCTTCTTAACAAGAAATTCATTAAAGTTTACTTTGATAAAGTCTCTTAGTACATCCATTTCATCTTCATTAATATCTAAATATGGAATCAGAGCTACTGCTTTCCATACTGAATCCTTGTACTTATCAATAGCATCAGCTAAACACATTCTTTTTTCCGATTCAGAAAAGAATCGATATGCCTGAAAATCGGCTAATGAACATAGCGTCATGTTAAATCCCAACTGATTCCGTTCATAATCTGATTGTGAATGGATTCCTAGCTGCGACAAATATTTGTATACCGGTAAAAATGAGCTCTTTGAAGTTTTTCTTAAACTTGGAATACTCTTTGTTAACACTTGAATAGGGTCAAAATCTTTATCTTCTATAACATCTCCCAAGATGTCAATTGCTTTGAGGCCTGTGTATCCTATTGCAGATTTATACATAGAAACGGCACCAAATCCATAAACAACTTGTATTTTTGAGTTTCTATCTATTTTACTTCCAGGCAAAACATACAATTGCTTCTCCGGCTTTTCCGAAACAATGATCTCATAAAATTGTTTTTTGTATTCTCGTAATAAGTTTGCAGGGATGGTTCGCTCATATTTGCATAGGCACTCATACACCTCTAAATAGCTATTAGTTTCTATTCTCGTAACTGGTAATACGATGTCGTTATTTAGTGCAATTGTATGATTATCTATCCTAAATACCTTGTTTGAGGCCTCCTTCCATTCAACAAATATTAAGTTGTCTCTTAATTTGTCTAGGTTCTTCTTGTCAAGGCAACAAACTAAAGAACGCAATAAATCCATGATGTTCACATCAGAAATTGAATATCCCATAAAAACTACAGGATGCTCTATAAAGATGGTAATTAGTTTGGCGGCCAAATAAGCATTTTTCTCATTGTAGTTTTGATAATCGGTCTCAGTTAATACCATGCTGGAAGGTTCTCTTAAACAACCATGAATCTTGTAGATTTCTCCTATGTTAAAAGTCGGGGCAAAAATTAGTTCTTGCTGTCCAATATAAGGGGTAAATTTGGGAAACATTCGTTCTGCAGTATCATCCCAATTTGTGGTGATAATACCATCAATACACAATTTTTTTAGCAATTCTATTTCTTCTGTATATTGAGGGGGGAACTCTTCCAACGATTTTGCTTTAAGATAATTAGCAATCTTAATTTTAAGCAAAATACTCTGATCTGTTATCTTATCAATATATTTTAGTTTGTTCTCATCATCATCTGGAAGATTCCAGAATGCTGTTGTTAAGTCCTTAGCAATACTTGTTGCAACAGAAGGGAGATAATCTGTATTTAAGATAGAGAAATACTGATTTAGATGTTTCGGAGAAAACATTGCAAGAATACCTTTCCAATCGGGTGTTCCAATATAATGTCTAGAAAAACCTGAGCCAAGAAACAAAAATGGTGCATGCTTCTTTGATGATAATTTTTGTATAAACTCTTCTTTTGTCATATTGGTACAATTTTTATTTCAATCTAATTAGTTTCCCAAGGCCGCTTTCTCTCACATGAGCATTGGGAGCATATTTTTCTTTCAGACATTCTACAATTATTCTTTGTGCATCTGTTGCAGAGGGGCTTAATGTTATTTCTATGTCATCAAAGACTGTATCATTCAAATGCATATAATAATCCTCAAAGGGAAGAGGCTTGTTACTCAAATAGCTTTGGGTTGCTATTGATGATATTTCCGGATTGGCACCTTCAATCAGTGGATTATAGGGGAAAGCGTACAATACAAATCTTGACTCATTCTGGAAATCCCATCTTTTATGTTTGTAATATCCAAAGGGTTTCATGTTCAATTGAAAATTACCTCTATCACCAACGACATTGGAAATCTTGATAGCATCTTTTGTATATGAAAAGACATCATCTACATATTCAATGTGGCGATAAAACAAATCATTATCATAATTCATAATAGGTAAAAAGAAGAAATTGGGATTGGCCAAATCCTCTGGTGGTATCTTTGATACAATATATCCTCGAGATTGCCCCAATCCAAGTTCAAGATTAGACACTGGATATTCTTTAAACATCCTTTGTTCTAAACCAATTCTTACCCCACCCTTGTCGCCGCCATACATTTTCCAAAGAGGGATGTTTTCTTCTTCAGCCTCTGTCCAACATGACACGAATACATACTTGCAGAATTTCACACCCAAAGACTCTGCATTTCCTTCTTCTACATCATCCACTTTGTCAAGACGATTAAATCTTATTGTCCTGTTTTTCAGAATATAGGCCAAAGCCTCAATATTTGTATATTGATATATTCTCATAATTATCTTGTTTTATTCAATACCAGAATATGCTACTTTAGTTTGATTACACCCTTTCTGTCATAGAATCCACTTAGAAATTCTTTCCCAGATTATATCTAGAATCCTCTCCGTTCTTCTTTCAACCAATTCCCTGTCCCAGGAATCTTCAGCAGACATTAGTGATATAGAAGCAAGGTGTTCGTTGAAATGAGATTCTTTCAAAAGCTCAATAGTTGAAGAGTTGAGAGGGATTCCTAATGCAGAGGCACGGCTTTCAATATCATTTATCTTAGCAGGATCTTTCTCTGCAACACTTTGGTAGTAAAGCAGTTTTTCTTTCCAACCTTTGTTACCAGCAGAGGAATTCAAGTCTTGTGGTAGGAGAGTTAAATTCCCTAAAGACTGAAAAGGTTCAATATGTGTGTCATACAACGATTCGTCCCATGCCTTCTCCTTATTGGTCTGAGGCGCTATGTGCTCTATTGTCTTCAAGTCTGGAGATAGCCATTTAGAAACAGCCAAATATTTAGAACAGCCACTTCTGCCTATTTTGACGAGTCCTTTATTGTTTTCATCGGGAATCGTATCATGGGCAGCAATAAGTAAAGCTAAACGGAGAACATCCTTTCCTGTTGAATCATATTTCAGATAGTTTGACGTTTTGCTCTTCCAAGACTCCAAGGTGTCTATTCCGCGTTGTTTCAAAACGTCCCTTAGATATAATTTGACCGTATCAACTGTAAAATCCTTGTTTTTCTTAAAAAATACACGGTAAGTGGAGTCTAACCCTGAGTTGGAAAATGCAGATCGCCAAAGGAAATAATAAGCTGCAACGGCTTTTACAACATTTATAAAATCGTCTTTTGCTGCTGTTCCATTTTCAATTACGGATTCATACACACTGCCAAGCATTGTTATAGCCATCTTGTGTTTGGAGTCTTTAAGAAACAGGATAAGCACAGAGGCAACATCCGCATCTTCTGAAGAACCTATGCCTGGGAATGTCGAGTTGTCTTTGCCGTCATACTTAAGCCATTTCTGATAAAACTCAGCATAGTTTCCCATCTTCTTGACAAAGTTCTCTTTATCGTCGAATGATGATAACGATTCATAAACACTGTTCAACACCTTTCTCTGGTAGCTAAAATGTGTAGACATAGTCCTTCCATCATAAGCCACGAAGAACGATGTGAGATAGTCATTTGTTCGTTTATTCTTCTGTGCTGCTGTAGTTGCTTCCGATAGGAAGTCCTCCACTTTCTTGAAAAATTTGTCGCTGTCAGAATCCTTAAACTGATGTCCAGATTCATTATCAACAGTATTAACGACAGTAGGTTTGAAAGTTTCAATAGCAGTTAGGGGCGTTCCTGTTGCATTTAGAGATTGGAACATGTCAAATGCCCAGTCATCGTCTGTAGGCTGGATAATAGTGAAACAGCATCTGTCAAGAAGATAATGACAAACAGAAAGAGTTTGAACAAGTTCTGCCAATATATATGAGTTACTCCTCTTGTCAGTAAAATTCTTTTCTTGAATAATCTCTACTAAATCAGGACGCTCAAACTCCCACAAATGGTCTTGTGAGAAGTGAGAAAGTATTTCTTCTGCATTTGCGAAATCATCATCACTCTGTTCTTCATGAGCCTTAGATACCGTTTTCTTAAGCCACGACTCAATCCGTCTTCCGTTTTGAATTACACTTTTATTTATCATATTACCGAGTCTCTTTTAACTATCTGCCATTTCAACTGTATTATGCTTAGTTGTTTTACCACAGGCTGGTAATGTTATTCCCAGACTTTGGTGATAGGACTACCTGCCTTTGGTAATAATCTTACCACACATTGGTTGTATGTTCGAGTATGGTTAATCATCAAATCGATACACATCTTTATAGTTATCAAATAGCACTTCTTCCGTATAGCCATAGCGTAGAAACATCTTTTTTATCCATTCCTGTTGCTCTGGCATCAATAAGCGTTCGCCATTGCGATAGCGATAGAAAGTTCCTCCACCGCCTAAATATCCAGCCAATTCCCTTCGCATAACTGCGTGGTGTTTCTCTTTGACCTCTGCAAAAATTCTGCTAAATCCCACTGCTGCACGTACAACTTGGATTGGTGCAAAATGCGGACACTCTTTCTTATTCATTACCGTTGGCAAGACACAATTGTTTCTTGTCAATCCATCTGGAACAGATTTACATACTTGATAACGCATACACTCTTCCTTGCGGCTACATTCTGCTATGTAGCACAATGCCCAATTGTAGGGGACCTGGCTGAATTCAAAAATATTATTGCTCTCCATTGCTCTTGTACATTAGTTTCTTTATCCTTGAACGAATGGCTCCTTCGTTACGCTTAAAGATATCCATGAGTTCTTTTATGCCTTTATTGGCTTTATATAAAGTAATCAGTTGTTCGTCATCTTCGACATTCCAAGGCTTGTAAGCGTTAGGATATTGTTTGCGTTTCTCGCCGAATGTATAGGTTTTATCCTCAGACAGCTCCTCATCTTGTATAATTAGTTCAACATTGAACGATTGTGTAGGATGCAAATATTTCACTAATGATTGGGCACCAGATAAGATAGTGTCAAGTCTATCCAAGGGAATTATGTAAAGTAAATCAGGATTGCATGGCTCACCGCCTACCCCAAGAATGATTGTCACTGACATATTTCTGGCAATAGAGAAATTCTTATAATTCTTAATTCTCTTATTCGGAAACAAATCCTTGCTCAAATCCCAGTTAAGTTTCTCACGCCACTTACATTCTATGGCAAACTCCTTTTGCTTGTATCGGAATACGAAATCAGGATTGCTGTTGTTCTCTGGTTGTATCATCCCACACGACTTGTCACCCTGCCACTCTTGCAAAACCAGTTCCCCACTTTCTTGAATATGGAATAGACTTAGCACATAATCCTCAAACTCTCGCCCTTTTAACAGTTCCTCAGGTTGTGTGATAGAGTGAAGACGTGCATATACTGCCGCATAAGTTCTCTGTAACTGTTTATGGATTGCATGGATTCCCATGTCATTATAAAACATTCGAAGCAACGTTTTATCCTGTGACACCGTCCATCGTTCATGACGCAAATCTGATTCTGCCGCCATCAAAGCCTGCTCATCAATAAGTTTTACTACATCATCATGTCCTGCCAACAGAGGGAATACGCTACCGTTCTTATTGACATAGCCACAAGCCACATGTTGACAAATGGACAATACATATTCATTCCTTAGCCTTGGTGTACTTCCTTTTCCTCGTGGTTCATCGCGTTTCAATATAGCAATAAGCATCCGCTTCTCTCGTAGAGCATATTGAATTTGTATATTATTGACATCGGTAAAGCGATTCATCACAAACAATATAGTTGGCACCTTAGCAACCAGAAGAGCTTTCAAGACTTCTGATTCCATATCAGTAGAATTGAAACAAACAATACAATCATTTACCGTCAAGCCATCAATCCATTTGAACACATAGCCATATAGTCCAATCGGTGTCATCTTAGAACAGAGAAAAAGTGTCTTTTCTCTATCCATCAAGTCTCGGTTGCCTTTCGTTTCAATTATTTGCATAGTCTTAATACTTTTGCTTTTTAGGTATCACGCCACGAACGCCGCCCTTCGGGTTGGGGACATCGCCCTTGTAGCGCGGGATAACGTGCATATGGCAGTGGAAGACGGACTGGCCAGCGGCTTCGCCTATATTAATTCCTACGTTGTAGCCGTCTGGATGGAATCTCTCATCGATTTTCTTCATGACATACTCCTGCACCACATTCATAGCCACTTTCTCATGATGGGTTAAGTCACGATAAGATGCCACGTGGCGTTTGGGAATAATCAGCGCATGGCCTGGCGAGACGGGATAGCCGTCGTAGAAAGCGACGCAGGTAGCCGTCTCACAGATTATTTCAACACGGCGAGACAACTTACAGAATGGACACGTCTCGCCCTCTTTGCGAGGCAGTTTGTTAAAGTGGTTATATTGATATAACTCGTAACTCTTATTGGCAACCAGACTTTTGTATGGCAGTTTTACATTACACTGATATGTGTATTGCTTGTGGATGGCATGGAGCCGAAAACCTTCTTCCGTGAGGTCACGACGCACGGCAAAATAGGCGGTTCCTTTTGGCGAAAGTATGTTGGCGACATTCATCAGTACCTCAGCTTGTGCGTAAGGCTCCAGCACATTCAGCACATAATTGCAGATGATGGTGTCAAACTTGCCCTCAGGGAAGTCTGGGCGATAATAGTAGTCGTAGCCAATTATATCGTACCCTTGCTTCTTCAATTCGTCAGTATCGAAACCATATCCGCAGCCAAAGTCGAGGATTTTCCCTTTCAGCAGATTGTGCTCCAAAAGGTATCGCGTAGGAACAGACATTGCCGTCCTTTTGATGGCCGTGAGGTAGGGATGATTTATTATTGGCTCCATAGTCAGTTGTGGTTTAAGATTCTGAATCCCATGTTGACTGCCATTTGGCTCAACGGTGAGAATGTCTTGCGATAGGTGTTCAAGAAATCTTCATCGGACATCGCCATCAAATCTTGTGGTGAAACGCCGAGGGTGAAATATTCGTCTATGGTTGCATCGCGCTTGCCACAAATAGGAAGATACAAACGAAGTGCATGATGTTGAATCGCCGCCATCTTTGGGAGGTAGTAGTCAAGGTCGGGAATACGGTTATTCTTTGATGAATTGAAACTACCATCAGCAGGAATGAGATTCCAATTCTGATTGTGCGACACAAAACTCCACGGCATGAAATGGTCGAGGTCGAATTCATTTATGCCAAGCGGATTGTCCGTATAAATGCACTGCAATGTACCGCCCAACTCGATGACCTTGTTCCAAAACTTCTTTTGCTTTGTCAGTGGTTCCCGCTCTTCGGGTCTCAGCAACTTACCCGAAATGTTCGGCACATTCGGATTCCTTGACTGGAGAAACAAGGTGAGATTCCACAGCGTGAAGTCATGCAGGATTTTATAATTCGTATTCAGATATTCGCCCCATTTCGGATTGATTGTAACCATCAAGTCTTCGCCCCAGCCGCTAAGCGAGTACAAGCAATCGTTCTCCAGCGCCTGCGAACGGGCTATCATTTCCCGCTCATTGTTCGTCTCAATCCACGGAGTTTGGAACCAGAACGGGACATTACGCAATAAGATTTTTATTTCTGCCTTTACTTTTGGATTCTCTTTTTTGGCTTGCATGATAACTTCAGTCTTGCTATCCAATTTGTCATCAACCGTTATGCCTGTAAGTTCTGCCACCTTTGGAATTATTTGCGACATACGGTCTCCCTTTCCGAATGACAACCTGAAATACTCAGTCGGATACCATGCGTAAGCAACCATTCTTGATGCAATATCAATGGCAGGCATTTCCGTCTTATGTTCCTTGACATACATATCAAGCAACGAAAGCATCCAATAAAACTTGTACGTCGCAGTAGTCTTATCGAACACTCGATTCATTACGCTAGTAGAGATAATATCTGATTGCGGTATTGTCATGTTCTGTTTTTTTATGTTTGGATGTCCAATCGTTCTGTTATTGCAGCGGCTGGATTTAACACAATACAATTGTTGCCCAGTCAATCAGTTCTCCACTTTGTTTTGATTTCTCTATCAGAGCCTTAATCTGCTCTTTCTTCTTTTCTATAATATCGTCCATAATAACTTTTCTTAAAAATTTAGATAGATGGCGAGAGACGCACTATCCTTCCCGTCTGATATGGCCTAATATACGTCTTACGTTCATTCCTCTGCTCCTTCAATAGTATCGTTGATGCCATTCATCTGTTCTACGAACTTCTGAAAGCCATAGTTATGCATGGCTATGTTTGGAATTTCTTTCTTTTTTATCTTCTTGAAAATAAACTGGTAAGTGCTTCTTGCATTAGGACCATTCTTCCCTTCTTCTGGTATATAGTAGCCACCCTTACCTTTTCTAAGTTCCTGGTTGAGTTTGCTGATGCAGCCTGTAGTTGCACAAGCCCGTTTGTCGGTGTAGAACAGTGGTAGGAACCAACATTCTATCTCATCGAAACAGATGGCAAAGATGATACGTCCCTTATTCTCTTCGTAGAAATTGTTGTCAACATTTTGCAATAGACGTGTAATAATGTCGTTATAGACATCTGCATCAGTACGAGGCTTGTTGGCTTCATCAACCTTCTTAATTCCGAATAGCGGTTCATCGCATCTGTCAGTGTCAATCTGGACAACAAGATAGTCATTGTTTTGCAATGCCCGTCTAAATTCTTCGGTGTTACAATGAGACAGTACTTCCGCCCAGCCACCAGAGCCTTCTTGCACGATGTGACCGTGACTTGTGTCGGTTTTGGGCTGTATGTCAGCAAAGTATGAATCTGCTTGACTCATCTTTTCTATGATAGCATGCAAGGAAAGATTCTCAGATATTCCCTCACAGATAATAGCAAATGATGCCATAGTTCTACATCTTTAGAAGTTATTAGGTAATCCGCCAATAAAGCCACGAAGCCACAACTGTGATAATGGTAAATCACTGTTGACTATTTGCTCATTCTTCAGTGTCCTCACTTTTGTATATCCATCAATAGAACGCTGGACAACCATCAGTTTTTGCTCATCATCACTGAGGTCAAGGCCATCTAAGACAGCGGGATTATGTGTGGTGGCAATGATTTGCTTATCATGCTTGCGAGCCAATTCTATCAAACGGCGTACCACTTCACGGCATAGTTTGGGATTGAAAGCAGTATCAATGTTTTCGATGGCGAAGAAACTCGGAGTTTCATCGGAAATGACTAATGTAAGATAGAACAATAAGTAGAGGAATCCCTCATTGGTACTGCGTTGGTCAAAGGTGTTGATAGTCTCTGCCAAGTAGCTGTCTTTAAGTTTTAAATCAAATTCCATAGATAATTGGCCTGAAGGAACTTGCATGTCATCAAACCAGTCAAGGACTCGCAGGTTATCTTTTATTTCGTTGAAGACGTTTGCGCTTTCGTTCTTTTGTGACAATTCTTTCAAATATGCAAATAGACCTTCGCCATGACGTCCCATCGGATAAAGGCGATTAGAATTATTTGGCTCTCTCAATTTTGATTCTTCTGGTGAATAAATAATAAAACGACTTAAATCTTGGTCCACAGTCATAATAGAGACCTTATCGTTTATAGGTTTCAATCTAATATTAGCTAAAGGATTTGGACTATCTGATTTCATTTTTTGCAGTAAATCGACCATTTCATTAATGAGAGGATTCTGTTTTGGAGGATTCTCTACAACATACGTAACAAATCTATCCGCACTGACAGAATCATCTTGCCATTGCGCTGGCTTTAGGTCCTTATTATGACGTATATCGAATGTTGCAACATTATTATCTCCATTACTAAATGCGATACTTATCACTTCAGCCTCAGAGTCTTCAAAAGCAGGTAACATGAAACGAGGTTCGACAACGCGAATTCCACGATTTGCAAAATACTCATAGTCCAGTTTGTCTGCACTGGCAGCAGCACCTAAGGCAATTCCTTCAAGAATGTTTGATTTTCCACATCCATTGGCACCGATGAGAAGATTAAACCTCCCAAGTGGCAAACTTACATCAACTACGGACTTATAGTTTTTTATAGTTACATTGTTAATCATACAATATCTGAATTTTGTTATTATCTTGTTCAATATAGCCAATAGCGGATAGATGCCACCATATTTTTACCGACACCTAAATGTATAACCGACTCTGATTTATTAAAGTCTTTGCCCTGAACAACGAAGTCATATCCTTTCTTGAGCCAAAGTGTCTTACAAGGGAATGATTCATGCCCGGAAAATGTATATTTTTGTATCATAGATGATTATTTCTTTTTTGTTCACAGAATATTTCTGTTCACTAATTCGTTTAACTCCACATCAAGGAGTTTCGAAATTTTGATGTATGTCTCCATCGGCGGCTGGCACGCATTGGTACACCACTTGGAAACAGTCGTTGGGGCACATCCTAACTGCTCTGCCAGCCACTTGTTAGTTCTCTTCTTCTCTGCAAGAACCACCTTAATACGATTGATGTCTTTGTCCATAATGGATTATGTCATTGTTATTGGTTACAAAGATAGTCATTTTATATTAGAATCAGTTCAATATATTGCTAAATTTAACTTTTTTACTCACTAAATCTTCTTTTTTCTCACTTTTTGCTGCTGAATGAAAATAAAAATGCTAAATCGAGACATCATAGGCGATTCACAATCAAATGTAAAAATCACAATCTCGGTCCACGTTTCTTTTTCTTCTTCTGCATCTGTCGGCGAAATTCTTCCTCGGCTGGATCATATACGGGGTTGTTGGAATCGAACAGGCCCAATGAAGGAATACCTATAGATGGCTCATTGCGTTCTTGCTGTTTGGAATTCGGCTCTTCCTTTGGCAGCTCGTAGTGTCTTGCTTGCGGCTGATTAACTATCGTCTCTTGTTGCGCTTTATGTGCATTCTTTTTGATGACAGTATCCATTTTATCAAAGGTCATGCCGCGCCTTATCTGTGAAGCCTTGAAAGTAAGGCCGTCTTTTATGAAGCAGATGCCCTGTATATCCTTTCGGTCTCGGCTGTCTTTCCTTCGCATCACCAATTCCATTTCAACACCATCTTCCCTTAGATGTTCCACAAACTCTTTCCATGACGTGGACTGAGCCAATGTGTTCATGACTATGCGATATATCTCATATTTTGTCTTCTCCGTTCCTCTTAATCGCTCGGTTTTAGTCCTTCCCTTACCCTTGGAGAAAGTCAGTCCATACTTCCGTTTAAGCAGTTTTGTCACCTGCTCGTTTCGCCTAAAATCGTTCTGATCTGTGATGGTCTTACCCTCGTTGTTGATGCGGTTATAGACCAGATGACAGTGGGGATTGCCGTTGTCGAAGTGGCGCACAAGGAGAAACTGAGTTTCCTTGATGCCCATCAGTTCCATGTACTCCTTTGCAATCTTCGTCATCATCTCGTCGGTTAGTTTCTCCTTATCCTCTGGCAGAAAACTCAAGGCGATATGTCCTACAGGCTTTGAGATCCTGGGATTCATCTGTCTTTGAACTCAAAGCTGTCGATGATGTCCTGTGTCGTTGTCAACAACACGCCGTCGGAGGCAAGGATTCTGGCTTCCTCCTTGCCTGTTACGTAATGGACACATCTGCTAAACGATGTCCTGACAGGGGACAGGTACCTGTCAGATTTTAGTTTTGGGGTCAGGCCCCAGTCCTAAGTTTTTGGAAATAATGGAAGTACAATTAATCAATAAGGATCTGCTTTCTTCCCTTCAGGCGGAGGATACTTCGCAACGGATGCTGAATGCATTGGAAGTGGGGACGAAGGTGCCCATTCATCGTCATCTGAAGACCTCTGAGACGGTGATTTGTCTCGAAGGGCGTTTGGATTGGGTGTTCTATGAGGAATTGCCGAACATGGATGCCGGAGGGCCAATCCATAATGGGGAAACGGCGGCTGATGAAACGTGCTTTGTGGAAACTGCCCGTTTCAGGGTCTGTCCTCGTGAGGGCATCTTTGGCATACAGGTTCCGCAAGCTTCATGGCACTCGGTCATTGTGCATGAAGCGAGTACAATCCTTGAAGCTAAGGATGGGGCTTATGTTCCACTAAAGTGATATAAAACCTCAGCGCGTTTCGCAACGGGCTGAGGGGAGAATCAGATTATGACAGGAAAAGTGGCACTATTCGCCTTGAATTATGGCATAATCCGGGGAGAATTATGGCACTATTCGGTGATGAATTCGAGGAGATCAAAAGTTCGTTCTAAGTCATAATCACGGCTGCGCTTCAGGAAA
>JAEEGL010603420.1_pt1 | contig 12605 bp, 10 predicted proteins | sample 9134231 | NCBI WGS metagenome assembly JAEEGL01 (sample SAMN16246548, study PRJNA631951) | gut metagenome | biome: gut microbiome; feature: rumen; material: fiber-attached | host: Bos | place: Iran: Karaj | collected 2018-10
CCTTCAACTGCTAAAGGACGCAGGCCTCACCTACCCTTGCTTCTGCTCGCGAGCCGACATTATGGCAACTCAGGCACCTCACGAGACTGATGGTCGCGTCGTCTATGCCGGCACTTGTCGGGGCAAAATCCTCGATGAAACCTTGAAAAACACGCCCGCCGCCATTCGTTTCATCGTGCCGGATGAAATCGTTTCCTTTACCGACGAACATTACGGAAAGCAGCAAATCAACCTCGCAAAGCATTGTGGCGACTACATCCTCCGCCGCAAAGACGGCGCTTGGGCCTACCAATTGGCAGTAGTTGTAGATGATGCCTTGATGGGCGTTACAGAGATAGTTCGCGGTCGTGACCTTTTGCTCAGCACCCCGCAACAGCTTCATTTGTACCGAACCATTGCATCATTAACATCTTCCCACGAAGGTTTTCTCCCCCTTGGGGGAGTTAGAGGGGGCTTCACCTTCATCCATCATCCTCTTCTTATAAACGAAAACGGCCAGCGCCTATGCAAGCGCGACCGCTCCCTTGACCTTTCTTTCCTCCGCAGAAAGCACAAAACGCCCGATGAAATCATTGGCAATCTCGCTTTCCTTGCTGGCATAACACCAGAACCGACACCTGTCTCGCCCCAAGACCTCCTGCCATTCTTCGCTTGGCAGAAAGTGCCGAAGGAAGACATAATAGCTTTTTGGTAATGCTCAAAAAAACGCTAAGGATATTACCTTTCTATTACCATATCGAACTGGCAGAAGGGGTCGGTTTGGTGAGCAAGATGCTTAGTCATGGGCGAAATGCCAAAAAGGACGCTATAAGTGCTCGCTTTGATGGTCTTGCCATCAGGCATAAACTCCAAAATACGAATCCAACCGTCGCCGCCATTGCCGCCACCGAGGTATTGGGTATTGAACATCATCTGATGAACATCCTTCCCAGCCGAGTTCTTGTCGCAACGATAAGCATTATTCACCTCGTGGTCGTAGCTGCTGCCTGGCTCTTTTCCATCATCAGAAGCAGGATGTCCTGTATGCCCGCAAACAGCCAAGCGAATGTTCTGTGAAGGATATAGCAACTTCTCCCATATCTCTTTCCCGTAGTTTCGAGGCTGTATCTTGTAGCCTTCATTATCAGTATATTTGGCAGTCTTTCCACGAAGCAAGGAATGAGTAAGGAAGATAACTGTATGCTCTTTATACTTCTTGTTATCGCAAAACTCCTTTGCCCATTCGAGGACTTCATCGCGAGGTGCCCACTCGGTACCAATGATGAGGACTCTTCCCCAGTTCTTGTCCCGAAACTCCCAAATGGCATTCTCGAGCGAGACTTGCCCTTTTCGGTTTGGATAATAAGCCAATAAGTGTTTGGCCGTCTCGCTGTTACGCTCGAAAGTATAGTATTCGGCATAATGCGTAAAGTCCTCATCGCCTCGGGTATAGCCGTATTCGTGATTGCCGGCTGCAATGATATAGGGAACCTTACCGTCGAGCCGCTTCAGACAATGGCTCGACCACTCCCACATCTGCTTGCTCGACTGGTTCATCGAACCTCTTCCTATCGGCAAACTTTCGTTGCGTTGAATCAAGTCGCCGGTAAAGAGTACGGCCTTTATATTCAGGTTATCGACGTTATCTGCAATCCATGCTGTATTGAGTTCAAACAAGGGTTGATAGACATCGCACTTTGTATAGTTCTGCTGATCGCCGCATACTATAATGGAAAATGACTCTGGATTGTTCAACTTCTGCCTGTCAATACGGTTCTGAGCCACCAGTACGGAAACCCAACAGGCAGAAAAGAATATAAGAAGGATCTTTTTCATTATCTGTTTTTCCTCAGATTAGGCTCTATTTTGTTTTATCCAAAGAAGATAGCAGCCACGGCAATTGCTGCAATGACTCCGCAGATATCAGTCAGAAGACCTGCAGAAACAGCATGACGAGTCTTGCGAACTCCTACGGAACCAAAATAGACAGCCAGGATGTAAAAGGTTGTATCTGTTGCACCTTGGAAGATGCAGGAGAGGCGACCTACAAAGGAATCGGCACCATATTGCTGCATCGCATCGACCATCATGCCTCTTGCTCCGCTGCCGGAAAGTGGTTTCATAATGGCTGTAGGCAGAGCCGCAACATAATCAGCATTGCCACCACAGAACTCAACAAACCTTCCCAAGCCATCTACAATGAAGTCCATCGCTCCTGAAGCACGGAAAACTCCGATGGCTACAAGTATCGCGACCAGATAGGGAATGATGCGGACGGCTGTCTCAAAGCCGCCCTTTGCTCCTTCCACGAATGCCTCATAGACATTTATCTTCTTGCGAATGCCTGCTGCAATAAAGGCGATGATGACGGAGAAAAGAATGATGTTGGCCACGATGGTGCTCCAAAGGTTCATTGTCTCGCGGTCAACCTGTGTGCTGAGCCATATCACGCCACTAACCACGACACAGATACCGAGCACGAAAGCCATAATAGCGCGATTGAAGAGGTTGATGTGCTGGTAAAGGCTGGTGATTACCATGCCAGCAAGCGTAGCAATAGCTGTGGCGATGAGGATTGGACAGAAGACATCCGTCGGTTGTGCCGCGCCCATTTGTGCCCGATATACCATCACGCCGACGGGAATAAGTGTCAATCCGCTGGTGTTGAGCACAAGAAACATTATCATGGCATTTGTGGCGGTTTCCTTCTTTTGGTTCAGCTCCTGCAAGCCCTCCATTGCCTTGAGACCCAAAGGTGTTGCCGCATTATCGAGGCCCAACATATTTGCGCTAAAGTTCATGAAAATGTGACCAAAGACGGGATGACCAGCAGGAATCTCAGGGAAGAGACGCACCATAAGCGGCGAGAGCCAACGCGCTAAAACGTCAACCAATCCACCACGCTCACCTATCTTCATAATGCCCATCCATAGAGAGAGCACGCCCGTCAGCCCAAGAGAAATCTCAAAGGCAGTCTTGGCATTGTCGAAGGTACTGTTCATAATGGCGGGGAAAACCTCGGTATTGCCCATCAGCAACTGTATTGTGGCAATAAGAAAAGCTATGGCAAAGAAGCCAATCCAAATGTAGTTTAGAACCATAAAGCCTTATTTAATCAGAATAATTGGAGTGTTCAGAGTAATCAGAAGCTCAATTGAAGAGGTCGCCTTGCAAGGGATTGCCGTAACGACTGCCCATCTTTCGTCCCAAGTGATTGTAGGCAAGTTCCGTAACTTCGCGGCCTCTTGGGGTACGCTTGATGAAACCTTCCTTGATAAGGAACGGCTCATAGACTTCTTCGACAGTTCCTGCGTCTTCGCCTACGGCTGTGGCAATGGTGTTGATGCCTACAGGACCGCCCTTGAACTTGTCTATGATGGTGAGCAATATCTTGTTGTCTATCTCGTCGAGGCCGTAGCGGTCGATATTGAGTGCTTCGAGAGCAATACGAGCTATCTTAAGGTCGATGCTGCCATTTCCTTTGACTTGTGCAAAGTCGCGAACACGCCTGAGCAAAGCATTTGCGATACGAGGCGTTCCTCTACTGCGACTGGCTATCTCTCCTGCTGCCTCTATGTCGATAGGAACACCAAGTATATTGCTGGAACGCATAATAATCTTCTGCAAAGTATCGGCATCGTAGTATTCCAGATGCATATTGATGCCAAAGCGGGCACGAAGTGGAGCGGTAAGCAAGCCGCTTCGAGTGGTGGCACCAACAAGCGTAAACGGAGCAAGGTCAATCTGTATGCTACGGGCAGAAGGGCCTTTGTCTATCATGATGTCGATGCGATAGTCCTCCATTGCGCTGTAGAGATACTCTTCAACAAGGGGCGAGAGACGATGTATCTCGTCTATGAAAAGGACATCATTCGGCTCCAAAGAGGTGAGGATGCCAGCCAAGTCACCTGGCTTATCGAGCACAGGGCCGCTGGTAAGCTTGAAGCCCACACCAAGTTCGTTGGCAATAATGTTCGAGAGGGTTGTCTTGCCCAATCCTGGAGGTCCGTGCAGGAGTGTATGGTCGAGTGGTTCACCACGATATTTAGCAGCCTCAACGAAGATGCGCAAGTTATCGACTACCTTTTGCTGTCCGCTAAAGTCTTCGAAGCAAAGGGGTCGCAAGGCATTTTCGAAGTCCTTCTCCTTCTGTCTTCCTTCTTTTCTTATGTCGAAATCTTCCACTTGTGGGATAGGGTTTATGGGGTTAATAGGATTAATGGGTTAAATGAGAGAGGGCTTTGTCTTCGGCTTGTTGCATTTGGGAGAGTTCCTCATCTGTCTTGTCGCGAAAGCCGCAGAGGTGCAGCAGGCCATGAATGATGATGCGGCGAAGTTCCTCATCCGCCTTGACACCATATAGTTCGGCATTTGTCTTTACAGTATCAAGGCTGATGTAGATATCGCCACTAAGGGCATTGCCGCTTGAATAGTCGAAGCCGATGTGGTCGGTGTAGTAGTCGTGTCCGATGAAGCGGCGATTGATGTCGAGGATGGTTTCATCATCCACAAAGATGTAGTTGATGTCACCTATTACCTTATTATATAAAGCCGCCACTTGCCTAACCCAAGCCGAGACCGCTGTCTCGTTGATGTAGGGCATCTCTACATTTATTGTGTTATAGGTTATCATTCAGCCTGAAGCAGTTCGACAGCCTTCTTTATGACCTCATCATTTTCGTAGATGATGCCGAAGTATTCACTATAATCCCAGAGGTCGCGAGCTACGAGACCCTTGACGATGAGTCGTATGTTCTCTATTGTCTTCTGCTTTTCTTCATCGTCCTTTGGCTTGATGTTCTGTTTCTCGCCTTCTGCAAAGATATTGTCAATCAGTTCCTGCGGCACTTGGAACTTTTTCTTGAACTGCTCGAAGCTTGGGTAATCCTTCGCCAATTTCTTGCGATTCTTGTCCATGTACTTGAGGTTGGCATTGATGATGACACTCTTGGCGGACAGTTCACGATAGCATTTGGCGTATTTTGTTGTGTCGAGCGGCACGAAGCAGTCAGGCATAATGCCTCCGCCACCATAGACAGTACGGCCTTTTCGGAGTGTCTGATAACGAAGCGAATCGGGGAAGTGAATGCTGTCTTCGTTGGTCAGTTCGCCTTTGTTATAGCGATTTATTACATCTTTGGCGTAATCCAGGTTCTTTCCTTTTTCGTATGGCTTCTGAATGCTGCGTCCGCTTGGTGTGTAGTAGCGGGCTGTTGTGAGACGAATCATACTGCCATCGGGCATATCGAAGGGTCTTTGTACAAGGCCTTTACCAAAGGAACGACGACCTATGATGATGCCTCTGTCTTGGTCTTGGATAGCTCCAGCTAGAATCTCAGCAGCCGAGGCACTATACTCGTCGATAAGCACAGCTAACTTACCTTCTTGGAAAGCATTACCGCCAGTGCTTCGGAACTCTTGATTGGGGACACTTCTTCCCTTTGTATAAACAATCATATCGCCTTTCTGAAGGAACTCGCTCGCAATATCAGCAGCAGCTTGAAGGAAACCACCAGAGTTCTGCTGAACGTCTATGATGAGGTCTTTCATACCTTCGCCCTTGAGTTTCTTGATAGCATCAACCACTTCATCGTGAGTGGTTTGGGCAAAGTTATTGAAGCGGATAAGCCCGATGGTAGGTGTTACCATATAGGCAGCATCTACCGAATGAACGGGGATTTTGTCGCGTTTAACATTGAACCGCAAAGTGTCCTTGATGCCGCGACGAACAATACCGAGTCGGGCAATAGTTCCCTTTGGTCCGCGAAGGCGGTGCATTATTTCTTCCCTACTCATCTTCACACCTGCAATAGCAGTATCACCTACGCTTACAATACGGTCGCCTGCCAATATGCCTACCCTTTCGCTTGGGCCTTTTGGAACAGGTTGAATAACAAGAAGCGTGTCTTCAAGCATATTGAACTGCACACCTATGCCTTCGAAAGAGCCTTGCAGCGGTTCGGTAAATTTCTTTGTATCAGAGGCATTGGTGTAGGCTGAATGCGGGTCAAGTTTGGAAAGAATGCCGTTGATGGCATCTTCCGTAAGTTTTGTGCCGTCAACATTATCTACATAATAATTCTTTATCATAAAGGCGGCCATTGCGAGCTTTTGAATGTTCTTTTCAAAGTCGCTTGACTCTTGTTGTTTTTCGGGCGTGTTGCTGTAAATCAAAGGTTGTGCTGAAAGGCTTATACAGGCTAAAAGAACGCCTATAAATAATGTGAGTTTCTTCATATATTTTTATGCAATATGGCTGTTTATTTTCTTATTAACGCCGACAAAGGTACGTATTTTTTTTCCTTTTTCCTTGAAATCCTGCTTTTTTCTGCATTTATATCACCATTGAGAGCATACTGAGGTCGGCTTCTTCGCCCACAACCCAAACTATGTCGTCTTTGGAGAACTGTCGCTTGGCTTGAATGGTGCCAAGGTGTCCCTTTTCGTCCTCAACACCCACCACCATACAATGGTAGCGAATGCGGAAATCAACGTCCTGAAGGGTGTTTCCTATGAGAGGACTGCTCTCGCTCAACTTGACTGAAATGATAGATAAAGTGTGTTTGTCCTTTGTTCTTTCTTGTAGAGCCAAAATTTCCTGTTCACTTCTTGCACGCAGGGATTCTATGGCTTCTGTACCTGCAACCACTTCAAGTTCATCTCCTGGATAAAGACGATGACTGCCTCCGGGAATGTTTATTCTGTGTCCTGCCCGAATAATGGCGGCAATATGTACGCGGTCGGTCTTACCGAAATGGAGTTGGGCAAGTGTCTTTCCTCCCCATTTGGAATGCTGAGGCACCTTTACTCGCGCTATTTGGAGGTCTTTTCCTCTCAGTTTTCTTCCATAACTGAGTGCAGTCTGCTGTTCCCTAAGTCGAAGGTTTTGTTTGAAAGTACGTTCAATTCTGATGCTTACATACATCACAGCCCTGCTTATAACTATAAGAATGAGTGCCGATAATGCTATCAGAATGTTCCATATTGTCCAGAGCGGAGAGGCAATTTCCACTACATAATATACTATTAAAAGGCCAAAAAGAGCCTTAATTAATATAGCCAGATGCACCATAAACGCATTCATTCTTCCAGATGAAATCAGGTATTTCACTTCTTTGCTATGGTTTTTGCGGATAACTATAGGACGAATACATGGTGAAACGAGAAGCAGAGTAATGGCACAACAAACAAAGTTACCGTATTTTTCTCCTATTATATGCTGACAGAGAGGCATTATTGTGGCAAAATTGAACAAGATGATTGCTGTGCTTATGGTAAGATAAGCTGCTGTCTGATACAGGACTGCTTTTACAAAACGGTGCCAAGCAAGACTTGGGAAGATTTTATTGTGTATCTGTTCCTTGCTTCTTGCAAACGTCCTGCCTTGCTTAATTTTAGTCTTTAATTCAGCACTTAATGAACTTTCTATGCGGTTGCTGGCTTTGGGAGCTAACTTTATGATATAAGGAGTGAAGAAAGTTGTGATGATGCTGACAGCCACAACCACAGGATAAAGGAACTGGCTGGTCACACCCAACTCGTTTCCCAAACCGGCTATGATGAAGGCAAACTCACCTATCTGCACCATCGAGAAACCGCTGCTGACGGCTTTTTTCACATCGCCGCTTGTCACAAAGAAGCTTAAACTTCCAAAGAACATCTGACCAAGAATGACTGAAAATGTCAAAACAAGTATTGGAAACCAGTATTCCACCAAAACTGATGGTTCCACCATCATACCAACAGACACAAAGAAGACAGCTCCGAAGAGGTCTTTCAACGAACCTACACTCTTTTCTATATTCTCTGCCTCAAGCGTTTCAGCCAAAATACTTCCCATCATAAAAGCACCAAAAGCAGGGCTATAGCCTGCGCGAGAGGCTGCAACAGCAAGCAGGAAGCACAAGCCTACAGATACAATCAGAAGAGTTTCGCTATTAATATACTGCTTTGCCTTGCTAAATATGAACGGCAAGATGTAGATACCCACCATAAACCAAAGCATCAGGAAGAAGCCCAACTGCATCAAACTCAATATAAGTTCTGTTCCATGAAACTGTCTGCTTACGGCTAAAGTACTCAACACCACCATCAACAAGATGCCAAGAATGTCCTCAATGATAAGTACGGAAATAACCCCTGAAGCAAATCGCTTGCTCCTGAGTCCGAGGTCATCGAAAGCCTTATATATTATGGTAGTGGAACTCATGCTGAGCATACCGCCAAGAAAGAGTCTGTCCATGTGGCTCCACCCAAAGAGAGAAGCAACCATACCACCCACGCCTATCATACAAATCATCACCATAATGGCAGTAAGGATGGGTTGCATACCCATCTTCACTATTTTCTTGAAAGAAAACTCAAGTCCGAGGGTGAACATAAGAAAAACTACACCCAGTTCGCTCCATTCCTCTATGCCTTCCATACTGCTTACAGAAGGCGTATAGGCCATGTGAGGCCCAGCAAGGAAGCCTGCCACAATATAGCCCAAAACAAGCGGCTGCTTGAGTCGCTTGAATATGATGGTTACTATACTTGCTACAACCAGAATGTAGGCAAGGTCGGTTATTAAAGAGGACAAAGTAATTTACAATTTAAAAATTTACTATTTACAATTTTCACTTCAAAGCAGCAGTCATACTGAGCATTCTTTTGATGCATCTGATGGCTTTTTCTGCCACTTCCTTTTCCACTTCTATCTTTGGCCATTCATAGCGAAGGCAGTTGTAGAGTTTCTCCATAGTAATGAGTTTCATGTAATTGCACTCATTGCAAGCACAGGTGCTATCCTCTGGCGGGGCTGGAATAAATACCTTTTCGGGGCAGGCTTCTTGCATTTTGTGCAGAATACCGCTCTCTGTGGCTATAATAAACTCCTTTGCTTCATCTTCTTTGCTGAATTTTAGAAGCGCTGCAGTACTGCCCACTTTATCTGCCACCTTCACTATAGGCCCTTTGCATTCGGGATGAACCAATATCTTTGCGTTTGGATGCTTTTCCTTCAATTCAAGTATTCTTTCAAGGCTAAACTTCTCATGAACGTGGCAAGCTCCGTTCCACAGCACCATCTGCCTGCCTGTAACCGAATTGATGTAATTGCCAAGATTTCTGTCAGGAGCGAATACAATCTTTTCATCCTTTTGCAAGGAATCTACTATCTGCATAGCGTTTCCGCTGGTAACAACAATATCCGTGAGTGCCTTGATAGCCGCCGTAGTGTTCACATAACTTATTACAGTATGGTCAGGATGAGCCGCTACAAACTCGCCAAACTCCTTTGGCGGACAGCTCTCCGCCAGCGAGCAAGAAGCATTCAAATCAGGTACAAGCACCTTCTTGTCGGGGCAGATAATTTTGTTTGTCTCGCCCATAAAGTGAACGCCGCACATCACGATGATTTCTGCATCCGTTTTGGCTGCCTGCTGAGCAAGGGCAAGACTGTCGCCCACGAAGTCGGCCACATCCTGTATCTCTCCATAAGTATAGTAATGCGCCATAATGACTGCATTCTTTTCCTTGCACATTCGGCGTATTTCGGCCTTCAAGTCCAAACCTTCAGGCACAGCTTCCGTCACGTAGCCGGCTTCCTTCCACTTGTTGTCAACCATCTTTATTCTTATTCTATTACTTTTTTATTTTTATTTAAAAAGAGATAAATAGATTAAGAAGATTATGATAAAAGGTGATAAGTTTATAATTAAATTGCTTGTTTATAACCATTTTGCTTATTAACCCTTTGTTCACTTCATCTTAATATTTACCCAATTTTCTCTTTCTGCTTGTTGCCAAACTTTTACCTTTATTTACTATCGGCTTTATTAACACTTGTTAATAGATTGCAAAGTTAATAATTTTCTTTGAGAAGCCATATTGATAACCCTATTTTTTTGTGTTGAAAGGGGTTTTATAACTAATATGTAATGTTCATAAAGCATATTTGAAGGATATTTTGGCCTTTTAGGGTGAATAAGTGAAAATATATTAACCAACTTATAAACATAAATTGTTAACTTTGTGAAAAAATAAATGGCATCTTATATATGAGGAAACTGAAAGTTACGGAATTGGTCAGGATGAATGTGGATGAGTACAAGGCTTCTGAAAAGCAGCCTTTGGTGGTAGTTATCGACCATGTAAGGAGCCTTTATAATGTGGGTAGTGTGTTCAGAACAAGTGATGCTTTCCGAATAGCAGGGGTGTGTCTTTGTGGAATAACCGCCCAGCCTCCGCATCCTGAAATCCACAAGACGGCTCTCGGAGCTGAGGATAGTGTTCCATGGCGTTATTTTGAAAAGACGGAAGAGGCTGTTCTGTGGCTCAAAGAACTTGGTTATACAATCCTCGCAATCGAGCAATGCGAAGGCAGTATGATGCTGCAAAACTTTCAAAGAGAGCCTGACAGAAAGTATGCAATAGTGCTTGGAAATGAGGTTAAAGGCGTGCAGCAGCAGGTTGTTGATATGTGCGACGGTTGCTTAGAAATTCCCCAATACGGCACCAAGCACAGCCTCAACGTCAGCGTTGCCGCTGGCATCGTACTTTGGCAGTTTCAAAGAGAAGTGTGTCATTAGTAAACTTAACACGTGTCATTGGCAATCGTAACGTGCTGTGTTTGCAATCACAGCGTGGTGTGTTGACAAATGCACTGTGTTGTGTTTGCTATAGCTCCCAATTTTGATTTTTTCAAATGCATTTTACTTGTCACTCGTCACCAACAGGTCTTAACCACCTGATTTTTAGTAAAAAATAAAGGTGATGAGTGGTTTTTAACTCGTCACCCACTCATCACCCTCACAATTTTTTGATAATTAGAAAGATAAAAGGAAAGGTGACGAGTGACGAGTGTTTTTATTTTTTTTCTGCATTTATGTGTGAGACATATATTACGAGTTAGATTATATCTCGCTTCTCTGCAAAAAAAATGTGGAGGCCTTTTGGATTTCCACATAATTTTGATGCTTCAACGAGCAGAATTTTGACCATTATAGGAGCAAATATCTCACCGCTTTGTAAAGAACGAAGAGTCCAAGGGCAGCGAGTACGCCCCAAATGAGCATCGGGACAGGTTCCAGAACTTCCACAGAAGTGAAGAAGAATATAAGCGGCGCAACAATCGGCAAGAAGAGTGTTTGCCACCACTCCACCGCCATCATCGTAAATGGCACTTTATTAAACACAATCAGCAACAAAAGCACAAGGCTGCAAACATAATAAATAATGTAAAGAACGCTGAGGAATTTCCATATTTTCGCGGCTTTCATAGTGGAGACTTTTATGTTAAACAACCAGTATTTCTATATTAACAACGAATACACGAAAGCTTTATTGCGCGGTTAACAATAGTTAAGCACAAAACACAAAAGCCGTAGGGTATCCACGGCTTTTGTGTTCTTTATGCTTTTCGTCTTTTTTAAGTTATTTCCTCTTGAACGTGGTGGTTTCGTCATCGTCCGGGAAGTACTTCAGCTTGAGCTTCGTATCGGTCAGGCTAACAACTTTAACGTCGCGATAGACCAAGCCGGGCATCTTCAAGATACCTGTACTGGGGTCGAAAGTGAAGGTTGAGAAATGCACTTCTGGGAAATCATCGTCGTCATATTCTGTGTACGTAACATTTCCTTGAGTCAGTTCTCCAGTGAAAAGCAGGACATCAGCATCGCCCACTTCATCTTGATAAATCCATTCTCCAAGGATGGTTGCACCCTCTTCTATTCCGTCGTTCTTACATGAGGACAGACTAACACTCAGCATTGCTACCATAGCAAAGGCCAGCAAACTCCAAAAATACTTTTTAATCTTTATAATTTGGTTAAATTTATAATGTTTATTAAATGATAATTCCACTTCGCTGGGACGAATCCTGGCGAAGTGGAGTATTAAAAGATTAGTCTGCGAGCTTTGCGCAGATGAATTCGCGGTTCAGGCGGGCGATGTTGCTGATGGTCTCGCACTTCGGGCAGACAGCTTCGCAAGCACGGGTGTTGGTGCAGTTGCCGAAGCCCAGTTCGTCCATCTTGGCGACCATTGCTTTCGCACGCTTGGCTGCCTCTACCCTACCCTGCGGAAGCAGGGCAAGCTGGCTCACCTTCGAGCTGACGAAGAGCATTGCAGAGCCGTTCTTGCAGGCTGCCACGCAAGCACCGCAACCGATGCAGCTTGCGCAATCCATTGCTTCGTCGGCATCTTCCTTCGGAATCAGGATAGCGTTTGCATCCTGAGCCTGACCTGTGCGGACGGTGGTGTAACCGCCTGCCTGCATAATTTTGTCGAAGGCGTTGCGGTCAACCATGCAGTCCTTGATGACGGGGAAACCTGCCGAGCGCCAAGGCTCTACGGTGATGGTCTCGCCGTCCTTGAACTTACGCATGTAGAGCTGGCAGGTTGTAGCGCCGCGCTCTGTCTTGCCGTGAGGTGTGCCGTTGATGTAGAGCGAGCACATGCCGCAGATACCTTCGCGGCAGTCGTGGTCGAACACGAAAGGCTCTTTGCCCTCGTTGATAAGCTCCTCGTTCATGATGTCGAGCGCCTCGAGGAACGAGGTGTCGTCGGGTATGTTCTTCAACTCATGCGTGTCGAAGTGACCCTTGTCCTTAGGACCGTTCTGCTTCCAGAACTTTATCGTAACA
>JAEEGL010996677.1_pt1 | contig 12605 bp, 2 predicted proteins | sample 9134231 | NCBI WGS metagenome assembly JAEEGL01 (sample SAMN16246548, study PRJNA631951) | gut metagenome | biome: gut microbiome; feature: rumen; material: fiber-attached | host: Bos | place: Iran: Karaj | collected 2018-10
ACTAAATCATCTTGGAATATTAAATTATACTTAACATCATCAATTACAACATATAAATTTGTAATAGATGAAGTTAAATTATCATTTTCATCTAATCCGTGATATAAATTACCATCTTTATAATATACATCACCTTCAACTGAATATTCAGTAACAACAAAGTCATCACTAGATAACTCTAAATCATCACCAGCACAATATACAGTTGTATATGTAATTGCTTCATCTTCATAATTGATTGCCATTAATTGATATAAATTATAACCTAAAGCAATATAATAATTATCACCATGAATAATAACTAAAATATCATCTTCAGTACCAGCAATCTTATCAACACCGATAATATAAGTATCAGTACCATCTACATAATAATCATCAATTGTATTTTCTTCATTATCAAAACCTTTAAATGTTTCATAAGAATTATTTAACATAAATAATACTAATTGAATTTGAGATAAATAACCACTAGATTGAATATCTTCATAACCAAATGGTAAATTGTATCTAACAGCAGTTAAAGTATGACTAATAAAATGAACAACAGCAAGTTTAGTACAATTATAGAAGCATCCTTCATTAATAGATGCTGTATCTTCAACGATATTAGCTTCAAGTAAATTGTCACAATCTTTAAACATATAAGTACCATTAACAACTGAATTAATTGTTGCAGAAGTTAATGAATCATTATCAGCAAATGTTTCAGTACCATAAGTTGTAACACTAGATGGTAAAGTAATATTAATTAAACCAGTATTATGGAATGCTCTATCTTTAATAGTTAATAAACCATTGTTTAAATTCATGATAGTTAAAGATGTACAACCATCAAAAGCACTAATACCAATTTCAGTAACAGTATCAGGAAGTGTATGTTCCTTATAACTATTTAATTGATATTCATAATCTTCTCTTACAACAGAACCATTGAAATACTCTGATTCATCATCACTTACAAGATCATAATGAACATCATCACTAGTTCCTAAAAGACCATCATCGCCACATCCATAATAAGTTCCATCTTCTTCATATAGATAGAATCTTTCATTAGCTAAACATACATTTTCTAAATCATCATCTGTATGAATAAGATTATCAACACCAGCACAGATATATTTACCTGTAGCAACATCATTAATATATTCTTTATAAACATTATTAGAAATATATTCATATTTTATTGTCTTAGTGTTATACATGAATCTAATATTCGAAAAATCAGTACAATTATAGAATGCATAATCACCAATCTTTGTAATACCATTAATTAAAATAATACTTGTTAATTTTAATTCACTAAATGCATAGGATTCAATGTTTAAAATAGAACCAGGAATTATAATAGATTCCATATTCACACATCCTTTAAATGCATATGTACCAATTTCAACAACTTTATTATTTAAATTAACATTTACTAAATTAGGACACTTATCAAAAGCATATTGATTAATATGAGTACTATCTGTAATAGTAACAACTAAACTATTTTCAACAAACTCTCTATTAAAATTATATTTTAATGCATATTTATTTTGATCTTCTTGAGTATTATTTACTCTAGAATATCCAACAAATGGAACTGTTAATCTAACTAATGAAGTACAACCTTTAAATATATCTTTTTGCATTACAGTTGTATTATCGGAAATAATAACATCAGTTAAACTTGTACAATTTACAAGAGCCTCACTTCTTACAGTAGGATCATCAGTAATATGAAGTTTAGTTAAACTTGTTGGAATATATAATCTAGTCTCACCAGGAATAAATTCATGACAATCAAAATTAATTGAAGCACTTCTACTATATCCTGGATACCATCCAGATTTAACTGGCCAAATAGAAATAGAAACATAAAATTTATCATGTAATCTATAGTTATTAGTATATTTAGCCTCATAATAACTTACAGTTTCAAAACCAGAAGTATATAGGAAATTATGATTATATGTATAGTAATCATAATAACCATTATATCCATAAGATATTGATGTATTACTTACTGATTTAGAACCATATGTATATCCTAATTGTTCATTAGCATCATTCCAACCTATACTATATCCTGAGCCGCAATAACCAGCACTATATTGTTGTTGAGCATTTTTTGATTCAGTATAGTACATAGTTGAACCAAATATCCAACCTAAATGATGTTGACCATAGTATTGTTCAGTAAGTTCTTTATATCTTCTATCAGAATTTTCTGTAGCTCCACTTACTGTTCTATTCTTTCCAATAAATGGAATAGTTAAACTTGAAACAGGAACATTCCAGAATACATTTTTGCCCATTTCTTGTAATGAATTAGGTAAAACAACAATCTCTAGACTTGTATTATTAGTAAAAGCATAAGTTTTAATTTCTCTAACACCTTCACCAAAATTAATATTAGTAAGTGAAGTACAAGAATCAAACGCTCTTTCACCAATTGTATCTAAGTCATCATAGAATCTAATATCAACTAAACCAATACAATTTTGGAATGCATAATCACCAATTGTTACACATTTTGGAATATAAACTTTATTTAAAACTTCACAATCTTTAAATGCATAATTACCAATTGTTTGACAATTAGCTAGTTTTAATTCAAATAATGCTTCACAATCAAAGAATGAATAATCACCTAACTCGTAAGCATTAATTTCAACGTATGATAAACTATCAGCATCAGTAAATCCATAATCATCAACTGATAAATTAGTATTTGTCATTACTACATCTTCAAATATAGAATTTGTAAATGCATATTCTCCAATATAACTAAGTGTATTAGGAAAATCAGTATGAGTAATACTTGTTCCAGCAAAAGCATAACTATAGATAGAAACAGTATTATTTAATACTAAATTAACTAATACGTCACAATCATAGAACATATAATTACCAATAACTTGATTATCCATAGTTACATCAGTTAATACATCACAATCACTAAATGCATAATCACCTACAGTATTACAATTTGCATTAATATAAACTGTAGTTAAACTATCATTATTAGAGAATGAATAGTTACCAATAGATTCAATTGAATCTGGTAAAGTAAGTTCAGACAAACTACAATCAGCAAATCCATAATTATCAATAGTCTTTACACTACCAATAATTAAGTTTTGTAAACTGTTACAATTTCTAAACATCTCAAGACCAACGTAATCATTTAACATTGTAACAGTATGTAAACTATCACAATCTTTAAAGATACATTCGCCTAAGTTTTCAATATCTTGATTAATTGTTACTTCTTCTAAAGAATCACAATCATAGAATGCATAATTTCCAATTGTAACTAATTCATTAAAACAATTTAAATGAATAATATTATCACAATTGTTAAATGCATAATTACCAATAGAAACTAATTTCTTAGGAACAGCATATAATGTTAATGCTGAATTAGAGAATGCATAATCACCAATAGTTGTTAATGATTCATTCAAGTTAACAGTAACTAAAGATGAAGTATTATAGAATGCATAATCACCAATTGATCCTAAATAATTAGTGTTAATATTAGGATTTAAGTTAGCAGTAACTAAACCTGTACAATTATAAAATGCATATTCAGGAACTGTTGTAATGTAAAGAGTTTCAACCTCTTCAAGACTAGTACAGTTTTTAAACATTCCAACACTCATACAAGGACTATAGTTAATTACAGTTAATAAATTGCTACAATCTTTAAATGCTTCAACGCCAATACTTGTAACACCACTTGGTATAGATAAATTAGTTATACCACATTGTAAGCAAGCATAATCACCAATTTCTAATAAACAATTTGGTAATACAATAGCAGTTAACATTGTGCAATCAAAGAAAGCATAATCACAAATATATTCTTGATCTTTAAGAATTACTTGTCTTAGGCTAAGTGGAACATAGAATACATAATCTTCTTCTTCACCTAACGCAATTGTAATTTCTTTACTGCCTGTATATTCATCAGTACCGAAGATATAACCAAATAATCCTTCTTTAGTTAACTCTGTAGAAGTTATTCTTTCATGACCAATGAATGGTAATTGAATATTTTGTAAACTACTACAACCATTAAACGCATTTTCTTCAATAGTTTGAGTACTAACAGGAATAACTATTTCAACTATACCTGAGCAATTTCTAAATGCATATTCACCAATCTCAACTAAATCTTCATTAAATAAGACAGTTGAAAGACTTGTACAATTATTAAATGTATAAGGATTTAATGTTCTAAAATTTTCACCAAATTCTACTCTTGATAATGTTATACAATTATTAAACATATAATCAGATGTTGTTACTGATTCAACTGTTGCATTATATAAATTAATACAATCACTAAAGCAATAATCATTAATTGTTACAACAGTATCATTAATAATAACTTCATGTAAATTAGCACAATTTTTAAACATCTCATATCCAATTGTATTACTTGAATAATTTACTTTATACAAATTAGTACAATTTTCAAATACATTTGTTCCAATAGTAGCAAGATTAGTACCAATCTCTAATGTGTAATTAACATTAGATCCTAATTGGCTACAACCTTTAAACATATTATCAGATAATTTACTATTATTTAAAGTAGCTGTTTTTAAACTTGTACAACCCTCAAAGCAGTTTACACCAACATTAACAACACAACTTGGAATAACAATTGCCTCAAGAGAAATACAATCTTTAAACATGTAATCTGAAATAGTATCATTATTGATTGTAACTGTTTTAAGATTTGGACAATTATAGAATGCATAAGTACCAACTCTTTCAAGAGTACTTGGTAAAATAATGCTTTCAATCTTACTACCAGTAAATCCATAATCAGCAATTTCAGTTAGATTTACAATATTTATTTCTTTTAATGCATAACAATTATTAAACATATTAGAGTTTAAGAAATCATTTCTTAATTCAACACTTCTTAATAAAGAGCATCCATCAAATACATTAACTCCAATATATTCACAAACTTCAGGAATAATAATTGTCTCAAGAATAACACAATTATTAAACATGTAATCACCTAATACATTATTATTAAGTGTTACATTAGTTAAACTTGTACATCCACTAAATGCATAAGGTTTAACTACCCATTCACTACTTTCAAGTGCACCAACGGCACTAGAATTATTAACATTAGATCCAATTGTTAAAGTAGTAAGTCCAGTACATTCATAGAACATATGACTACTTATATTCTTAACATTTATGTTAACAGTAGTTAATTTATCACTCTTACTAAATGCATATTCACCAATTGTATCTTCATTCTTTGTTAAATGTAAAGTTGTAATTCCAGTATTATAGAATGCATAAGCACCAATTGTTGTTAAGTTATTTGATTCTGTTGTTAAGAATTCAAAATCACTAACTTTAGAACAATTCATAAAGCATTCATCAGGAATTTCAGTAATTACAGCAGCATTATTAAATGTAATAGAAGTTAAAGCTGTATTATCTTTTAATAATCCAACTGATAAATAATCACCTTCAAATACGAAAGTTGCAAGTTTCATACAATTACTAAATGCATAACTACCAATATAACTAATTGTAGATGGTATAACTACATTTGTAATATTTGAACAATTGCTAAGAGCAAAATTACCAATAGTTTCAACATTACTTAAATCTAGAGTATTTGCACTACCTGAATTATAAAAAGCATAATTACCAATACTAGTACAAGCATCTGGAATAATGATTGAACTTAAGTTATTATTATAAAAAGCATAATCGCCAATTGAAGTAATGGCATCATTTAAGAAAATATCTGTTATATTAGAACAATTATAGAAGCAATAATCTGGAATTGTTCTTATTTGACTATTTAGATTTATAACTACTAGCGAATTACAATTATAAAACATTCTATTTCCAAGGACAGGTGCACTATACAAAATATTGATAAGTTTAATGCACTCTTCATAACATCCAGTACCTACATTAACTAAAGTATCTGGGAAAACTGCAGTTTCAATTGTTGAACAATTCATGAATGCATAATCACCAATAGTTGTTAATTGGAAACCTAAATTAAAACTACTTAGTGTTGAACAATTATAAAATGCATATGCTCCAATTTCTCTTAAAGAATCACTATCAGTAAAAGTAAATTTCTCAAGAAGTGTACAATTATAGAACGCATGATCTTCAATAATCAATGGGTCCTCAGTATTTGTACATTGGAACTTTTCAAGACTTGTACAACCATTAAATGCATTACTTCCAATAGTTACATCACTATTGGTAGTACATGTGAAATTAGAAATGCTTAATTCTTTAAATGAATTCGCTCCAACAACTAAACCATTACACTCATTAATCTTAACAGTATTAACATCGCTTAGTTGTTCAAGATCATCTCCAAATATTAAGTCACCTTGACAATTAATTACATAATCTGTATTAACAAGAGAACTTAATCTTAGGCTTGGTCCAGCAAAATTTAATGGACCAGTAAAACTCTTTAGATTTTTTAAAGTAAAATCATAATTTACTTCAAAATCCATATTAGTTAAATAATATTTAAATAAATTATTATTTGTATTTATATATTTAATTTTTAAATCTGTTAGATCAATAGTGAAATCATCAGTAATTTGTAAAGTTGTACTCAACTCAACTACACGTAAATAATCACGAGCAGTTATATAAGTACCATAATATTTAACCGGATTAGTTTCATTAGGATTATTAATTACAAAATTATCATTAAATCCAAGAACATCATATCCATTTATTTGTGTTGGCATACTAAGATTACTTACTCGACATACACTATTTTCTTTAGCTAGATAACCTCCAACTGAAGTTGGATTAGTATAACTTTGCTCATAGTTTGCAGTAAATGTAGCGTTTAATCCACTACTACCATCAGTCCATCTACCTTGTTCAGCATAACGTCTAAACATATAAGCTGTTAAATTATTCATTATGGCAAACGAATTTGCATCACTATTAGAACCATATTCAGGATAATAGTTTCTACTATTACCATAACCATAACCATAATAGTGAACATAATAGTAATCTTTATAATTTGGACTAAATGATATACTATTTATAATAACACCATTTTCTCCATTATAAGTTACAATGTCATAATTTACTACATATTTATAATTATATACAGTTAAATTCATATCATATGTAGTATTTTGATTTGCAGTAACAACTGAATATGGTTGTCTTTCAATCGTAGCTGCATTTACTAAATTCTCATTTACTTTGCTATTCATCGATATGAAAATGAACAGAGTAAAACAAATTGAAATTATTAAGAAATTTAATAGTTTTAATCTTTTCATAATAAATACCTCACAATAAAATATTTAGTATAAGATTGTAATTCGCTAGATTTTTGTTCCTATACTATAAACCTATATTAGCACATCTTATGTGACAAATTGATAACAAAAAAATGACAATAAATTGAGCTTTTTTTGATACTAATAAAAACTTCATATTTTTTTCATTTGAAAATTTCCTATATAAATAGACAAAAAATAAAAGGATAATTATAAAAATTATCCTTTATTATATTGATTATCATACATGGATTTATATAGTCCATTTTTTAATAATAACTCATTATGTTTACCTTGTTCAACAATTCTTCCACTATCAAATACAACAATGTTATCCGCATTATAAATTGTTGATAATCTATGAGCAATAACAAATGTTGTTCTATTTTTAGAAATAACTTTTAAAGCATTTTGAATTAATAATTCCGTTTCAGTATCAATGTTCGCAGTAGCTTCATCAAGAATAACAATCCTTGGATCACGTAATAAAATCCTTGCAAAACTAATTAATTGTTTTTCACCAGTTGATAAGTTTCCACCAAGATATTCAAGAGTAGTATTAATACCATCTTTATATCCATCAATAAACTTATTTGCTCCAATTAATCTTAAAACATCTTCTACTTCTTTATCAGAATACTCTTTATCTAAAACAATATTTGATTTAATAGTACCACTAAAAATAGCAGGTTCTTGTAAAACATAACCAATATTACTTCTTACTTCTTGTTTAGTGTAGTCCATAAAGTCTTTTCCATTAATGTAAATATTACCATTTTCAATGTCATAAAACCTTAAAAGTAAATTCATCAGAGTTGATTTACCACTACCAGTTTTACCAACAATACCAATAAAACTTCCACCTTTAACATCTAATGTTACATCATTTAATACTTGAACAGTATCATATTTAAAAGTAATATGATCAAATTTAATATCACCATCTAAATTAGGTCTTTCATTAAATCCTAAATATTTATCCTCTTCTTCATCAAGTAAATCAAATATTCTACAACTAGCTACATAACTATCTTCTAAAGTATTTAAATCACTAAATATACTTTCAATAGGTGCCATTACTTTACCAATATAATTTATATATAAATAAATTAAACCTGCAGTTAGTTCACTAGTTTTATTTAAGAATTGTAAACTAAAGTAATAAATAACAATAGAAACTAAAATGTTTTGAACAAATAATAATAACTGTCCACCAAATGTAGATGAAATAGCTGAGCTTTTCATCTTATTATGATAATTTGTATCAAGTAAATCATCATATTCTTTATACATAGTATCTTCTTTATTAAACTCTTGTATAACGCTCATACCATTAACGTATTGCGACATATTAGCATTAATTATAGAATTCATTTCTCTTATTCTATGATAATATTTATTAATAAATTTTCTATAAATCGTCATCCATAAAATAACAAATGGGAAGAAAATAAATGTTAATAAAGATAATTTAACACTAATTCTAAATAAAGCTATATAAACCATCACAAGAGAAATAATTGATTTAATAATATCAGTTATTACAGTAAATAAACTTTCGGCTCCATCAATATCATTAATTATCTTTGTAACAATCTTACCACTCGGTTCTTTTGTAAAATAATCAAGAGGTAATCTATTAATCTTTTTAAATGCATCTTGTCTAATATGTAAACTTAATTTATTACCAATTAATGTCATAACAACATTACTTAAATATGAGAATAATAATATAACAATAGTTAATAAACCATAATAAATAAGCAATCTTACAATAGCACTTGACTCATTAAAATAAAATAATTTTAATTCATTATTATCTAGTTTATAACAAACATAATTATTATCTATTGTATATAAAGTATTATCACTAATTCTTTCAATTATTGAATTATCAATATCACCATAACAAACATAATAACTATTTTCATAATACACAAGTGATATTACAGATTCATCAACTTCATCGCTTTTAACATAATTCTTTCCTTTATAACTTATACCTTTATCAGATTCAACATAAGTAGTTTGAACACCTAATAAATGATTATCTAAAATATCATTTATTAGCTTTGGTTGTAAAAGTTCTAAATAGGAAAAAATTATCAAGAAAATAAACGATAAAATAATCAAATATTTTTGTTTTAAAGCATATTTAAATATTCTTTTTAAGACTTTAGAAATAGAATAATTAGAATATTTTTGTTGTAAACTTTCCTTATATCGAGAGTTATTATTCATTCTTTTCACCTCCCGATTCTTGGATAATATATTGATTATAATACCATCCTTTTAACTGCATTAAATCATTATGTGAGCCTCTTTCAACTATTTTTCCACTATCTAATACAATAATCTCATCACAACTTGATACAGCAGTCAATCTATGAGAAACAATAACATTTGTCTTGTTTTTTCTGATTTCTTTTATATTTTTAAGTATCTTAGCCTCAGTAGTTCCATCAACAGCACTCAATGAATCATCAAGAATTAAGATGTCACTATCTTTCATAAAAGCTCTAGCAATAGACAATCTTTGCTTTTGACCACCAGATAAAGTAACACCATATTCGCCAACAAGTGTATCATATTTATCATCAAATTCATTAACATCTTCATCAAAACAAGCCATTTTTGTAGCATATTCTAAATCAATAGAATGATTAATATTACTGCCTAATTCAATATTTTCTTTAATTGTTCTTGCAAATAATTGATGTTCTTGAGGAACATAACTAATAAGTCTTCTTATATCCTCTTTATAATATTCATTAACACTAATGCCATTATATAATAAATTATCAGTATCTAATTTATATTTTCTTAATAATTGTCTTATTAATGTTGTTTTACCACTACCAGTTTTACCTACAATTCCTAATGATTTACCATTAGTAATTGTTAAATTAATATCATGTAATACATTAACATCAGTATTAGGATATTTAAATGAATAATCTTTAAATTCAATTCTTTCAAAGTTTGAAATATGTAAACTATTCTCTTTATCAATAATTGCGGGAGTATTATTTAAAACTTCACATACTCTATCAAAACCAATTTTACTTTGGAAAAACCTTACAACTTGATTACCTAATTGAGATACTGGAGAAGCAAATTGAGCTAACAACAAGTTAAATGTAATTAAATCTCCAATAGAAAATTGATTATTAAATATTAAATAAATACCATAAGAATAAGCAATTATATGGCTTACTCCAACAATAGATCTAAATGTTGGTCCAAATGATGAATTAATTAATATATGCTTTTTCCATGTCTTATAACAATCTGTTGCAGCATTAGTTAACTTTTCTTCACTTTTATCTTCAATCACATATGATCTAATCATTCTAACATTTTGAATTGCTTCCATTGCAGAATCAGATAGATTAGATTCTTTTTCTCTAACAACTTTCCAACTTTTCATTGATTTTTTTCTTAAGATAGAAACAAAAATAAATATAATAGGAAGTACAGATATAGAAAAAACTGTAATTAAAACATTCATAGAAATAAGTTTTAAGAATGTCATCGTTAAAGCAATAAAAACATTAACTAAAGAAATAATCAAATGAGTTGATACATTAGCCATTTGAAATGTATCTCCAGTTGCTCTTGTCATTAAATCACCGGGATGATGTTCATTAAAGAAAATCTCATCTTGTTTTAGAAGTGATTCCATATATCTTATTCTTATTTCATAATATAATTTATGAAATAAATTAGCCATAAGAATATTTTTTATAACTTGAACAATATATTTACTAAAAAAAACAATAATTAAAATAAGAAATATATTTATAGCACTATTATAAGTAATTGTCTTTAGACCAATTTCATCTATAGCATCACCAATATAAACAGGCTTTAAAATATCTAGGTATATTATAGCAACACTTAAAGCAATAGCAATTAGATATTTATACCAATTTCTTTTCAAAAATTGTGATATTGACCTTATATTTTTCATAATTTAACCTCTTAATTATTATACATTATTCTTTTAATAAAGACAATTGATTATTTCTAAAAAAAGAGTATAATAAACTTGGTGATTATATGGATAATACTATAAAGAAAAATAAGTATGAAATAGATATGACCACTGGAAATCTATTTCTAAAGATAATAAAATTTTCTATTCCCTTAGCATTAATGGGAATATTACAATTATTATATAATGCAGCAGATTTAATCGTTGTTTCTAACTTTAGTAATGATGAATATGCATTAGGTGCAGTAGGAGCAACAGGACCTTTAATAAATTTACTTGTAAACTTATTTATGGGTTTATCTGTTGGAACAAATGTTTTACTTGCTAAACTCTATAGTGCAAAAGAAAACCAAAGAGTATCAAATGTAGTTCATACATCAATTGTAATAAGTATTATGATTGGAGTTTTCTTGGGTCTATTTGGTTTTATATTTTGTAAAGATCTTCTTCTTTTAATGCACAATGATTTGGTTTTATCCCAAGTATATTTAAAAATATATTTTATTGGATTACCATTTAATATGCTATACAACTTTACAGCAGCTATTTTAAGAGCTGTAGGAGATACTAAAAGACCTTTATACTACTTAATGATAGCAGGTCTAATAAATGTTCTTTTAAACTTATTATTTGTTATTGTATTTAAGATGAGTGTAGCTGGTGTTGCTTTAGCTACAATTATTAGTCAAATAATTTCAGCAACACTAATGATGATAACACTATATAAAACAAAAGAGAGTTATCAATTTAGATTTAATAAACTAAAAATAGATAAACAAGAATTAAAAGAAATAATAAAAATTGGAATTCCTGCTGGAATCCAATCATCATTATTCTCTATTTCAAATGTAATAATTCAATCTACAGTTAATAAATATCCTGATTATGTAATAAATGGAAATGCGGCAGCTTCTTCTGTTGAAGGATTTGTTTATACTTCTATGAATGCTGTTTATCATGCAGCACTAGCATTTGCAAGTCAAAACTATGGAGTTAAGAATAAACAAAACATTAAGAAAACAACAACATATTCTTTAATTATAGTATGTATGTTTGCATTTATTGTTGGTATACCAATATTTATATTTGGTAAAAATATACTTTATATTTATACTAAAGTATTAGATGAGATTGATGTTGGTTATATTAGATTACACTACCTTTGTTTACCATATTTCTTATGTGGTATAATGGATGTAATGGTGTGTATTCTTCGAGGTATAGGATACTCGAAAGAGCCAATGTTTGTGTCGATATTTGGTGTTTGTGTTTTTAGAGTTATTTAT